>Ga0302324_100015182_pt1 | contig 15455 bp, 11 predicted proteins | sample Palsa_T0_1_FD_201949 | JGI IMG/M metagenome (GOLD analysis project Ga0302324, IMG submission 201949) | Peat permafrost microbial communities from Stordalen Mire near Abisko, Sweden - Palsa_T0_1 | ecosystem: Environmental > Terrestrial > Soil > Palsa > Peat permafrost | place: Sweden: Abisko...
CGGTCGCCGGTCAACGAGCGAATTGCGGTTACGCGGCGCACATCGGTCGAAGATTCCTTCACAGCGGCAAGGTTTGGGAATTCCGTTGCCAACTCGGTGATCTGCTCGGGCACAAAATCCGTGCCATACGCCACCGGGTTGTTGTAGAGCATGGCTTCGAGCGGCGTGGCATTGAGGATTGCGCCGATATGCGCCTTCATCTCGCGCCAGTCGCCCTTGTACACATAGGGCGGCAGAATCATGAGCCCCTGCACGCCGGCGCGCGCCGCGGCGTGGGCAAGCGCAACGGCCTCGGCGGTAGAGAGCGAGGAGATGGCGGCTACGACGGGCACGCGGCCAGCGACAGCTGCGGCCACGGTCGAGAGCACGCCGATCTTTTCGTCGAACTGGAGTGTGGCGGCCTCACCGAGCGAGCCGAGGCAAACGAGCCCTGTGCAGCCGTTCTCAACCAGCCAGCGAGCGTGTTGCGCGATGAATGTATGTTCCACGTTGAGGTCCGCATCGAACGCGGTGGTCATGGCCGGCATTACGCCTTTCCATTGCATAGGGTCTCCTTGATGGGCTGATCTACGACGATTTGCTCCGGCTGCGCGGCGGCGAACCGAGCCGGCAGATATGGATCGGGTGGAATCGCCGGCGCGGCGCCGGTGAGCGCGGCTGCAATGAGTGCGGCGGTGCCGAGCGAGGTGGTGATTCCGAGGCCTTCGTGTCCCGTGGCCAGCCACACAGTCGGGTCCGCGAGCGATGGGCCGATGAGCGGCAGCTTGTCCGGCGTGGCGGCGCGAAAGCCGGTCCAGACGCGAATGGCCGGCAGTCGATTGAGTGCCGGCATGTACGCAGCGGCGCGAGCGAGCATCGCCGTCAGCATGTGCTGGTCCACGCTGGTGTTTTCATTGCCATATTGGCGGGAAGATCCGATCAGCACCTGGCCCGTCTTGCGCGGCTGCACGTTGAATGCAACCGAGTCCGCCGTGACCGAGTGCGCGCTCTTCAGATAGCCGAGTTCGACAAGCTGATGACGAACGAAGCCGGGCTGGCGATCGGTGATAACAAGGTGCCCCTTGCGCTTGCGCACGGGCAGGCCGGGCATCAGTTCAGGAGCCCATGCTCCGGTCGCGTTGATCAGATAGGGTGAGGTCAGGCTGCTTCCGTCATCAAAAACAGCGATGCCGGCCCGCATCGAAACAATGCTGCGGCCCACGATGAGCGATGCGCCCAGCGCGTGAGCCTCTTGGGCAAGATGCAGCGCAACGGCCGGCGGATAGACGACGGCATCCTGCTCGACCAGCAACGCGCCCGCAAGTCCCGAGCGCAGATTTGGCTCCGCGGCGGCGAGCCGCGATGCTGAGAGCAGCCGGCACGGCACGCCACGTGTCGAGTAGTAATCCAGCTTGCGGGCAGCCTCAGCCATCTCTTCCTCGCCGGCTGCGATCCAGAGGGTCCCGCACGGCTCGTATTCGGCGGAGGGCCTGGGGTGAGCGGCGAGCGCCTGCCACAATAACTGCGAATGGCGCGTGAGCGCGAACTGCGCCACGGAATCGTCCATCACTACGATGTGGCCCATGCCTGCGGCGGTGGCGCCCGAGCCGATGGCGTCGCGTTCGACCATTGCGACATGAAGTCCGGCACGGGCAAGAGCCACAGCGCAGGCTGCGCCCACAATGCCGCCGCCGGCGATGACAGCATCGTAGTGCGCGGCGCTCATTCCGGAATTCCCAGCTTGAACGGATCCAGTGGATCGAAGAGCAGCGTGGACTCGGCGGTCACGTATGCCGAGCCCGTGATGGACGGGAGCACAAGCCCGTTCTCGATGCGAAAGCTACCCTCGAAAACTGTGCCGAGTATGCCTTCCTGCCGCCACACTTCGCCGGGCATGAGCTTGCCATCGGTGGCCAGGCAGGCGAGCTTGGCGCTGGTTCCGGTGCCGCATGGCGAGCGGTCATAAGCCTTGCCGGGGCAGAGCACAAAATTGCGGCTGTGATTGGCTGCGTCGTGTGCTGCGGTGAAGATCTCGATGTGGTCGATCTCCGCGCCGTCTGCGCCTGTGATGCTTGCCGCGCTGAGTGCGTGGCGAATGCGCCAGGTAAATGCGGTGAGTTCATCAGCGGCCGTTTTGTCGAGCGTGAAAGGATGATCGCCGATGAGAAAGAACCAGTTACCGCCCCACGCCACGTCGCCCGTTACCGGCCCGATTCCGGGCACGTCCACCCTGATGCCGGCGCGATGGCGATAGGCGGGCACGTTGTGGATGGTGATGCGGTTTGCGTTATGCATGTCTAGCTGCACGACACCCACCGGCGTTTGAATGCGATGATGGCCCGGCTGGATGCGGCCCAGATGAGCCAGCGTGGCGGCCACGCCGATGGCGCCGTGGCCGCACATGCCCAGGTAGCCTGCATTGTTGAAGAAGATGACAGCGGCTGCGCAATCGGGCTCGTCGGGCTCAAGCAGCCATGCGCCCACCAGCACGTCGGAGCCGCGCGGCTCGCAGAGAATGGCGCGGCGAAAGTGGTCGTGATCGGTGCGCAGGCGATCGAAGCGCTCAGCCAGCGAGCCGGAGCCGAGGTCAGGCTCCGCGCCGGATGCAATCACGACGCGCGTGGGCTCGCCTGCTGTGTGCGAGTCGATGACACGAAGCGATCGCATCGATACCTTTGAAATGGCGTCTGTCCTTAAAGTCAGTTTATGCCGCCTTCGCCCGAGTTGCGGCAATTGCAGTGGCTCCAATAAGAATACGATATAGGATACAATCTGAAACCGGCGCGACACTCAAGAGTGAGACACGTTTTCACAAGCTGCGGAAAAACCCGCTAAAGGAAGGCTTTGTAACAGGGCACGACTTTAGTCGTGCCGCCAAAGCCAATAGAATCAACGTCGGGCTTTAGCCCCTGAGGGGTTCTCACTTCGATTTCGCCGTCGATTCGGCCTTTTTCCGCAGCCTTTTCAGCCCGGCCGCGGACGGCGTACAGTAGCACGCGGAGGGATTTCGGCATGAACCGTGTTTCGCGGCGGAGATTTGTGCAATCGGCAACGGTGCTTGCCAGTGCGGGCGTGCTGGCTGGGCGCGGTTGGCGCGCGCTGGCGCAGGACCCCGTGGTCGACGCGGCGCGCGCCGCCAACCATGCGGGATTCGAGGCCGTGGAGTGGAAGGTGCGGTCATTCCCACTCAACCAGGTGAGGCTGCTCTACGGGCCGCTGCGCGAGGCGCAGGAACGCGACCGTGTCTTCCTCTACATGATGCCCAACGACCGTCTGCTGCACTCGTTCCGGCTGACCGCGGGACTGAGCTCGACTGCCCAGCCTCTGGGCGGATGGGAGGCGCCGGACGGCGAACTGCGCGGCCACTTTGCGGGCGGGCATTATCTCTCCGCTTGCGCGCTGATGTATGCCAGCACTGGCGACGAGGCGCTGCGGCAGAAGGCCGACGAACTGGTGGCAGAGCTGCGCAAGTGCCAGCGCGAGGACGGCTACCTGGGCGCGTATCCGGCCACTTTCTACAACCGTCTCAAGGCCTATAAGCAGGTGTGGGCGCCCTTCTACACCTATCACAAGATCATGGCCGGCCTGCTCGATATGTATGTCTACTGTGGCAACACGCAGGCACTGGTGATGTGCGGGCGCATGGCAGACTGGGCCGCGCGGTGGGTCGCGCCACTCAGCGACGAGGAGCTGGCGCGCGTGCAACTCGTGGAGCACGGCGGCATGAATGAGGTCTGCTTCAATCTTTATGCTGTGACAGGAGAAAAGAAATACCGCGATCTCGGCTTCCGCTTTGAACACAAGAAGTTTTTCGATCCGCTGGCGGCCGGAGACGACAAGCTTGCCGGCCATCATTCGAACACCAATATTCCCAAGGCCATTGGCGCGGCGCGCGGCTACGAGGTGTCGAACGACGCGCGCTATCGCACCATTGCCGAGAACTTCTGGCATGAGGTGGCGGAGCATCATGCCTACTGCACGGGAGGCACCGGCGCCACGGTGCCCTTGAGCAGCGACGACGCCGAGGGCTGGCACAAGGCAGACGATCTGGCCGATCAGCTTGTGCCGTCGGCCGAGGAGTGCTGCTGCAGCTACAACATGATGAAGCTGACGCGGCACATGTTCGGATGGACCGCCGACGCGATGTTCATGGACTACTACGAGCGCCTGCTGTGGAATGTGCGCCTGGGCACGCAGGATGAGCACGGAATGCTGATGTACTACGTGAGCATGCAGCCGGGTTACTGGAAGACATTTGGCACGGCGTACGATTCGTTCTGGTGCTGCACGGGCACCGGCGCAGAGGAGTATGCGAAGCTGGGCGACACGCTGTACTTTCACGATGAGAGCGGCATTTATGTGAATCAATTTGCAGCCAGCGAAGTTGCTTGGCCCGAGAAAGGCTTGCGCCTCACGCAGCACACTGAATTCCCTGAGATCGCGTCGACAACGATGTCCGTGGAGGTGGCGAAGCCGGTGCAATTCGCGCTGCGCGTCCGCGTGCCTTACTGGTCGAGCGGCATGGCGATCACCGTGAACGGCAAGCCGGAAAAGACGACCGCAGTCAATGGCTACGCGGCTGTGGACCGCACCTGGCAGTTGGGCGATCGCGTTGAAGTGTCGCTGCCGATGCACTTTCACGCAGCGCCGTTGCCTGGCAGTCAAAGGCTTGAGGCCATGATGTATGGGCCGCTGGTGCTGGCTGGGCTGATGGGCAAGGATGGGCTGACGACCGACATGATTTACGGCAGCGAAGGACCTTCGTACACCGGCAAGTATACGGATGCACCCATGCCGCGGATTGAAACGGGTAAGACCGCTGCGTGGGTAGAGAAAGCCGGCGAGCCGCTGCGCTTCAAGACCGCGACCGAGGCCGGAACCATGGAATTGAAGCCGCTCTACCAGGTGCTCAACGAGCGCTACACCATCTACTTTGAAGTGGACCGGAAGGCGTAGCGCGTGGGCATGCCGCAACAGCAGCGCGAGACCATCCGCATCCGTGTGAATGGCGTCGCAATTGATACAGCCGCCGGTATGAGTGTTGCGGTCGCGCTGATGCGCGCAGGCATCCCGTGCCGAACCTCGGTCAGCGGCGAAGCGCGCGGTCCGCTCTGCGGCATGGGCATCTGCTTTGACTGCGCAGCCACCGTGGATGGCGTGCCGCTGCGGCGTACATGCCAGGCGATCTGCCGGCCGGGCATGGAGATCGCCACAGGATGACGCGCGTGGTGGTGGTAGGCGCGGGGCCGGCCGGCATGGCTGCCGCCGCGGTGGCTGCCGAGCGCGGCTGCGCGGTGACGCTGCTCGATGAAAACAACGCAGCCGGCGGACAACTGTGGCGTGGCGCAGATGCCGAAGCACCGGCAAAATCCGCGCACGGTAGTGAATTCGCGTACTGGTGCAAACGTCTCGAGGCGAGCGGTGCGGAAACCCGTACCGGCTCGACCGTCGTCGATAGTCCATCGCCGCGCGTGCTGCGCGTGGAGCGCGAGGGGCGCTGGCGCGACGTTCGCTTCGATCGCCTGATTCTTGCAACCGGCGCGCGCGAGCGATTCCTGCCGTTTCCCGGATGGACGCTGCCCGGCGTGATGGGCGTGGGCGGATTGCAGGCGCTGGTCAAGACCGGTTTGCCCATCGAGGGCAAGCGCGTCGTTGTTGCGGGCAGTGGGCCGCTGCTGCTGGCTGTTGCGGCTGCGATGGCTCGTGCGGGAGCGCGCATTGAGTGCATCTTTGAGCAGACGCCGTGGCTGCGGTTGCTGCGCTTCGGCGCATCGCTCGCAGGCCATCCGCGCAAACTGGTGGAGGGCGCGCGCCATCGATTGCAGACCATGCGTGCGCGATACCAGGCAGGCTGGTGGGTGAAGCGCGCGCTGGGCGAAGGCCGGCTTCAATCCGTCGTGGTGAGCAATGGCCGCACTGAACGCGAGATCGCGTGCGACTACCTGGCGTGCGGGTTTCATCTGGTCCCCAACCTTGAACTGGCGCAACTGCTCGGCTGCAAGATTGAGGGCGGCTATGTAGCAGTGGGTCGGGCTCAGCATACATCGGTCGAAGCCGTTTATTGCGCGGGTGAACCCACAGGCATCGGCGGCCTGGACAAAGCTCTCGTCGAGGGACAGGTTGCCGGTCTGACTGCGGCTGGCCGCGAAGCTGAAGCTCTGCGCCTCGTGGCCCAGCAGCAAAAGCAGCGCCGCTTTGCGCGGCAACTCAATGCGGCATTTGCGCTGCGGGCGGAGTTGCGCGCGCTGGCCGAGGCCGGCACGATTGTCTGCCGCTGCGAAGACGTTCCGCGAGCCGTGCTCGAGCCGTGCGCCACGGGCCGCACTGCGCGCCTGCACACGCGCTGCGGTATGGGTCCTTGCCAGGGACGTGTCTGCGGACCGGCGACTGAATTCCTTTTTGGCTGGAGTGTTGCGGGCGTGCGGCCGCCGCTCTATCCTGCGCGCATTTCTACGCTGGCTGCCAGCCCGCAAAGTGAGGAGCGATCGTCAAGCGAGGCCGAGATCGGCGCATCGATGCCGTAGAATCTGGATGAACTGAATTGCCAATTCATCAGCCTTCCAGCGAGCTACCCAGCATGCCCGTTCCGACCCGGAAGAAAGTCCGCACGGCGAAGCCGCCGGCCGCCAAAGCTGAACATGGAACCAGCGTCACCACCGCCTATCTCAAAATTCGCGCGTTGATTGTGGACGGGCGGCTCTCACCGGGAAGCTGGCTTCTAGAGAGCGACCTGTGCGAGCACCTCCATATGAGCCGCACGCCGGTGCGCGGCGCGTTTTTCCTGCTGCAGCGCGAAGGCTACGTGCTGGAACATCGCAACGCGCGCAAGTCGCGCATGGTGGTGGCGCCGCTCACGCTGGAGGATGCGGGCGAGCTCTATCCCATCATCGGCCACATCGAGGGGCTTGCGGGCCGCCGCGCTGCCGCGTTGTCCGCCGCCAAGCGGGAGGCGCTCGCCGCGCAACTGGAGAGCGTGAACGGCCGCCTCGCGGAAATTGCACACCAACGCAAGCTGGCCGGCGGCAGCATCTTCGACCTCGACCGCGAGTTTCATCAACTGACAGTGAGCGCCGGCGCCGGACCGCGTCTCAAGCGTTTGCACCAGGCCATCGAGCCGCAGGCTGAGCGATACTGGCGGCTCTACGCAAGCTCCATTCTCGGCGATCTGCATCTCTCCGTCGCCGAGCACGAAGCCATCATCGACGCGCTCCGGGCCGGGGATGCGGTGCGGCTTGAAAATGCTCTTCACACCAACTGGGAAAACGGCCTGAAGCGCCTGGCCGGCGTGATTGAGATTTTCGGCGAGCGCGGCAGTTGGTAGACTTGGAACCGGTCCTTGAGGTGAGGAAGTTATGGCGGCAAAACGCAAGCTGAGAATGGGCATGGTGGGCGGCGGGCCCGGAGCCTTCATCGGGCCGGTGCACAGGATGGCTGCCGAGCTCGACGGCAGAATCGAGTTGGTTGCGGGAGCCTTTTCGCAAACCGCGGAACGATCGCTTGCTGCAGGCGCTGCATATCGCCTTGATCCATCGCGCGCTTATGCGGACTACAAACAAATGCTGACAGCCGAGCGCGCGCGGCCCGACGGAATCGACTTTGTTGCGATTGTTACTCCGAACCATATGCACTTGCCGGTTGCAGAGGCAGCGCTCGCGGCCGGATTCCCAGTGATGAGCGACAAGCCGGCAACGGCTACTTATCCCGAGGTACTTCAGTTGGAGTCTGAAGTGACTAAGTCGGGTCTTCCTTACGGACTTACCCACACTTATGCGGGTTATGCGCTGGTGCGCGAGGCGAGGCACTTATGCCAGAGCGGCAAGCTTGGACTTATCCGAAAGGTGGCCGTTGAGTATCTGCAGGGATGGCTGAGCGGGCCGCTCGAAGCTACGGGCCAGAAGCAGGCCGCATGGCGATCGGACCCCGCGCAAAACGGCCCCGGCGGTTGCATCGGAGACATCGGCGTTCATGCGTTTCATCTGCTGGAATATGTCACGGGGCTTGAAATAACCAGCATGAATGCCGCGCTGCGCTCGGTGGTGCCGGGGCGCAAACTCGACGACGATTGCAACGCGATGGTCCGGCTCAACAACGGCGCGTCGGGCGTGCTGATGGCCTCGCAGGTGGCCGCGGGCGAGGGCAACGGGCTGCGCCTGCGCGTCTACGGCGAGAAGGGTTCGATCGATTTCCGCCAGGAGGATCCGAACCGGCTGCGCGTGAAGTGGCTGGATGGGCCGGAAGAGATTCGCCACGCCGCGGGGGGCTATTTGAGCGAAGATGCGCGCGCGGTGACGCGGCTGCCGGGAGGCCATCCGGAGGGCTACATCGAGGCATTCGCCGTGCTCTATCGCGAGTTTGCCGATGCGCTCGAGGCATGGCGCGAGGGCAATGCGAACCCGCTGCCGCCATCGCTGCCCGGCATTCGCGCCGGCGTGCGCGGCATGCGCTTCATCGAGCGCGCCATCGAGAGCAATCGACTGGAGAGCTGGGTGGAATTCTAGCGGAAGCACAAAGGATTGGGGGTAGGTCCGGGCTTCAGCCCGGACGTTGCAGGCATAACGAATCGGGCTTCAGCCCCTGGGGTTTAGCATTTTGCCACTTGAATGCCTCAGGGCCTCAAGGCCACCATCTTGTGCAGCTTCAACGTCGGGGCTGAAGCCCTGACCTGCCGTTGCCATCTTCACGAAGGTTCAGGTTACTTAAGAGGCTTTAAGGGAGAAGCATCATGAAGACGATCAAAGGGCCGGGAATTTTCCTGGCGCAGTTTGCGGGCGACGCGGCGCCCTTTAACACGCTGGAAGGCATGGCTCACTGGGCAGCGTGTCTCGGCTTTGTCGGCGTGCAGATACCAAGCTGGGATAGCCGCCTGTTCGATTTGAAGCGGGCTGCGGAGAGCCAGACTTACTGCGACGAGATACTTGGCACGGTAAAGAAGGCCGGCCTCGCGGTCACCGAGTTATCGACCCACTTACAAGGCCAGTTAGTCGCTGCGCACCCGGCTTACGATGTGATGCTGGATGGATTTGCGCCGGCGAGCGTGGCCGGCGATGCCAAGGCGCGACAGGCGTGGGCCGTGGAGCAGTTGACCTATGCCGCGAAGGCCAGCCGCAATCTTGGGCTCAATGCGCACGCCAGTTTTTCGGGCGCGCTGGCTTGGCCGTTCTTTTATCCGTGGCCGCAGCGTCCGGCGGGAATCATTGACGAAGCTTTCCGCGAATTGGGACGGCGATGGCTGCCAATTCTCGAGGTGTTTGAAGAGAACGGAGTCGATGTCTGCTATGAGTTGCATCCGGGTGAGGACCTGCATGACGGCGTGACCTTTGAGCGTTTTCTCGATGCGGTGGGCGGACACAAGCGCGCCAATATTCTCTACGATCCGAGCCACATGATCCTGCAGCAGATGGACTATCTGGCCTTTCTCGATATCTATCATGAGCGGGTCCGCGCATTTCACGTGAAGGATGCGGAGTACCGGCCCAGCGGCCGCTCCGGCGTGTATGGCGGTTATCAGGACTGGATCGATCGCGCCGGGCGTTTCCGTTCGCTGGGCGATGGGCAGATCGATTTCAATTCCATCTTCAGCAAAATGGCGCAGTACGACTATCCGGGCTGGGCGGTGATGGAGTGGGAGTGCTGCATCAAGCATCCTGAGGCGGGCGCGGCCGAGGGAGCGCCGTTTATTCGCGAACGGATTATTCGCGTGACGGAGCGGGCTTTCGACGACTTCGCCGGATCGGGCGCGGATGATGAGAAAAATCGGAAGACGCTGGGGCTGGGATAGACGGAAACGCAGGACCTTCGACTGCGTCCGCCGCGGCGGACTCCGCTCAGGATGACAGATTTGTTTAGTAGTTGGCGATAACTCTGACCGCAATTGCAAGTTGGATGGAGATACCACCCGACTTACCTGACTTAGATCGAGATACCGGCTGACTTATAGATCTCGGTGATGTAAGTCATGTCGCGGAGGCCTTCCTCGCCGGGCGATTGCGGCTCCAGGCCGTGCTGCACGCAGTTGGAGAAGTGCAATGCCTCTGCCTGGAATTGCGATGGATCGCGGCTGGGGTTAGGTTCGTCCAGTTGTTTGCCCTCAAGGTTCGCGCGCAGCCTGAGCCCCTCGTAAACAAAGGCCGGATCGACTTCGAGCCATCCCTTCGATCCGTACACGCGGAAGAATCCGTCCATGTTGGAGCCGTAAGTCGTAACGCAACTGGCGACGATGCCGGAAGGAAATTTCATGGTCCAGGAGACGTTCTCTTCCACTTCGTTGAAGCGGCCATCGTGGTCGATCGTTGAAGCATAGGCAGAAATCTTTTCCGGTTCCTCGCCGGTAAGATAGCGGCATGCGTTGAGCGAGTAGATGCCCACGTCGAAGAGCGGCCCGCCGCCGGCCAGCTTCTTGTTCAAGCGCCATTCACCTGGGGCGATGCTGAATCCGAAGGCGCTCTGGATTGCCTGCACCTGGCCCAGCGCGCCGGAGCGGATGAGCTGCACGGCCCTGAGATTGGTGGGCTCGTAGTGGCAGCGGTAGGCGATCATGAGCTTCACGTTGGCAGCCTTGCATGCGGCGATCATGGCCTGAGCGTCGGCCACATTGGTTGACATGGGCTTCTCGCAGAGCACATGCTTGCCGGCTTTGGCCGCGCGAATCGTGTACTCGGCATGCATGGAATTCGGGAGCGCCACATAGACCGCATCGATGGCGGGATTGTGCGCGATTTCGTCGAAATTCTCGTAGTTGTAGATGCAGTTGCTTTGCACGCCAAACTCCGCGGCGATCTTGTGAGCCTTGTCGGGATGACCGCTGACCAGCCCTGTGATCTGCGAGTTCGTCGTGTCGCGTACGCCGGCCATGAAGTGTTCGGCGATGCGGCCCAGGCCTATGACGGCGTAGTTGATCTTGCGCTCGGGAGCGTCGGCGTTGAGGCGCGGAGCGATGCGGGCGGCCAGGCCCAGCGCGCCCAGTTTTGAAAAATCTCGACGAGTCAGATTCATGCGATCTCGCTTTCGGTTGCGGAAGCAGCGCTCCCACTATAAATGCTGCGCCGCGCGGCGTGTCAGCGGCTTGCGGGCGCGTCTTTCCGGCGCTCGACGGGCAAGCGCTCCACCGCCTACCATCGACAGCATGGAAACTGTGGTGCTTGATGGCCAGCCGCTTACGCTGGCCGAGATTGAGGCCGTCGCGCTGTGTGGCCGCAAGGTTGCGATTGCGCCGGCTGCGGTGAATCGCGGCGCAGCGAGCCGGGCAACGATTGAAGAGATTTTGTCGGCCGGGGAGACGGTTTACGGCGTCAATACCGGCTTCGGCAAGCTGTCGGACGTGCGCATTGCGCCGGACAAGCTGGGGCAACTGCAGCTGAACCTGGTGCGCAGCCACGCGGCCGGCGTGGGCGAGCCGCTGGCCGAGCCCGAAGTGCGCGCCATGCTGCTGCTGCGGGCCAACGTGCTGGCCAAGGGATTCAGCGGCACGCGGCCGGAGCTGCTGGAGTTGCTGGTGGCGATGGTGAACGCCGGCGTGCATCCGGTGGTGCCGGAGAAAGGCTCGGTGGGCGCGAGCGGCGATCTGGCGCCGCTCGCGCACCTGGCGCTGGTGGCTATCGGCGAGGGCAAGGCGGTATATCGCGGCGACCGCGTGGCCGGCGGCGAAGCGCTGCGCCGCGCGGGCCTGATGCCGATTGCGCTGGCTGCCAAAGAGGGCCTGGCGCTGCTCAACGGCACGCAGGCCATGACGGCTGTGGGCGCGCTGGCCGTGGCGCGGGCGCGGCGTGTGGCGGAGCTTTCCGACCTGGCAGGCGCCATGTCGCTGGAGGCGCTGATGGGCACGCCGGCAGCGTTTGACGAGCGCATCCATCGCGCGCGGCCTCATGCCGGGCAGATGGCCTCGGCGGCGCACCTGCTGCGCCTCCTGGCCGATTCGGAGATTCGCGAGTCGCATCGCGAGCATGACACGCGCGTGCAGGATGCGTATTGCCTGCGCTGCATGCCGCAGGTTCATGGCGCGGTGTGCGATGTGCTGGCGCATGTGGCCGGCGTGCTGGAGATCGAGGCGGGCTCGGCTACAGACAATCCGCTGATCTTTCAGGAAGAGACGCGAGGGCGCGGGGCAGTGCTATCCGGCGGCAATTTTCATGGAGCGCCGCTGGCGTATGCGTTCGATTACGCGGCGCTTGCGGTCACGGATCTGGCCGGCATGACGGAGCGGCGCATCGACCGGCTGCTCAATCCGGACATCAACGAGGGGCTGCCGGCGTTTCTGTCGCCCGATCCGGGGCTTTCGTCGGGATTCATGATTGCGCAGATCGTGGCGGCGGCGCTGATCAACGAGTGCCAGGTGCTGTCGCATCCGGCGTCGACGGGCAACATTCCGACCGACGGCGGCAAGGAAGATCATGTGTCGATGGGCATGACCGGCGCTGTGAAGCTGCGGAATATTGTGGGGAACGCCGAGCGTGTGCTGGCCATCGAGCTGATGTGCGCGGCGCAGGGGCTGGAGTTTCGCCGTCCGCTGCGGCCGGGGCGTGAAATCGATCATGCTTACGACGCGGCGCGGGCGGTCATACCGCGCCTCGATCAGGACCGCGAGCTGGCTCCGGACATTGAGGCGATGGCGGCTGCGGTGCGAGCCGGAGTATTCGACCGCTGGCGAGTCTGATGCTGCAAGTGCCTTGTTTCGACAGGTCGAAAGGACTTTTGTTGACCTAATCCTTTTATTTTCAGTTTGTTGCGGCAAGAGTGGGGGAGGGGTGGGGTAAAAACCGGTAAGTTAAGCCTTTCGCAAGGGGGTGGGTGTTGCGGGCCTGATTTGGGCCACACGCCGAAATCTCTGCATTCGCTCTCATATTGATAATTATGCGCGTGAGGCAGGGAATTATACGCAAATATCGAGGGGAAATTTATTGAATAGAATGAGGTAGTTAGAAGGAAAAATCCGTGACCGGGGCTTGACAACCGATTTTTTGGGGCATGGGGCTCGGGAGATTTTCAGAGGTTGATTTTGGCGGGTTGGCTCCGCTTCGCGGATTGGCGGGTTGGCGAGTTGGCGGGGCAGGGAGCCAGATGCGGGCTGGCTGCCATAGCTGGCGAGGCAGGTTGTCTTGTCCCGAGTTCGCGTCACTTGCCGGCTGGCTTTGGCGCTGCGGGTACGACCGTGAGCGGGATTTCGGTGGCTCCGGCGTGGTCGTTGGTGGTGTCGACGATGGCAACGCGGAGATAGATGAGGCCGCGGGGCAGGTCGAGCTCCTGGTGGAACTGCAGGCCGGTCTTGAGGTAGTTGGCGTACTCTTCGGGCTTGAGGATCAGGGATGCGGAGTTGGTGACCGAGTTGCGGGCCTTGCCGTCGGTGTCATAGGCCACGGCCACCAGGGCGAGGCCGCCGTGGCGCAGGCCGTTGCCGGCGGCGGGGAGGGTGACGCCGTGCAGGTCGGCTACCCAGTTGATGCTATAGCGGACGCCGCGAGGATCGGGAGCGGCTCCCTCAGTGGGGGCGACGCGCACCTTGAACAGGATCTGCGTCTCCGGCGGCGCGCCGCGCAGCAGCACGGCAGCGGTACGCGTAGGGTGCGCCAGCTTGTCCACGCCGGTTTTTTCCGGGTCGTCGGCATAGTAGCCGCGCCGGTAATCGAGCTTCACCTTGGGCGCGTCCACCTTGATGGCGACCTTGCGGAATTTGCCGTCGTAGTTCGAATCTTTGGGCGTGTAGGCGATGGAGTAGTAATTGGCGCCGAGCTGGCTTACATTGCGGATGACGCCCGCCAGGTCGTTGGTGCTGTAAAAGGCGCGTCCGCCGGTGTCTTCGGCGAGCGTGTCCATGGTGGAGTGGACAGAGATGTCATTGCCCGCTTCGGCCCCGCCCTGCCTGATCATCACGCTGGGAGCGTGGAGCGCATCGTTGTTGCTTTGGCTTGAGTTGAACTGCGAGGGCGCCGACGTGATGCCGCCGGCAGCCACGGGATACACCGCGACGCGCGCCAGGGCGAGCAGGTTGCTGGTGCGGCGCAGTTCCTGGTCGTAGGTGCGGCCGCTGTTGATGCCTTCGGTTTGGAAGGCGGCGGGGCTAACTCCCTGTGGCACGGGAATATCGGGCGTGAGGCCGAGGGGAAATGAGCCGGAAAACCAGATGAGATTCTTGCGGCCGGGAAGCGCCGTGAGGTAGGTGCTGAGATTGTTGAAAGCGTCGAGCGTGATGTGGACGCGCTGATCCATACGGAAGTCCTGCTCGTCGGCGACGAAGCGTGCCATGAGCACGTCGGCATTGGATATGGCGGAGCTTGAGCCGATGCCAGGCTTGGGCATGGAGTCGGCGTAGGTGTCCTGACCGGGATCGTCGGTGAGGTGCGATTGTTTGGGCCAGCTCTGTGGATTGGCCAGCGCGGTCTTGAGAAGCGCCAGGTCGCCGGTGAATCCCTGCAGAAGGCGCAGGCGGCTGGACAGGGTGAAGACGGCGATGTGCGTGCCGGCCGGCACCTGCTTGAGAAAGTCGAGCATGGCCATGCGGACTTTGGCCTGGTCGGCGGTGGGCGTGTTGAGCGAATCGAGCAGCATGACGAGGGCGGGGCCGGAGTCGGGCGCGGACTCGAAGTTGGTGAAGACGTCGGGCGGCAATTGCAGCGGGTGCGCGGGAGGCGCGGGCGCGGGGTCGGCCTGGTGCTCCTCAAAGAACGAGATTTGCTGCGCGACGCCGTTTTCGAGGACCTGGAAGTGGGTCTTGTCGAGGCCTTTGACGGGCTGGCCGTATTTATCCGCGACTACGACGTCGATGAGGACGTTGTTGACGTTCTGGCGGATGGCCGGGGGCTGAACGGTCTGCGCGGCGGCGATGGAGGCGGCGGCGAGCAGCAGGTGGCCGAGGTGTCTCAGTGCGGGATGAGGGTGTGTTGGCACGTCTTCACTTTACGGCATTTTGGGTGTTCGCGGGAACGGAGGCTTTGTGTCAGGGCACGACTTCAGTCGTGCCGCTAAAGCCAACTAAATCATCGCCGGGCTTTTGTCCCTGCGGGATATGTCCCACGTTTCTCCGTCAATTCGGCCTTTTCCGCAGGTCTTCCAGGCCTGCACATTGAGTCCCGCGCCAACCCGCCAACTCGCCAAACCGCAAAGCGGCGCCAACTCGCTGCGTTTCTTCACCCCGAAATTCGCGAAACTGTCTCGCTCCAGGGGTTCACCCCACCCGATGTCAAGCCCCGTAGGGCACAATATTTTCTATCTCACTCATTCCACTGCCCAAATCCCGCCAGTTAATTGCGTATTAATTCCATCGCAAGGCGCATAGTAATTCCATGGGATCGCACAGCCTCAACCCGCGTAGCAAGGCACATGGCCGCGCCAGCACCTCTCACCATAACTCCAATCCCATCAACACAAACTCGCCGCAGACTCCACCCCCAGAAAAAAATAATTCTTTTTCAGCTGTGAAACTGTGGAGCCCGTCTCAAGTCAAGCGAAATCAACAACCTACGGATACAGCCCTCACAAAAACACAG
>Ga0302324_100015184_pt1 | contig 15454 bp, 11 predicted proteins | sample Palsa_T0_1_FD_201949 | JGI IMG/M metagenome (GOLD analysis project Ga0302324, IMG submission 201949) | Peat permafrost microbial communities from Stordalen Mire near Abisko, Sweden - Palsa_T0_1 | ecosystem: Environmental > Terrestrial > Soil > Palsa > Peat permafrost | place: Sweden: Abisko...
TTTGCAATGCGGGCATGTCTAAGTCTTCACTACAGACTACAAGTCCGCAAATTCCCTGAGTTGGCTTTTATCCAGACGCGTCATTCACTATTTTGCCTTCATTCTCCTCTCATGCTGAGAAAGACGCTACCGATGACCATGGCCGCCCCCAGCAGAGTTCGGAGGGTGATCTGCTCCGATGCGATGAAATGACCGAGGCCGAGGGCAATGATTGGATTCACATACGCATGGCTTGCGACCTTACCGGCAGGCATACGTCCCAACAGCCAGACAAAGGCGGTAAAACAAATAAGCGAACCCGCGATGATGAGATAGGCAAGGGTAAAGACGGCTTTGGCCGGAATTGTTGGAAAGGGATGCATTTCGCCGCTCACCGCGGAGAGAATTAGCAGCAGACTGCCACCGACCATCATCTCCGCCGCAGCGGTGACAGTGCGTGATGGGGGCAGCGCCAGGGATTTGGTGAGTACCGAACCTAGCGACCATGCCGCGGAGGCACCGAGGATAACGACGCAAGGGAAAACTGGAACCCACGGGCCGCCGTGGCGAAGCAACATGAGCGCGACGCCAGCGAAGCCTACGGTGACGGCCAACATGACGCGCCAGTGAAACCTTTGTTGGCGAAAGAGGAAGACTTCGAACAGTACGGTAAGGAGCGGCAAGGTGGACTCGAGCACAGACGTTACGCCCGAAGGGACGTATTGTTCCGCCCAGAACAGTGCTGCGTAGGTAACAGAAAACATTAGAAAGCCGATGATGGCGAGGCTCCGCCATTCATGCAGCGACGGGCGCGCGGCGCCTCTCATGCGTACGAAAAGGTAGAGGATAGTGCCGGCCGTGAAAAATCGGACACCCGCCGAAAACCATGGAGGAATCAGAAGCACGACGGTGCGGATGGCCAGGAAGGTCGATCCCCAGATTACATAGATAGCGAAGAATGCCAGTATGACGCGGATGTCAAGCTTTTTGTGGCTGACCGGAGTTGGAATCGTTGTAACCGTCATAATTACTATAGATGGTTATAATCATATCCGGAGTTTCTTCACCTGTAAAATAAGTTTTGGGGGTTAGTTACCGTGAAATCCCGCGAATCCGTAAAGCAGTTCCAGCTCGTTGCCGAAAATTCGGCCCTGGACTTGGTGAATACGCTCGACAATCGGTTTTGCGAGAGCGGGCCGGATGAGTTGCTGGGAAGCTATGACGATTTGCTCCATTTTGTCCATCAGGCCGAGCTGCTCACTGCCGCGCAAGTTCGCAAACTGAGATGGGCGACGGACTCGGAGCCAGAGCGGCGGCGAGTTCTTGATCAGGTCAGGGAACTGCGTGAAGCGTTAGCCGGCGTCTCCTATTCCTTGATTGGGGAGCAGGCACTGCCCAGGCGTTCCCTCGAGTTGCTCCAGGAGCATTTCCTTCGCTCGAATGCGGCACGGCAGCTGAGCGACAATGGAACCTACTTGGTGTGGGATTGGCCGGAGCGCGAAGAGCTTTCTGCTCCATTGTGGCTGCTGGCACAAGAGGCAGAGAAGCTTCTGCTATCGAAGCAGGCCGAGCGGATTCGTTGTTGCGCAAGCGACACTTGTCGATGGCTCTTTCTTGATACCAGCAAGAACCACACTCGGCGATGGTGCGATATGAAGATTTGCGGGAACAGGATGAAGGCGCGACGGTATCAGGCGAGGTTGGCGGAAGTTTGATACTCTCCAGAGATGGCCGCGACACTTTTGCGCAGAACGTTTAGGCGAGATGCTGGGCGTCGTCGTCCCACTTGCCCGCCCAGCAACCGCGGAGATCTACACCGCGCGCACCGGCGATATCTTTATTCCATTCGACGGGCTGGCAATGAACGATAATAAGTGGATTGAAAGAGGCAGCCAACGGAATTCAACTACGGTTCGTGGCACTCTTGCTTTTCACTTCTCCTCTGCGATCTTCTCGCCTTGAACATCTATCCCCGAATGGAAACTGCATATGGAATTATGGACAGAGTACGAAGGCAAAACGATTGATGGCGCATTTCCGCTGACACGACTTCTTCGACCCGAAGGTGGCAGCGCATTCTTTACCACTTCAAATGAAGCCGGGCTTCCCAGGCTTATACGGCTGGTAGAATCCCGCCTCGGCGAAGACGACATACTCTCACGCTGGCGTGGGGTCGCAGCACTAGACCACCCAAACATCCTGAAGCTAGAAGAGTACGGCCAGGTGATGGTCGATGAAACCTCCCTGGTCTATGCGGTGATGGAACCGGTAGACGCCAATCTTGGCGAAATTGTGCGCGACCAACGTCTCACGGTTCCGGAAACAAAGCAGCTCGCTTCCAGTCTTTTGTCCGTGCTTGAGGCGCTGCACTCGCATGGGTTCATCCATCAGAACCTTCAGCCAGTCAACGTAGTTGCCGTCGGCGAGGTTGTGAAACTTCAGTGCGACTGTATCCGGGAGGCACCCGAGGGAGAACGCGGCCGACAGTTGAAACAACGCGATGTGCATGACCTGGCCACTGTTTTGCTGCAGGCGCTGGCACAGGAACAAACGCTGGAGGCCGCGAGCGGCCATTTCCCTTTGCCTATGCCATTCGATCAGATCGTGCCCAGGGCAATAAGAGGAGAATGGGGGCTTACGCAAATTGCCGCGGCGCTCGACGGAACTCCCATACCCCAGGACAACCCCACAGCGGTTGTCTTACCTGGGGCACGCACTGCTGCGAGGCCGCATCTCTTTGCGACCGAACCAGCGGAGAGGATTCAACCGAACCTGTTCGAGAAGACCTCACCTCCGGATCCGGTCCCCGCTCCGGAGATCACTGAAATTCCGGCCAGAAATGAAAAAATTCAGATGGACGGATTCGCACCGCGAATCGGTCCGATGGCTGCCATCGCAACCGTATTGATCGTGCTGCTGCTCGCGACGTTGACAGGGTATCTTCTGTCGAAGAGACCCGCGATCCCGATCAACGTTCCGAGAGCCGCCTCCGCCCCGGTCACAGATACCGGCACGAAAACCGCAGGCACCTCGACTGCCAATGGCGCCGACAAAATTGAGGCCCCTGTCGCGTCAGTTGCCCCACCTGCTCCGCAAGACAAGGCCACGGACGCCCGCGACCAGTGGCGAGTAGTTGCTTACACCTACCTTCACGAAGAGCAGGCCAGCAGAAAAGCAGCCAGCCTTGCTGAGAAGGATCCGAAACTGCATCCCGAAGTCTTTAGACCTGCTGGAAAAGGTCCTTACTTGGTGACGCTCGGGGGATCGATGGGGAAAGATGACGCCTTGGCGTTGACCAGAAAAGTCCGGCGCGAGGGATTTCCTCGCGATACCTACGCGCAGAATTACACAAGCACCACTCATTGAGGACGGCGCATCATTGAGCGGCTTTTCATTCACGGCGCTTCACTCTCGGCTAGCTTACGAGCCGCAACCACCTCTCCGGTGACATCCTGTAGGGAACGGAAGAGGGCGACGATCGCTCCGTCTTCGAAGATGGGCGCGCCTACGACTGGAGTTCGACCCCTCTCGGCCCGATTGAAGCCGGTCGAGGGAACTTGTCGCCATTGTCAATCTGATTGCCTGAGGTCTGTAACCATGCTTCCCTACTTTGCCGCTAACTGGGTCGAAGAAACAAAGCTCTTCACATGGGCCAATTCTGGCCGCGAGGACTGGGCGCCATTGTCGGTCGACTTCAGCAACGCTGCGTAGTACTGTTGCGCCTTGGCTTTGTCTCCGCCTGCCTCCGCCGCGAGTCCGGCATTGTAGAGGCCATTGAAGCGGTTGGGACTGAGCTTGAGCGCGACTTCATATTCGGCAAGCGCCCGCTGCGGCTGGTGATATTCGAGCAGCATATCGGCGAGCATCTCGCGGGCGGGGATATCGACTTCACCCTGGCCGACTTTGTCCTGCAGGTCGGCCGCTTCACGCATATGTTGGAGGGCTCCATCCTGCGTCCCCTTGGCAAAGTCCACCCAGGCCATCATCTCGTCGCGTGTGATTTTTGAACCCGTCCCCTCGGCCATATAGGCATTCTTGCCCTTTTTGACCTCCGCGATGAGATCGTCATGCCGGGCAAGATCGGCGCTCGCCTGGGAGGCGTTGTGCAATCGTCCGTCGCCGATGGTGCGCGCCCAGACGGCCAGAGTCGCGATCTCCGGCGGCGAGCCTGCCGCTGGCTCAAGCCTGGAGGCGCTCTTCCAATCGCGCGTCTCCAGAGCATAGAAGACGGCGTACTTCGCCCGGTAATAGGGGACCATCCCTTCCATGCGATGACCGGACATCGGCATCGATGCGATCTTGTCCAATACTCCTGATGACTGGTCGAGGGCCCATTGGGCGCGTGCATCCTGGCCGCTTTGCAGATACGCATAGAGCACAAAGTCATAGGAGTGGGGTTCGTCGATAGTGCCGCTGCCGTATTTTTTCTCTGCAGCTTCCGAGGCAGCGATCGATCCGAGCTGCGAAGTGATGTCTTGGGGCCACATGCCGAGGCGGGCATAGATGTGTCCGGGCATGTGGTAGGCATGTGCGCCGGAGGGAGCGATCTCGCCATAGTGATCGGCGGCAGCCAGACCTTCTGCAGCCATTGCCGGATTGTCGCAGGAGTGGATGATGTAATGAACCACGCCGGGATTGTCGGGATATTTTGCGAACAGCGGCGTCAACACGGCCATCGCTTTATGCTCCGCCGTCTGGCTGGTGTCGGTGGGTGAAGCAGCCGCGAGCACCGACAGTGCATAGAACGCCCCGGCATCCCCGTCATCCGGATAATGGCTGTATAACGTCGCCATTGCCGCGGAATAGGCTTCAATGCGCGCTTGATATTCCTGCTTAGTGGGCTTGAAGAATACGCTCAGCCCGGCGATATATTCGCGCTCGCGCGGAGTCTTGGCCGCCGGGGACTGCGCCTTCTCGAGTTGCTTCCAGATGAGCTTGCTCGTTTCTTCATCCGGGCGGCTCCATATCTGGTGAAACTGGCTCATCGCCACACCCCAGTGCGCCATTGCGCAACCTGGGTCGGCTTTCTCGATCGCCTCAAACTGCCGCTGCGCCTCCTCATACCAGAAGTCATGCAGCAGCGCGACTCCCCGGTTGAAGGGCGCCTGCACGGTGGGCAAACATGAGACTGGAAAGGAGACCGTGCCCAGCTTTTCTGGAGCCGCGGCATCGGTCAGCTGCATGGGTCTGTCCATGGGCATCTGGGCGGGCATCTGGGCGGATATCTGGGCGATAGCGGGGAGGGAAGTCAGAGCAAGCAGGCAACACGCAAAAGCTTTCATGGGACTCGATTATAGATTCGCTGGGGAGAAGTTGGCGATTCTCTTGTGGCGGCCTTTCATTCTGGTTGAGCATTACTTTTCACCACCGAGCACAGAGAGTTCACAGAGCTGCCCGCCCCCCTTTTCTCTGTGCCCTCCGTGTCCTTTGGAGTGAAAGGAACGACAACTGGTGGCGATTACGCTTGTGGCAGTCAGGCCGAAGCCGTTACTCTTGCCAACATGTTCCACGTCAAACAATTGTCCCGCGTCGTCGTCGCGACCGCCCTGGCATTTGTCGTCTGCATCCTTTCCGCCGCGACTCCCCATGCGCAAACGGCTTCCGCGCCGAACGCGACTTCCGCGCCGGCCGCGCCTAAGCCTGGGCCGCATCCGATCACTCTGGACGATGCCGATCATCTGCTTGGAGTTGGCAGTCCGAAGGTCTCTCCCGACGGCAAATGGGTCGCCTACACGGTTAGCGCCGTCGATACGGTGGCCGACAAGCGTATCGCCGATCTCTGGATGGTCAGCTGGGATGGCAGCCAGAACATCCGGCTGACCTACAACACCGATAGCTCGGCCAGCGACCCGAAGTGGAGCCCGGACGGGAAGTACCTTTCGTTTCTCTCCAGCCGCTCAGGCGCGGCTAAGGTGAAAGGGAGTCAGGTTTGGGTGCTTGACCGGCGGGGCGGCGAAGCTCGTCAGCTGACTGAGGTGAAAGGCAACCTTTCCGACTATGAATGGTCCCACGATGCGAACAAGCTGCTGCTCACCATCGCCGAAGACCCCGAAGCAGAGGCCAAGGAAAAAGATTCCAAAGACGAAAAAGACAAGCCCAGGCCGATCGTGATCGATCGCTACCACTTCATGAAGGATATGGACGGGTATCTCTCGACCAACAGCCGTCCCAGCCTGCTTTACCTCTACGACATCGACAGCAAGAAGCTCGACAAGCTGACCACCGACAAGAAGTTTGAAGAGGAAGACGCCGCCTGGTCACCCGACGGAAAGCAAATTGCCTTTGTCAGCAACCACGATGAAGATCCCGATCGCACCATCAACACCGATGTCTTCGTCGTTGCCGCTGCGCCTAACTCGACGCCCCGCAAGCTCACAACTTTTCCCGGCCCCGATGAAGGCCCGCTGGAGTGGAGCCCGGACAACCAACTCATCGCCTACATTCAGGGCAGCGAGCCGAAGTATGAAGAATACAGCCGGAGGCAGTTGGCCATCGTGCCGGCCGCTGGAGGAGAGCCTCGAATCGTCACTGCGAACTTCGACCGCCCGGTGCGCGATCCGCTCTTCGCGCCCGATGGGAAATCGATCACCGTGCTGGTGGCCGACGACCGCTCCCAATATCCGGCCTCAGTCTGGCTCACCCAGGCCCCGGTTGCCGGCAGGGTGGTGGTACCGCTGGTCGCAACGCCCGGCACAGCCCTCACACAGGACCGGCAGGTAGGCCGCACAGCGCTTCTTTGGAGCACCGACACATCGCCGGCTGAGCTGTTCGCTTTGGAAGACGGCAAGCTGCGCAGGCTGACCTCGCATAACGATGCGCTGGTGGCACAGCTTCAGCTGGGCGAGACCCGCGATTTTCAGGCGAAATCTCCCGATGGCACCGACGTTCACGCCCTGATTACGCTTCCGGTTGGCTATGTCGCGGGGAAGAAGTATCCGTTGCTGTTACGAATTCACGGCGGCCCCAACAGCCAGGACGGCCACTCGTTCAGTCCGGAGCGGCAGCTCTTCGCCGGCAAAGGCTACGTGGTGCTCAATGTGAACTACCGCGGCAGCAGCGGCCGCGACACCGTTTACCAGCAGGCCATCTTTGCCGACTGGGGGAATAAGGAGGTCGTCGACCTGCTCGCCTGCGTCGACGAAGCGGTCAACCAGGGAATCGCCGATCCGGACCGCCTGGGAGTCGGCGGCTGGAGTTACGGCGGCATGCTCACCGACTACACGATTGCCACTACCACCCGATTCAAGGCGGCCATCAGCGGAGCGGGCACCGGAAATCCCTTCGGCTTCTACGGCGTCGATATGTATATCTTCCAGTATGACAACGAACTCGGGCCGCCGTGGAAGAACCCCGAAAACTATACCAAGCTGGCCTACCCGTTCCTCCACGCCGACCGCATCAAGACGCCAACTCTTTTCATGGGCGGCGACAAAGACATGAACGTGCCCATCAACGGAGGCGAACAGATGTACCAGGCGCTCCGCAGCCTGGGCGTGCCGACCGAGCTGGTCATTTATCCAGGACAATTCCACGGCTTTACCCGGCCGAGCTTCATCCGCGATCGATATGAAAGGTATTTCGCCTGGTACGACAAATATCTCATGCCGAAGGCGGCTGGTAAGTAGCTGTTGATGGCTGGTGAATGCGGCGGCCCTAAGGGCGCCATGCTAATCCACCTAACGAGCCTGGTGTGGGATCAGGATCAATTCCCGGCTCGGAAGCGCTGCGGGCTGTTCTGGCTTTCGAAGCCACCTGGGTTCCGCAATAGCTTGCGGTGGTGAAACGCGACGCCACAGTGAATCGCCCCTCATCGACAGCCTCCCGCTCTCAAATGCTAACCTCATAGTTGAAGCCATCGCCACGCATGACCAGAGTTTCGCCCGCACCCCTCATCAAATCCGGACTTGACCCGGCTCTCGAGCCTAGCGCGCTCACCTCCGGAGCCCGCTTCGTACGCGCCTGCCTGCGCCGCCCCGTCGACCGTACGCCGGTCTGGTTTCTTCGCCAGGCGGGCCGCTATATGCCGGAGTATCAGGCCGTTCGCAAACACCACACCTTACTCGAAATCTGCAAGCAGCCCAGGCTCGCCGCGGAAGTCACCATCACCGCCGCCGAGAGGCTCGATGTCGACGCTGCGATCATCTTCGCCGATTTGTTGCTGCCCTTCGAGTGCATGGGGCTACCGTTTGAGTTTCAGGCCGGCGAAGGCCCGGTCGTTCATCATCCGGTGCGTACTCTCGATGATGTCCAGAGACTTCGCACCGACCGCGCTTCCGAACTGGGGTACGTCGCCGAGGCCATTGAGCGGGTTGTCGCCCACTTCAAAGACCGCCTCGGCATCATCGGTTTTTGCGGAGCACCCTTCACACTCGCCAGCTACATGATCGAAGGCGGAGGCTCGCGCAACTACATCCATACCAAGACGCTCATGTATCGCCAGCCAGCAGCCTGGGGTCTTTTGCTGGACAAGCTGGTCGCTGTGCTGCGCGAATATGCCGCTCAGCAGGTCGCAGCCGGAGCCGATGTCATCCAGATCTTCGATAGCTGGGCCGTGGCGCTGAGCGTAGGGGATTATCGCGACTTCGTGCTGCCCGCGACGAAGATTCTGGTTCGCGAGGTCCAGGCCCTCGGCGTCCCCGTCATCTATTTTGGAGTCGATACCGCAAGCCTGCTCCCGGCCATGCGCGAAACCGGAGCCGACGTTCTCGGCCTTGACTGGCGGGTGCCGCTCGACGAGGGCTGGCGCTCGCTTGACTACGCCTGCGCGGTGCAGGGCAATCTCGACCCCATCACCCTCTTCGCCGAGCCGGAGCTGATTCGTCGGCGCGTCCACCAGATTCTCGCTCAGGCCGGGGGCCGAGCCGGGCACATCTTCAACCTCGGTCACGGCATCGTCCCCGGCACCCCGGTTGAAAACGTGCAGGCGGTGGTCAAGTTCGTTCGCCAATACTCTCACCCGTCGCCAGCGCCGCTCATTGGAGGCGCTCGTGGCTGAGAATCGCCTGGATAAAACCGCAGTGCTCCTCCTTGCCCACGGCACGCCGGAGACGCTCGACGACATCCCCGCCTATCTCCGCAACGTGGTGAGCGGACGCCCCATGCCCGACCATGTCGTTGCCGAGATTCGCCACCGCTATTCGCTGATTGGCAGCAGTCCGCTGACCGAGATCACTGTGTTGCAGGGTCGGTTGCTGGCCGAGAAAATCGGCTTGCCGGTCTATGTCGGCATGCGCAACTGGAAGCCATATATCGCCGAGGTAGTGAAGCAGATGCGCGCGGATGGAATCACCTCGGCGGCGGCGATCTGTCTTGCCCCGCAGAATTCGCGCACCAGCGTCGGCCTCTACCGCCGCGCCGCGTTTGCTGAAGCTGGCGACACCCTTCAGCTCGAATTCGTCGAAGGCTGGGCCGACCATCCGCTTCTGGCGAAGGCTTTCGCCGACCGACTTATCCCGCTTCGCAAGCAGCTTGGCGACCAAACCGGCGCGGATGTCCCGGTACTCTTCACCGCCCATAGCGTCCCTTGCCGGACAATCCAGACTCCGGCTCCGCAGGCCGTCGCCGCGACTCCTGCCGAGCGCGAGAAGATCTTCTGGCCGGTTGCCGATCCCGCAATCCCCGATCCCTACCCGGTCGACGCAAGGAACACCGCGCGGCTGGCTGCCGCGCGGGCCGGGCTCGACCCATCGCAATGGTTCTTTGCATTTCAGAGCCAGGGACAATCCGGTGGTCCATGGATCGGCCCCACCGTCGAAGATACGCTGACCGCCCTCAGTCAGCAGGGATCGAAGACGGTCGTTGTTCAGACCATCGGCTTCCTCTGCGATCACGTCGAAATTCTCTACGACATCGACATCTCCTTCCGCGAATTTGCGCGGGGTCTGGGAATCAGGCTCGAACGCACCGAGTCGCTCAACGGCTCCACGGTGCTCATCGAGGCTCTTGCCGACATCAGCCGCCACGCGCTGCTCCGGCTTGCCAGCAAGCGGCTTGAACCGGTCGCCGCAGGCAGCTGATGCCGCGCATCGCCATCATCGGGGGCGGTCTTTCCGGGGTTTCTTGCGGCTACGAGTTGAGCCGGCGCGGATTCAGCGACTTTGTCCTCTACGAAGCGACCGCTCGCCTCGGCGGAATCGTTGAAACCCGGCATCAGGACGGATTCGTGATCGAGTGCGGCGCCGACTCCTGGGTCACCGAGAAGCCCGGGGCTCACGAACTCGCCGTTGAGCTTGGTCTCGAAGACCAGATACTCCCCTCCAACGATGCCCGCCGGCGCACCTACCTCGTGGTGGGCGGCGAGCTGGTGGCGATGCCGGACGGCATGAGGATGATGGTCCCTGGAGATATAGAGGCGATCGCTGCTTCGCCGCTCTTTAGCGAGAGTGCCCGGCAAGCTTACCGCCAGGAGCCATCGCATGCGGAGGAACTCAAAGCCTTTGCGGCGAGCCGTCCTGCGGATTGGGATGAGACGGTTGCCGACTTCGTTCAGAGGCACTTCGGCGTTGAAGTCTCTGAAAAGATTGCCGGACCTCTGCTCGCCGGGGTCTTTGGCGGGGACATTCGCAAGCTCAGCGCGGGGGCGGTGATGGCCGCATTCGTCAAGATGGAGCGCGAGCATGGCAGCCTGGTTCTTGCCCTGCAACGGCAGGCTCGCAAGGTCCAAAAGCCGTCGGTCTTCACCTCGCTCAAAGGTGGTCTTCAGACCCTGATAGAGGGCATGGCCGCGAAGATCGCACCCTCGGCAGTCCGATTGAGTGAACCAGTCAAGGCGCTTAGGCCGAAGGCGGGGAAATGGGAAGTCACGGCGGCCTCAAGCACGGAAAGCTTCGAGCAGGTTGTTGTGGCAACCCCGGCCCATATGGCGCGCAAGCTGGTTGCACCGTGGAGCCAGGAGCTGCAATCGTTGCTGGAGATGGAAGCCACCTCGGCGGTGATCGCCGCTTTCGCCTTCGACCAGGAACAATCCGCTAAATTGAAGATCCCTCAGGGTTTCGGCTTCCTTGTCCCGCAGCGTTACGAATCGGCTCCCGCCCCGCCCGAGCTCCTCGCCGGCACCTTTGTCGACCAAAAATTCTCCCATCGAGCGCCCCAGGGTTGTGTGCTGCTTCGCGCGTTCTTTGGAGGCGATTCCGCTCCGTCGCTGCTCCTCCAGCCCGACGCCTCAATCCTCGAACTTGCCCGTCGCCAGCTCTCTCAGATTCTCGGCGAGGTACCCGAAGCGAAGATCGCCTTGGTCCGTCGCTGGCCGCTTTCACTGCCTCAATACACCGTGGGACACCAGGCCAGGGTGGCGCGGGTAGAAGAAATCCTCGGCGTATCGCCCGGTCTTCACCTGATCGGCAATGCCTTTCACGGAGTCGGCCTGCCCGATATGATCCGCCAGGGGCGCATTACGGCCGCCGCAGCTCTCCTTGCTCAGCGCTAGGCAGGCTCGCGCACCGCTCACTTTTCTTCAATTTCTGCAACTCTCTTGTCCGTCTTGGTGTCTATAACTATAAGGATGAAGACCACCGGGAGACATCATGCCGGAGTTCAAAAAGCGCCTATTGATTGCATGCTCGTGCCTCCTACTGGGTTCGCTCGAGGTACTGGCAGAGATCTTCGGCTTTGTGGCCGCTCACTGAGCCTATTTGCCATCCCCTAGCGGCTTTCGCGCAAAGTAATACAGCGAAAAAGCCAGCATCGCAAACATCACAACCGAGACCCAGTCGCTGTACAGAAACGTTTGTGGCAGCTTCAGAATGTCGGTATGGTGGGTGGCGTCTTCGAAGACTTTCAGCGCTACGCCAAGCAGCCCGACGATGCCTCCGGCGGCAATCAGGCCGCTGGCATAAAGCGATCCAGGGCTGATCTCGCTTTCCGAATCGGTCGTTCCGCCAGCCTTGGCGACCGCGCTGTCCACCATCCAACGCACCACGCCGCCCACGAAGATCGCCAACGTCGTTCCAATCGAGAGGTAGGCGCCCACGGCAAACGACAGGGAGCGAATTCCGAGCAACTCCACGGCAATTACCAGAAAGACGCCCAGCAGCACCAGCCCCCAGGGCAGCTTTCGGCTAAGGATTCCATTGATCACGGTGGCCATTAGCCTGGCCTGCGGGGCGGCGGCCTTTTCGCTGCCGATGCCCTGCACCCACTGCACTTCAATCCGCTGCGTCGCGGGATTGTAAAGATACTTTCCATCGGCAAGCTCGGCCGAGCCCAGCGCATTCAGTAAGACATAGTGGCTGCCTTCGAGCTCGACTCCCGGCGCGCTGCCGGTGATCTGAAAGGTCTTGCGGGTGAACGTCCCCTGGCTGCGAACTCCTGCATGCGGCGCGCTGATGTCCCACGGCTGCGAAGCCGCATGGAACTCTTCCAGGCCTTTATTCATCAGGTTCAGGGTGAAGCCGATGACCACCGTCGAGATCACGACCCCGATCATCAGCCCCAGCTGCTGTTTCCACGGGGTCGCGCCAATCAGGAATCCGGTCTTCAGATCCTGCGAGGTGTCGCCGGCGTTCGATGCCGCGATGCAGACTACCCCGCCAATGGTGATCGCCAGCGCGCCAAACGCGGGCGCCGTCCATCCCTGCACCAGGAAGATCGCCGAGGTTGCCATCAGCGTCGCGATGGTCATCCCCGAGACCGGGCTGGCCGAACTGCCAATCAATCCCACAATCCGCGACGCTACGGTGACAAAGAGAAATCCGAAGACCACTACCAGCAGCGAGGCCGCGAGGTTGGCCAGCACCCCAACCTGCGCGCCGGGCACTGGCTTGAAGGTCAGGAAAAGAAACATGATCAGCACCAGCAATACCGAGCCGCCGATCACCACGCTCATTGGCAGGTCGCGTTCGGTGCGAAGCGCAGCTGCCTTGGCTCCGCTCCCCTTCAGGTTTTTCATTCCCGAACTCAGCGCGTTGAAGATCGTCGGCAAGGTTTTCAGCAGAGTAATCAACCCCGCTGCCGCGACTGCCCCGGCGCCCATGGGCCGGATGTAAGTGGACCACAATTCACTCGGCGACATGGCGGCAATTGGCTTGGTCGCCGGATAGAGAGGCAGCGCATAGTGTGAGCCGAAGAAATAAATCGCCGGCATCAGTACCAGCCACGAGAAGACGCCGCCGGCAAAGATTACCCCCGCCACGCGCGGTCCGATGATGTAGCCCACGCCTAGATATTCCGAAGTTGCGTCGGCCCGAATCGCCGCGCCTTTCATGATGTGTTGCGGCCCCAGGTCCGGCTGGTAGTTCGGCGTGCCGGGCCACGCTCCCAGCAGGTTCTCATTCTGAAAGAGCGTGTAAACCCCGCCCAGCCCAAGGCCGAAGAAGACCCGGCTCGCAAACGAACCGCCTCGTTCCCCCGCCATCAGCACATCGGCGCACGCCGTGCCCTCGGGATAGGGAAGGTTGGCGTGTTCCTCGACGATCAACTGGCGCCGCAGGGGAATCATGAACAACACCCCCAGCCAGCCACCGATCAGCGCCAGCAGGAAGATGCGCGAATACTCCAGGTCAAAGCCCAGAAAGATCAGTGCCGGAAGCGTGAAGATCACCCCCGATGCGATCGATTGCCCGGCGTTTCCGGTCGTCTGGACGATATTGTTCTCTAGGATCGAAGCCCGCCCCAGCGCCCTCAGCACGCTGATCGACAACACCGCGATCGGGATCGACGCCGCCACCGTCAACCCCGCGCGCAACCCCACATACACGGTGACCGCGCCAAACAAGATGCCAAACAACGACCCAAGCAGGACAGCGCGAAAGGTAAACTCCGGCCGCGTCTCGTTCGCCGGAATAAAAGGCTCAAATGTAGTGGGGCTTTCAGACAGGCTTTCAGGCACGAGTCGGACCTCCAGGATTGAGAAGCTTCATATTAGTCTCTCACCGGCTTTCGCCGACCCACCGGGGATGAAACAGTCGATTTTCGATTTCCTTTATTTTGTTGCAGTTGCAATTTTGTTTCTTGTCAGAGGAAGATCATCGGATATTCCCGCGAATCATCGGCGTGTGAAAAAATAACTCATCCATGAAAGCCATCGTCACCGCTATGATTCTTGCCGCACTTGCCACCCATTCAGCCTGCGCGCAAAAGCGTCTCGTCCTCGTCGATCAAGATGGCTCCGGCCCGGGCGGCTCCAACCAGATGGCGATGATGGTCTTCCTGCAATCGCCCAATGTGCAAGTGCTCGGCATCACCATGGTCACCGGTAACGCCTGGCGCGATGAGGAGGTGCAACACACCCTGCGCATGCTCGAAATCATCGGCCGCACTGATGTTCCGGTGGTTCCCGGGGCTGTCTTTCCGCTGGTTCGCACCGAGCTGGAGACCCGCCTCGCGACCGCCCTCTATGGCAAAGTGGCCTGGCTCGGCGCCTGGGGACAAGGCCCGACCACGCTGGTCGAAACTTCGCAGGGCGCAATGCCCACCACCGTCGCCAACCCGTCCATACCGAAGTCCAATCCGAATCATCCCTACTTCGTCCCGCCCATGCCCGAGGGCGCGCCGCACACCAAGCCCCTGGACGAAGACGCCGCCCACTTTCTCATCCGCCAAGTGCATGCTCACCCGCATCAGGTGACCATCTTCGCCGGAGGCCCGCTGACCAACATCGCCCTCGCCATATCGATCGACCCGCAGTTCGCGGCGCTCACCCAAGGCCTCATCGTCATGGGAGGCAGCCTCGATCCGCAGACCAACGATCCCGAATTCTCCACCAGCCCGCGCCATGAATTCAATTTCTGGTTCGATCCCGAAGCCGCGCACATCGCTCTCCGCGCTGCCTGGCCGCGCATCGATGTCACCACCGTCGATATTTCCATCAAGGCGAAGTTTACCCAGGCGATGCTCGATGAGATCTCGAAGTCGCCCAATCCCGCCGCGCAATACATCGCCAAATATTCGCAGGACCGCTATTACCTATGGGACGAGCTCGCCGCCTGCGCCTGGCTTGACTCCTCCATCATCACCGGGGAACGCCAGCTTTACATGGACATCGACCTCAGCCACGGCTCTTCCTATGGCGACACCCTTACCTGGACCAAAGAATTCAGACCGCAGGTTGATGTGCAGTTAGTCCACGCCCAAACCGATCTGGACCTGCCCAAGTTCACAAACATGTTCGTGGGATTGATGTCGGGGCCAACGCCGAAATAGCCGCTGGTTGTTTCGTTGCAATCGAAGAGAATCGGGTGCCCTCAATTCAACTTGACAGTTTCATTGTTGGGTTGCGGGGGAGCAACCAATCTGGTCGCCGAAGAGTCGACGGATGGAAGAAGATCACCGCCCACCCTTCTGCCGCGCCAACTCCGCTTCGAACGCCTGTTCGCGCTCCCCAACCGCCGCCTTATACCCATCCGGATCGACCCACACGCTCTGGCCCGCGCCTGCCTTGGCTCGCTCCAGCTTGGCCAGCATGTCGAAATACTGTCCATGCGCGCCCAGGAAGATATCGCAGGGCAAACCGTTCAGGGTGACAAAGGTCTTCTTGTAA
>Ga0302324_100015187_pt1 | contig 15451 bp, 14 predicted proteins | sample Palsa_T0_1_FD_201949 | JGI IMG/M metagenome (GOLD analysis project Ga0302324, IMG submission 201949) | Peat permafrost microbial communities from Stordalen Mire near Abisko, Sweden - Palsa_T0_1 | ecosystem: Environmental > Terrestrial > Soil > Palsa > Peat permafrost | place: Sweden: Abisko...
TAGGAGGTAGTCTACGCCCGCAATATCGATGAAGGAATTGCTCGAAGCCGGTGTTCACTTCGGGCACCAGACCAAGCGCTGGAATCCGAAGATGAAGGAATACATCTTCGGCGAACGCAACGGAATCTACATTATCGACCTGCAAAAGACCTTGAAAATGTTCAAGGACGCCGCCCGCTTCGTGGGCGAAATGGCTGCGCAAGGCAAGAACGTGCTCTTCGTGGGGACCAAGCGGCAAGCTCAGGAAGCCATCGCCGAAGAGGCCAAACGCTGCCAGATGTTTTATGTAAATCAGCGCTGGTTGGGCGGCTTGCTCACCAACATGCTGACCGTGCAGAAATCCATCAAGCGGCTCAAAGAGCTGGAGACGATGTCCAGCCAGGAGGGTGGCTACGGCGGCAGGCCGAAGAAGGAAATCATCCGCCTGGAGCGCGAACGGAAACATCTGGATTCGAACCTCGCCGGCATAAAGGATATGCCAGGTTTGCCCGATCTGCTGTTTGTGATCGACTCCAACAAAGAGGCTATCGCGGTGAAGGAAGCGCGGCGGCTGGGCATACCGGTGGTGGCGATCGTGGACACCAACTGCGATCCCGACGAGGTGGATTACGTGATACCGGGCAACGACGATGCGCTGCGCGCCATTCGCCTGTTCGCCAGCAAGATCGCGGACTCGGTAGTGGAAGGCCGCGCGCTGGCCAGCGAGCAGGAATTCACGGCCGAGAAGATCGTGACCGACGAAACGCCGGTCGAAGAGGTGCCCGAATATACCGAGTACGTGGACCCCAAGTACGCCGAAAAGATCATGCAGGAGTCTCTGATGGAAGAAGAGCCGCCGCCGGTCTCGCCGCGTAAAGGCCCTGCCTCGGAAACCGCCGAACCGGTTGCGGAAGCGGTTGTCACCGAAAGCGGACACTAAAATCGGTTTTAGGTTATGGGTTATGGGGCATAGGTAAAACCCCACCCATCACCCACAACCCATCACCCATCACCATTTTGGAGAATTATGGCGGAAATCACCGCTCAACTCGTAAAGCAACTCCGCGAACGCACGGGCGCGGGCATGATGGACTGCAAGAGCGCCCTGACGGAATCCGGCGGGGATATTGGCGGCGCGGAAGTGATTCTGCGGAAGCGCGGCATCGCTTCGGCGCACAAGAAATCGGCGCGCATCACCAAACAGGGACTGATCGGCAGCTACATCCACTCGGGCGGCCAACTGGGCGTGCTGGTGGAAGTGAACTGCGAATCCGATTTCGTGGCGCGGACCGCCGATTTCCAGGAACTGGTGCACGATATTGCCATGCACATCGCGGCCGCCGATCCGAAGTACATCCGGCAGGAGGATGTGCCTAGCGAGGCGCTCGACCGGGAGCGCGACATCCAGCGCGGCCGGGCGGCGTTCGAGGGCAAGCCCGCTAACGTGATCGACCGGATCGTGGAAGGGCGCATGGCGAAATTCTATGAAGAGTTTTGCCTGCTGGAGCAGCCGTTCGTCAGGGAAGCTACGCTCACCGTCGGCCAGTTGATCAAAACCAAGATTGCGAAACTGGGCGAGAACATCAGCGTCTCGCGGTTCACGCGGTACAAGGTGGGCGACGTGGCCGCAGTCGAATCCGGCGCCGAAGAGCCGCCCGATGCCAGCCTCGCGGTATAAGCGCATCCTGCTGAAGCTGAGCGGCGAGGTGCTCGCCGGCGGCGCCGCTTTCGGCATTAACGCCGAGCGCGTCAAGGAACTGGCCGCGGAAGTGGCGTCGGTGGCGGCCAGCGGCGTCCAAATCGGCCTGGTGGTGGGCGGTGGAAACATCTTCCGCGGAGTGGCCGCGGCGGCCCAAAAAATGGACCGCGTGACCGCCGATCACATGGGCATGCTGGCCACGGTCATCAATTCCCTGGCGCTGCAGGATGCCTTGGAACAGATTGGCGTGCATACCCGGGTGATGAGCGCCATTGAGATGCACGAGGTGGCTGAACCGTATATACGCCGGCGAGCGCTGCGCCATCTGGAGAAGGGCCGCGTCTGCATTTTCGCGGCGGGCACCTCGAATCCTTATTTCTCCACAGACACCGCCGCGACCCTGCGCGCATTGGAGATTCGCGCGGAGGTGATCGCCAAGGCCACCCGCGTGGATGGCGTCTACGATAAGGACCCCTTGAAGTTCCCGGACGCGGTGATGTATCGTGAAGTTTCGTACCTGGAAGTCCTGTCCAAGGCGCTAGGCGTGATGGACGCCACTTCCATCGCCATGTGCCGCGACAACAAACTTCCGATTATTGTTTTCAATTTGACGACGACCGGCAATATAATGCGTATGACGATGGGCGAGCCTATCGGCACGCTCATTCATTAGGCCACTATGAAAACCGAACATACCGCCGCCCCCGCCGGGCCGGCCTTCAACTCCATCAAAGACGTCGAGAACAATGTCAGGCAGCGCATGGAGAAAGCGCTCAGCGACCTGGGGCATGAAATGGCCACGATCCGCACAGGGCGGGCTACCCTGAGCCTGCTCGATCACATTCGCGTGGATTACTACGGCACGCCTTCGCCCCTCAACCAGGTGGCCACGCTGCACATCCCGGAGGCCAGCATGATCACCATCACGCCCTGGGACACTTCGCAGATCGGGCCGATCGAGAAGGCCATTCGCGTCTCCGACCTGGGTTTGAATCCGGCGAACGACGGCAAGATGATCCGGCTGCCCATCCCGCCGCTGACCGAAGAGCGCCGCAAGGAATTCGTGAAACGCCTGCACGGCGTGGCGGAGCACCATCGCGTGTCGGTGCGCAACATCCGGCGCGATGGCAACGAGGCCGTCAAGGCTCTGCTTAAGGATAAGAAGATTACGGAAGACGAAGACAAGCGGGCCCACGACGAGATCCAGAAGACGACTAACGTCTACATGGATAAGATCGATCAGGCGGCCAAGGCTAAGGAAAAAGAAATCCTCGAGATTAAGTAGCCGGTAGGGCCAGAGGCGAGCGAGCGCGAGCTTCGCTCGCGGGAAAGAGGCCGGCTGAAAAGCCGGCTGCGGGCAGAATTGCCCGCCCCACGGTGAAAATGTCAAAACTCCAGACGCGGGGCTAAATCCCGCCCTCCCCGGCCGTCTTCTTCCGCACACTGGCAGCCCTTTTGCACCGGCGATTGTGAGCCATGCTCCAACTCACGACGCGCCTTGTGTCCGAGGTCGAGGGCCGCATTCGCGCCACGAAGCTAATTTCGCTGTTCCTCGACTTTGACGGCACACTGGCGCCCATCACCGGCGATCCCGGCGCCTCGCGATTGGACGCGGATACCGCCGCCACGCTGAAGAGTCTCACTGGCCGGAACTTCCTGGCGATGACCATCATCAGCGGCCGGGCCATTGAGGACCTGTACGCGCGCATCCGCCTGGAGGGCGTGATCTACGCCGGAAACCACGGGCTCGAGATTTTCGGGCGCGAGCTTCGCTTTGTCGAGCCACTCGCGTCGGCCCGCCGGGAGGCGCTGGATCGGCTTTGCGAGGAGTTGACACTGGAACTTCGTCCCGTGGCCGGGGCGCTGGTGGAGTTCAAGGGACTGACAGCCAGCGTGCATTACCGCCTGGCCGCGGACGCGGACCGAGCGGCGATTCAAGAGGCGGTATACGGAGCCACCGCCCGCCTGGGCGACCTCTTTCATGTCAGTCCGGGCAGAAAGATTTTCGACATCGTGCCGCGTACTAACTGGCACAAAGGCGCGGCGGTGCAGTGGATCAACGCGCGTCTCGGTGTACAAGACCTTCTGACCATCTACCTGGGGGACGATACCACCGACGAAGATGCGTTCTGCGTGTTGCCGGATGCCGTAACCATTAAAGTCGGCGATGCGCCAGTGACATGCGCGCGATATCAACTGCCCGGTCCCGCGGAGGTCCACGAGTTTCTTAAGTGGCTGGCCGAGCGAGTGACGAACTAACCCGGTTGCGGTAAAAACTACCGGGTCCAAATTCTGCATATCGTCCCGCGAGTGTCCAGCATTCAACAACTTATAGTTTTGGCAAGCAGGATGCCTTAGGTTGTCTTCGAGAGAAGCTGTTTAGGCTGCGGCCTGGATGGCATCCAAACCATGTAAGGAAAGGAACAGTTTTGTATGAAGTCGTATCCACTTATTCCTTCGCGAAGGGTGCTGGCTATGCTCTGCGGCATGGCATTTACGGTGGGCCTGGCCACGGTCCCCACGCGAGCGGACCAATGGGACAAGAAGACAATTCTCACGGTGAGAAACCAACCGGTCCAGATCAGAGATACGGTGCTGGAACCTGGCGAATACGTGTTGCGGCTCTTGGATTCGCCCTCGGAACGGCATGTCGTCCAGATCTTCAACCGCGACCAGACTCACATTATCAATACCATTCTGGCCGTGCCCGCACTGCGGATGGAGCCCGGCCCGACCCAATTCACGTTTTGGGAGACGCCTCCGGGAAGCGCCCGGGCGATGCGCGAGTGGTTCTACCCAGGCGACACTATCGGGCAGGAATTTCCATACCCGCAGCATCTGCAGCAAATAGCGATGCTGGTACCGCCTGCGCCAGCGCCGCCCGCGGCCGCTCCCGAGCCGGAGCCCAGCGCCGCAGCCGAGCCCGCTCCGCAGGAGACTCCGGCACAACCGGAAGCCGCGGCTCCCGAACCGGCGCCCGAGCAGCAGCCGACTGAAGTGGCGCAGAATGCCACTCCAGCTCCTGCCGAGCCTGAACCTGAGCCCACGCCCGCGCAGCCGGCGGAGTTGCCTAAGACCAGCAGCCCCTATCCCCTCGTCGGGCTTGCGGGTGGAGTTATGCTAGGTCTTTACCTGTTGCTCCGGCTAAGGCTACGGATCTCGGCCTAAAGCCGGCTTACAGGCTGAAGTGAGTGACTCCATGAAGCGGCGCGCGGCAAGTCGAAATCTGAGGATTGCCGGCGCCGTTTCCATTTTCGTCTTCCCGCTAGCCGCGGCCGCATTCGGCGACGAGCCGGATTACGTGATTCGCAGCGACGTCCGCCTGGTACTGCTGGATGTGAGTGTGAAGGATCGGGACGGCGGATTGGTGGTCGGGCTATCCAAAGACGATTTCCGGGTGGATGAGAACGGCGCGCGCCAGAATATCACGGTGTTCGCCAACAACGATGTGCCGGTGACGGTGGGGATTCTGGTGGATGAGAGCCGCAGTATGGCGCCCAAACGCGCCGAAGTACTCACGGCGGCCACCACTTTTATTGAGAAGAGCAACCCGAAGGATGAAATATTCGTACTGAATTTCAACGACACGGTAAAACGAGGATTGCCGCGCCATATGTTGTTCTCGGACAACATCAAGCAACTGCGCGCGGCGCTCTCGCGGGGAATCCCGGAGGGCCGCACCGCTCTTAACGATGCGGTGGTAGAGGGCCTGCAGCAACTGTCACAGGGAAGGCGCGACAAGAAGACCCTGATCGTCATCAGCGACGGCGGCGACAATGCCAGCGTGCATAGCCGCCGCGAAATGCTGGATATGGTGGAGCGCAGCCTGGCGACTATTTATACCATCGGATTGTTCAACGACGGCGACAAGGACCAGGATCCGGGAATCCTGCGGAAGCTGGCCAGGATGAGCGGGGGCCAAGCCTATTTTCCAGACAGCGCGGAGGAGATGACCGGGGTGTGTCAAGGCATCGCCAAGGAAATTCGGACGCGCTATACGGTAGGCTATCCACCACCGCCGGACAAAGGCCGGCTCGAGCGGCGAATTCGCGTGCGCGTATCGGCGCCGGGGCGCGCCGGGTTGATCGCGCGGACTCGCCCCAGCTATCGCTATGAGGATACGGCGGACCAGAAGAGTAAGTAAGACGCGGCGCTGGCTGGAGATCTGCCTGCTGCTGGCGGGGCTGGCTGGCGTGGGTGTGTGGGGTTGGTCGCACATCCGCATGGCCGTGTTCCAGAAGCAGGCGAACCGCGCACTGGAGCGCAAGATTGGCAACCCACCGCCGGCTGCGGAGCGCGTTGCACCGCCGGCTATGGAGAACGGCGCGCTGCTCGGACGCCTGGTGATTCCGCGCCTGAAACTTGAAGCCGTGGTGCGCGAGGGAGCCGGCGCGGACACGCTGGATGTGGCGCTGGGCCACATTCCCGGCACGGCCTTGCCGGGCCAGCCCGGTAATGTGGGCGTGGCGGGCCATCGGGATACGCTGTTTCGCGGGCTGCGGCACATCGCGAAAAACGACGTGATTCAGTTTCAGACGCCCGCTGGAAGCTACAACTACCAGGTGGAAGACACTAAGGTCGTGAAGCCCCAGGACGTGGGAGTGTTGGCCGCCAGCGGGCATCCCGAGATGACTCTGGTGACTTGTTATCCTTTCTACTATGTGGGCTCGGCGCCGGACCGCTTCATTGTGAAGGCAAGGCTGGAGACTCCGGCAGCGGCCCCGGCGGCGGCCCCGATGGCGGTGGAGGCACCGCCTGCTCCGGCGCCCAAACCGGCGGCCAGAGTGGCGGCCAAACCCGCGGTGCGGCGGGTGGCTTTCCATCTTGGCGCGCGGCAGAGCCGCGAAGTGGCCCCCGGCATACGATTGAGCCTATCGTGGACGGATGCCGCCCGGCAGCGCGCCAATGGCTCGATCCGGATGGCGCGGGAGCGGCATACGATCTGGCTGCGGAACTTAGCTGTGCGCCAGCCGCTGCTCTTCGACCGGCGCAAGTTAATGCTCACCAGCGTAACCAAAGACTCGGTGAGCGGGTATTTGCTGCTGTCCAGGTAACGTGACAGATAACATGAATAAGAATGCAATAATAACTACAATCATTTTTCTCTTAGGCTCAGCGGACGCATGGGCACAGGGTGTGCCTCTATATCGTGTAACTGTGATCGACCGCACGGTAAGCGCCGTCGATTACCAATACCGGAACGGCCCCACGACCATCGATTTTGCCGGCACGGTGCTGCTTCCCACGGCGAAGGGCGAGGCCATAGTGGAATCCAAGGAGGGCCGGGTCGAGATCGACGCGAGGTTCGGCCGTCTGGCGCCGCCCACGCGATTCGGGCGAGAGTACCTGACTTACGTGCTATGGGCCATAACGCCGGAAGGGCACGCGAAAAACCTCGGGGAAATTTTGCCTGGCAGCTCCGACAAAGCCCACTTGAGAGTCACGACCGATCTGCAAGCGTTCGGCATGATTGTGACGGCGGAGCCATACTCGGCGGTACGGGTGCCGAGCGATGTTGTGGTGCTGGAGAATGAGGTTCGCCCGGACACCATCGGCCGGAGGGAGCCGATCCAGGCTAAGTACGAATTACTGCCGCGCGGCCAATACACTTACAACGTCCCAAGCGACTTTGCGGCGGCCGACGGAAATGGGCCGCGGCTCACACGGGACGAATATCAAAAAACGTTAGAAGTGTACCAGGCGCAGAATGCGGTGCAGATCGCGGAGGCGGCCGGGGCCGCGCAATACGCTCCGGACACTTTGGGCAAAGCCGCGGAACTGTTGCGCGAGGCACAGGCAGCGCAAGCCGCTAAAGCGGGTGTGGCCACGGTGGTGACGAGGGCGCGCCACGCCGCGCAGACGGCCGAAGATGCGCGCATCCTGGCGGTACAGCGCAAGCAGCAGGACGAATTAGCTGCGGCACGGGCGCGGGCCGCGCGGGCGGAGGCTTTGCAGGCGCGGGCCGAGTCTGCCGCGCAAACGGCGCAAGCCCAGGCGGCCGCCAGCCGCGCGTCGCTCGAACAAGAGCGCGCCGACAGACGGCAGGCCGAGGCGATGGCCGCCGCAGCCCAGGCTCCGCCTCCGCCGCAACCGCAGCCGGCGATGGAGATGCGTCCGCCGGTTGAGCCGGATCGGCAGAGGACCGAACTGCGGATGCGCCTGTTCGGCCAACTCAATTCCGTGCTCCCCGCGCTGGATACGCCGCGCGGACTGGTAGTGACCATTCCAGCTTCCGATCTGCATGAAGCCGGCGTGAGCCCGGCGGTGTACGAGAAACTGGCCGGCATCGCCACGATTATCCGGGCGTACCCTGGCCTGATCGTCGAAGTGGAGGGGAACGGACCTTTGTCCGTGGAGCGGGCCTACGCGGTGCGGGATCTGCTGGAGCGCGATGGCGTGTCGAGCGGGGCTATCTCGGCTCGCGGGCTGGGAGATACGCGTCCGGTGGTATCCAATGCGACTGCGGGCGGCCGCGAGCAGAACCGGCGCGTGGAAATCGTTATCGCGGGCAGCGCGATCGGCCAATTGCCCCATTGGGCCAGGGCGTATAGCTTGATGCCGCAGAGATAGTGGCTCATCGCCGAGCGCCGCACACGCAAGATGTAGGGCGGCCAATCATGGCCGCAGCCGCCTTTTAGGCGGCCAGAGCCGGCTGAAAGCCGGCTGCGGGCAGAATTGCCAGCCCCACGGTGCAAAGACGGTTTATGAGCCGGTTGAGAAGCGGTAGACCGTGGTGGTGTGGTATTGCTCGCCGGGCTTTAGCTCCGCAGTTGGGAAATCCGGATGGTTGGGGGAATCCGGGTAGTGCTGGGTCTCCAGGCAGAGAGCGGAGCGCCGTCCATATATCTTGCCGCCTTTGCCGTGGATTGTGCCGTCCAGGAAATTGCCAGTGTAGAACTGGATGGCGGGTTGGTCGGTGAGCACTTCCATGACGCGTCCGGACTTGGCCTCTGTCACTTTCGCCGCCAGCGAAAGCCCGTCCCCGGTACGGTTGAGCACGAAGTTATGGTCATAGCCGCCGCCCAGCACGATCTGCTCGTCGTTCGATGCGATGCGGTCGCCGATGGCGTGCGGCTGGCGGAAGTCGAACGGCGTGCCTTCCACGCTGCGCAACTCACCGGTAGGAATGAGTCCCTTATCCACGGGGGTGTAGCGATCGGCATTGAGAGTCAGTTGATGCGACAGAATATCGCCCTGTCCTTCTCCGGCCAGATTGAAATAGGAATGGTTGGTCAGGTTGAGCACCGTGTCTTTATCGGTGGTGGCGCGGTAGTCTATCTTCAGCTCATTGTTATCGGTAAGCGTATAGACTACAGTTACCGATAGGTTGCCGGGGTACCCTTCCTCGCCGTCTTTACTCAGATAAGTCAGTTCCAGGGTTTGCCCGTCGACCGGTTTCGCTTTCCAGAGCACCTTGTCGAAGCCGCGATTTCCGCCGTGCAGGGAATTGTCGCCGTTGTTCTTGGCCAGCTTGTATACCACGCCATCCAAAGTGAACTGAGCGTGTGCGATGCGGTTGCCATAACGTCCGATGAGGGCGCCGAAGTACGGCGGCGGCAGCAGATAGCCTTGGAAATCGTCGAAGCCGAGCACGACGTCGCCCAACGCGCCCGTGCGGTCCGGCACCTTGAGCGAGACGATCACGCCGCCGTACGTCGAGATATCCGCCGCGACGCCTTTGGCATTCTTCAGCGTGTACAGTTCGACCGTTTCACCGGACGGTGTCTTGCCGAACTCGCGGGCGGCTTTATTGGAGGAGCAGTTCATGGTCACTATGGTAGCGAGAATTACCAATGGAAGCAGATTGCGTGCGGTCACACGAGCCTCACCTTCAACATGGTATAGGAATGCGGCGGGAAACTGTAAGTCAACCGGTTGCCATCGGCCGAAGCGGAGCGCGCCACGGCTTTTACCTTGGTGGAGTCGAAATCGTTTTCCGCCTTGATATCGGGGCCGTTGACTTCCCAGACTTCCACGGCGCCGGAGAATTTCTTGTCCTGCGCCTCGAAATCGGCCGCGATAGCTTGATCCGCATGGCGGTTCACCGCGTTGATTACGAGCGCGCCATTGTCGTACGCTGCCGACGTATCCAGATAAGTCACGTCGCCGAAACGCTTGCTGGCGTACTTCGGGCTTTCGACAAACAACTCCAGCGATTTGCCCTTGCTGTTATTCGCGAAGAGCTGCAGGGGATAGTAAATGGTCTGGAGGAACAGGCCCTTGTCACTCGCGAACATGGGAGCGATGACGTTCACAAGCTGCGCCATATTGGCGATTTTGACGATGTGGGAGTGGTTCACGAAGGAATTGAGAAAGGTAGCCACGACTAAGGCGTCTTCCAGGTTATAGCGTTCCTCCAGGATGCGGCGGCCATGTTCCTTGCCTTCGCCGCGCGCGCGATACCAAACGTTCCACTCGTCCCATGCGATGTAGATGCGGCGGTTGACCGGCTCGCCGGAAAGGGCGGCGTCGATGATACCTTCGGCGGTCTTGAGGCGGCTATCGAGTTCTACGGAACTGGCCATGAACTCGGCGAAGTCGTTACCCCGGTTTCCCACATACATGTGCAGCGAAAGGTAATCGACGTGATGCTTCAGATGGTCCAGAACGGTGCGGTTCCAACCGGTCCAGTCGGCGTTGGGGTTGAAGTTGGAGGATCCGGCGGCGATCAGCTTGATGCTCGGATCGGTCCACTTCATCAGCTTGGCGGCTTCCAGGGCGAACTTACCGTAGTCGTCCGCCGAGCGATGGCCCATCTGCCAGGGACCGTCCATTTCATTGCCCAGGCCCCAGTAAGTGACTTTCCAGGGTTGCGCGCGGCCGTTCTGCTTGCGCAGGCGGGTCATGGCCGTGTCTTCGGATGAGTTACAATACTCCACCCACTGTTGGGCTTGTTGCCAGCCGCCGGTTCCCAGGTTCTGGCAGAAGTACGGCTGGGCGCCGAGCTTTTCGACATACTCCATGAATTCGTGGGTGCCAAAACGGTTGTCTTCGACGGTGCCCCAGGCCATTTCCAGGCGGCGGGGGCGCTGATCGCGCGGGCCGATGCCGTCCATCCAGTTGTAATTCGACGAGAAGTTGCCGCCGGGCCAGCGCAGGATGGTGACGTTCAGCTTTTTTGCGGCATCCAGCACGTCGCGACGGAAGCCGCTGGAGTCGGAGAGGGGCGAGCCTTCGTCGAAGACGCCGCCTTCGATGCAGCGGCCCAGGTGTTCGATGAAGTTGCCGTAAATTTTGGGATCGATGTCGCCGATCACGCGTTCGGTGTCGATCTTGATGCGCGCCCGGAGGGGGGTGGGTTGAGCGCGGAGGACCCAGGGCGCGAAGGCCAGGGCTTTGGAGAAACTACGCCGGGAAAGCGACGGGGCAGTCTGCATGGGGTTTGCTCCAGACCCGCAGTATTTCACATGGCGCGGGGGGGCGCAAGGCGCGCTACTTGTGCGCGAGCTTCGTTCGCGGCAATGCCGCGTACTTTTCGCAGCGTGGGGCGGGCAATCATGCCCGCAGTCTGGTTCAGAGCCGGCTACCCCGCGAGCGAAGCTCGCGGGTACGCGGGCTACGCCCGCGGCGCATCTCTCAGCGTGCCGCGAGCTTCGCTTGCGGAGAGCCGGCCGACAGCCGGCTGCGGGCAGAATTGCCCGCCCTACGGTGAAGATCACTGGGTCAGGAGGCGCTTGTACAGGTTCCAGAAGCGGGGGAAGTCCAAGTCCAGCTTCACCTGAACTGGCGTGGCGGCGGGCGCCAGGCGGCGATCGAGCGGCACGGTGGCGCCATAGGTCTTGCCGAAATGCGTGTCGATGTCCAGCCAGGTTGTCTCGGCCTTAGTCACGAAGCCGATGTCCAGCAGCCATGCAGCGGCCAATTCATCCCACAGAAACGCGGTGGCGTTTGGGTTTTTCAGGAAGCCGGGATAGCGCAAGCCGTAGTCGTCCTTATAGCGTTCGGTGACGGGCGTTTTGGCGGCGACGATCTCATCGAAGCGCGCCTTGTTCAACACGGCGCGATTGCAGATATCCAGGGGGAACATGATTTTCTCGGGAATCCGCGAGCGGAGGACGGCTTGGGCGGCCTCGGGATCGAACCAGAAGTTGAATTCCGCCGCGGCAGAGGCGTTGCCGGGTACGTGCACGTTGCCGCCCATGAAGACGATGCGCCGGATCTTCAGTTCGAGATCCGGATGGAGGCGGAGGAGCATCGCGATGTTGGTCATGGGGCCCAGCGCCAGGATGGTGATCTGGCCGGGGTGTTGCTGAATGGCGGCGGCTAAGGCATCCAGCGCCGCGGGCTGTCCGGGAGGCACGAGCTTCGGAGGGTTGGCGAAGGCGCCTTGAAACTGGAGAGGCGCTTCCAGCCTGGCCATATCGGCGCTGTGGATGAGGGGCAGTTGGGCGCCCACGTACGGGTGGATTTCCGGATGGCCGAGCAAACCGAGGATTTCAGTGAGATAGCCGGCACTTTCCGCGGCCCAGACATTACCCGAGACGACCGTGACGGCGGCCACCTGCACTTTTTCGGGGCTGCGCAGAACCATGACCAGCGCGGAGCCATCGTCGCCGAAGAAGCCGCAGTCGGTATCGAACACGATGGTGCCGGCGGCGGAGGCGACAGCGGGGAGCAGGAGCAGGGGCCAAAGGGTCATAGGGTCATTATGGAATGTTTCGGGGCGAGCTTCGCTCGCGGGCAGGAGTGCCTGCGCCACGTCGGCCGAAAATGGCCAAACTCCAGAGCCGGGCATTGCTCGGCTGCGCCACGTCAGGTCGCAGAATGTCCAAACTCCGGGAGCCGGCTAAAAGCCGGCTGCGGGCATGATTGCCCGCCCCACGGTGAGTGCCGCGCCACGTTCAATAGAAGAGGTACTTGCGCCACTGCTCGTCGCTCTTGCCCAGCAGCCGCATGAGGTGCCGGCTGGTGTGCAAGCTGAACGGCCGCGGTTGGCGTGCCAGCCGCATTCCGGCCTCTTCGGGCGTGCGGCTGCCTTTCCTGTTGTTGCACGGATTGCAGCACGCCACCAGGTTCTCCCAAGTGGATTCGCCGGCGCGCGCGCGCGGCACCACGTGGTCCAGCGTCAACTCCGAGGAGGGCAGCGTGCGATGGCAGTATTGGCAGGTGTAGCGGTCGCGCATCAGGATGTTCTTGCGCGAGAGCGCCCGCGTTTGATGCGGAATGCGCCGGTATTCCAGCAGGCGGATGACGCTGGGCAGCCGCACCGCGCTGCGCGCCGAATGGATGTGGTGCGTGGATTCCTCCTCGGCCGACGCCACGCCCTTCAACACCAGCACCAGCGCGCGGCGCGCCGCGCAAATGTTGATCGGCTCGTAACTGGCATTCAAAACCAACACGGGTTTTTGCAGTCTGCTCAAACTGGGCATTTAAACAGGTCCCCTTCGCTTGTCAAAGTCCGCCTGATCCTTAAATCTCCGGTCTACGCGCGCCAGCGCCAGCAGCGAGACCGACCTGGCTCCCGCCTTCTTGAGCGCCCGCGCGCAGGCTCCCGCCGTGGCGCCGGTAGTCATAACATCGTCGATCAGCAGGATGCGCAGCCCGGCCACTCTACGCCGCGCCCGGAAAGCTCCGGCTACGTTTTCGCGCCGTTGGGCGTTGCTCAAGCCCGCCTGCGCCCGGGTGGCCGATCCGCGCCGCAGCGCCTTGATTACCGGAATGCCGCGGCGCCGTGCAATCGCCTTCCCCAGGAGCTCCGATTGATTGAAGCCGCGCTGCCAGCGCCTGCGCCAGTGCAGCGGCACCGCCGCGACGGCGTCGAATTGCCTGTCCCGCGGCAGGGCATCGGCGAGCAAGCCGCCCAGCGGCTGCGCCAGCCGCCGCATGCCACTGTACTTGAAAAGATGGATCAGCTTGCGCAGCGTGCCTTCGTACGCTCCGTAACAATACGCTTCGTCGAAACCGCGCTGCCCGTTGCGGCAGAGCATGCAGCGGCCTTGGGAATCGAGCGGAAAGCTGTTCAGAAAAGGCGTCCGGCAGTTGAGGCAGAAGAACTCGGCGCTCAGCGGCGCAGGCTCGCGCAGGCAAGCGGCGCACACCGGCACCATGGAGAACCGGCGCAGGGGACGTTCACAGATGCGACACTCATCGGGAAAAAGAAGGGAAAAAAGGCCGTGCGAGACCGTACCGAAAATCGGAGGAAGAAAACCGGGAAACGATAAGGCGCGCCTGCTACTCGAGAAGACTCACCTCCCAGGTGAAACTCCATTCTACAACAAACGCGCGCGCACACATTGCCACCCGGACGGATCGCAATTAAGGCGCCTTGATTTCGAATACCACGCCACCGCCGGCTGTGCCGCCGGTAGGGGTTGTTCCATAAATGTTGCCGGACGAGTCGCGCATCAGAGTTGCGCCCGCGGGATAGCGCCCGTCAGTCCCGCCAGTGAAGCTATACAGCAACGTTACCTGGCCGGCGGTATTCAGTTCGAACACTTCTCCAAAACCCGACGCGCCGCCCCCATTGGTAGTGCCGTAGAGGTTCCCAGCCGAATCGAGGATCAAACCTGCCTCCGGCAGGCTGCCATCGGAGCCATTAAAGCTGAGCAGCACCGTCTCCTGGCCAGAGGGATCCAGCTTAAACACTACACCCGCCTCGGATAAGCCGAAGGAGGCGGTAGTCCCGTACAAGTTGCCAGCCGCGTCCAGGATTACGCCTGCGTCGAGGAAGCCGCCGAGGGTCCCACCCCCGAAACTGTACAGTACTGTCTCATTACCGGCTGTATCCAGTTTGTAGACTATGCCGAAGCCTGCCGAACCACCCTGTTGCGTGGTTCCGTAGAGGTTACCGGACGCATCGCGGACCACACCCGCCATGGGGTACTGGCCATCGGTCCCGCCGGCGAAGCGGTGCAGCACGGTCTGCCGGCCGGTGGTATCCAGCTTGAACACCACACCCCAATCCCTGCCGCCATTGCTGGTGGTGCCGTAGAGGTTGCCGGCCGAATCGCCGATCACGCCTGCGTAGGGGTTGCCGCCGTCGGCGCCGCCCGTAAAGCTATAGAGCACGGTCAGTTGGCCAGCGGCATCCAGCTTGTATACGACCCCCTGGTTGGCTGTGCCGCCAAATACGGTAGTGCCATAGAGGTTGCCCGCCGAGTCCGCGGTCAGACCTGCGTGGGGGCAACGTCCGTCGACTCCACCGGTGAACCGGTACAGCACGGTCTCATTGTCCTGGGCATCCAGCTTGTACACCGCGCCGGCGTTTGCGGGGCCGCCTGCGCAAGTGGTTCCGTACAGATTGCCCGCCGCATCGTGCATCACACCGGCGTAGGGTTGGCTGCCATCGGCGCCCCCCGTGAAGCCGTACAACACAGTCTCGTGGCCGGTGGTATCCACCTGGTACACCACGCCGGCGGCCACTGTGCCGCCCGCCGAAGTAGTGCCGTAGAGGTTGCCCGCCGAATCCAGGATCACGCCTGCGAAGGGTTGGTAGCCATCGGCTCCGCCGGTGAAGTTGTAGAGCACGGTTTCCTGGCCGGAAACAGCCAGTTTGTAAACCACACCCGCGTTGGCTATGCCGCCGTTTTGGGTAGTGCCGTAGAGGTTGCCTGCCGAGTCGCGGGTTACGCCGGCCTGGGGCAGCGCGCCATCGGAACCACCCGAAAAGCTGTACAGTACCGTTTCATTGCCAGCCGGGTCGAGCTTGTACACCACACCCGAGGCGCCGCCCAGGAAGGTGGTCCCGTAGAGATTGCCTGCCGAGTCGCGGATTACGCCTGCCAGGGGGTCGCCGCCGTCCGCCCCGCCAGTGAAGGTGTACAACACGGTTTC
>Ga0302324_100015188_pt1 | contig 15451 bp, 12 predicted proteins | sample Palsa_T0_1_FD_201949 | JGI IMG/M metagenome (GOLD analysis project Ga0302324, IMG submission 201949) | Peat permafrost microbial communities from Stordalen Mire near Abisko, Sweden - Palsa_T0_1 | ecosystem: Environmental > Terrestrial > Soil > Palsa > Peat permafrost | place: Sweden: Abisko...
GTACGTTTCAAAGTCGCGGAGCCGGTATGTGTTCCTCAGAACTATTTCTCCGTCAGGAATGGCTCCGGCTTGAGCGAGCCGTCACGCTGCTTGACCAGCATTTGCACCTTGCCTTCGGCGGCGTCGAGTTCCTTTTTGCAGGCGGCGGAGAGGCTCACGCCTTCCTCGAAGAGTTTGAGCGAGTCTTCGAGGGCCAGGTCGCCCTTTTCCAGTTGGTCGACGATCGATTCGAGCTTCCTGAGCGATTCTTCAAATGAGGGCATGGGGCTACTCCGTTAGCGCGGGGTGCGGCAGCACGCTGGCGATGACTTCGGCGGCGGCCATGTAGCGGCCGAACGGGGCGGCCACCTGCACGCCCTGGACCATGGGGCGCACCGCTTCGAGCATCTCCTGGGCGATGAGGATGCCCTCGCGGCGCGCGACGTCGGGCGTGGTGCACTGGGCCATGCGCAGCATGATCTCCTCGGGCATGGAGACGCGCAGGTCGTTCTTCATGAACTCGGCGTTGCGCAGGCTGGTCAACGGCCAGATGCCGGCGATGACTGGGATGCGGCAATCCTCGGTGGCCTTGAGGAATTCCTCGAGCAGGCGCAGGTCGAAGACCGGCTGGGTGATGGCGTACTCGGCGCCCGCCTCGACCTTGTAGTGGAAGCGGCGCAGCTCGTGCTCGATGTCGGGCACGCCGGGGTTGGCGGCGCAGGCGATGGTGAAGTTGGTGGAGGCCCCAATCGAATTGGACCCGATGTCAAGGCCGTGATTGAGGCGGCGGACGATGTTGACCAGACCGATGGCGTCAACGTCAAACACCGCAGTGGCGTCGGGATAATTTCCCAGCTTGGGCGGGTCGCCGGTGAGGCAGAGGATGTTTTTGAGCCCGATTGACGAGGCGCCGAGGAGATCGGACTGGATGCTGAGCACGTTGCGGTCGCGGCAGGTGTAATGGAGAACCGTCTCAATCCCGGTCTGCTGCTGAATCTGGATGCAGAGGCTCTGCGCGCTCATGCGGGCCGAGGCGCGCGGCGAGTCGGGCACGTTGATGGCGTGGACGCCCAGCGATGCCAGCAGGCGCGCGCCTTCGATCTCTCTGGAGCAGTCGATGCCGCGCGGCGAAACGATCTCAACCAGCGTGACGAACTTGCCGTCGGCCACCAGCGAGCCGATCCTGGAGCGCTCCGCAAGCGGCGCGGGCGGCGTCTCGGTATTGAGGGCCGGCGCTGCGCCGGTGGATTGCACGCGGGCCTGAGCATCGATGGCGCGCATGGCGGACTTCATGGCGCGGATGTGGTTGGGGGTGGTGCCGCAGCAGCCGCCGACGATCTGTGCGCCGGCGCGCAGTGCCTTGCGGGCAAAGCTGGCCATGTACTCCGGCGAGCAGAGGTAGATGTTGCGGCCCTCCACGGCGCGGGGCATGCCGGCGTTGGGCATGGCCGCGAGCGGCAGCGTGGTGGCGGCGCGCATGGCCTCAATGGCGGTGAGCACGGTGGCCGGGCCGGTGGAGCAGTTGACGCCGATGGCGTCGGCGCCCCACTCGGTGAGCAGCACGGCGGCCTGCGCGGGCGAGGAGCCGTCAAGGCAGTTGCTTTCGTCGTCGACGGTGACCATGACCAGCACGGGCAGATCGGGCGCGGCCTCGCGGGCGGCCGCAATGGCCTCATGCGCCTCGTTGAGCGCGGGCATGGTTTCGATGATGAGCATATCGACGCCGGCTTTGGCGAGGGCGGCGATCTGCTCGGCAAAGGCAGCGCGGGCCTCTTCAAGACTGGTGATGCCGAGCGGCTCCAGGCGTACGCCAAGCGGGCCGACGGAGCCGGCCAGCCACGCGTCGGAGGCCTGCTTTTCTTTGAGATGCGCGATGGCTTCGCGGGCCAGCTTGACGCCGGCTGCGTTGATCGCGCCAACCTTTTCAGCCAGGCCGTGGCGGGCCAGGCGGAAGCGATTGGCGCCGAAGGTGTTGGTCTCGAGAATCTCCGCGCCGGACTGCAGATACTCCTCGTGGATGGAGAGAATGAGACTTGGATCGGAGAGATTGAGTTCATCGTAGCAGCGGTTGATAAACACGCCGCGCGCGTAAAGGGCGGTGCCCATGGCGCCATCGGCCAGCACTGGCCGGGTCGAGAACATGTCGGAGAATCTGGCCATTCTGTTTTCATGCTAAGCCACCGGGCCAATCCGGGCCAATCCCGGGTTGGCTTTGTTATACTTCGAGAGAGAACAGCCGGGTAGAGCACGCGCGGCCAGCAGCATTTTTGCGAAGAGCAGGTGCGAATCGATTTTGTGTTTTTGGCACGACTGAAGTCGTGCCTTGTTACAAACCTGGCTCGCAGCGAGCCGTCTTCCTGGGCCTGATAAGACAAGCATCGTTTCGATAACGCCGCGGCTCGCGCCGTGCATTTCATCGAGGGTTTGGATTTTGAAGAAGAGAAGTCTTTTGATGAGCGCCGCGGGAGCCCTGGCGCTGGCGGCCGCGCTGGCAGGCTGCGGCACAACCACCTTTTTTGCAGGCCGCAACCTCCCTCCCAGCGGGTTGACCAACCGCGTGCTGATCGCCATCCAGAATCCCGGCGGCGGAGCCCGGGGTGCGGCGCAGTTTGTGGACGCCTATTACGATGTGCGCCACAGCGCCAACGACAAGATTGCGGCGTTCAGCATCAGCGGGTTCTCGGGCGCGCTGCCTACCACCATTCAGAACATGCCGGAAGAGCAACTGGGCGCAATCTATGGCTCGGGCGACGGCAGCCTGACGCTGATCAACTATGCCAAAGAGAGCACCGGCGGCGCCACCAGCGGGCTGAACGGGCTCTCGTCCAGCGTGTTTATCACGCGCAGCCAGGCTTATGTATTCGCGGCCAACCAGCAGCAGCACGTGTATACCGTGGTGGACCGGGTGGGCGGCGGCTCTTATCCGTTCTCACTGCCCGGGGTGTACCGCACCAGCGTGAACCCCGGAGGATCGGCAGCGCTGGCGTTTGTTCAGAACTCGAATTATGCCTACTATCCGCGCAAGCTGACCTCGGCGCAGACGGTGAGCTACTCCGGTGGCCCCGCCACGTGGCCCAGGGCCGCGATCGACTGCGAGCCGCAGAATGCGCCGGGCTGGTGCCTGTTTCAGGCGCAGAGCCCGGACAATGTGGATGCCACGGGCAACTATTATGGCGCGCCGCTGACGTTTGACCGGCCGGTCAAGGCGGTCTTCTCTGCCGACGGCTCGAAGGCCTACGTGCTGAGCTGCGGGCCGGAGTGCGGAGGGACCACAGCTGCGATATCCATTTTGCCGATTGCGCCCCTGATCTACCTCACCGGGCAGCAGTCGGGCAAACTGCCCACTAGCGGCGCGCTGGCCTCGGTTTGTACCGCGGGCGCCACGGCGTGCACGATCCCGATCCCCGGCGGAGCGAGCAATGCTCTGCTGGATACATCGACCCTCTATGTGGTGGGCCAGAAACTGATGCCGGACCACTTCTTTGGTGGCCACTTGACGGTAGTGAACCTGTCGGCAAACACGGCCTCCGCGCCGGTATCGATCAGCGACGGACAACCGGGCGCCAGGAGCCGCTTGCTGGAGGCCGACGACGATACGCTGTGGATCGGCATGACCAAGTGCAACCTGGGCGAGCGCGCCAAGAACAACCAGCCGTATGGTTGCCTGACCATGTACAACACGTCGACCAACTCGGTGGTACTGCTGGAGCCGTATATCGGCGACGCGACCGGCATTGCCGGGGTGACCGGGCTGCACAAGATCTACACGGCCGAGGGCGGGCAGGTGTATATCCACCGGACCACGGACGGGTCCTCGATCAGCAACCAATATGTGACGGTGACGGGCACGGCGTATGACGTGGCCTACATGGATGCGCTGACGGACGCCGACAACACGGTGTATTGAGACGGACCTGCGTCATTCAATGCTGCAGAGACCATGCCCGATTCTCCCCAGGCCGACGTGCTGGCCATCGCTGCGCATCGCGACGATGTGGAGCAGACCTGCGGCGGCACTCTGCTTCGCATGGCGGCGCGCGGTCTGCGCACGGCAATCCTCGATCTGACCAAGGGCGAGGCGGGGACGCGCGGCAGCGCGGAAGAGCGCGCGAATGAAGCCAATGAAGCCGCGCGCCTGCTCGGTGTGGGCTGGCGTCAGGCGCTCGGCCTGCCAGATGGCGCGATCGAAAATACGTTCGAAAATCGGATCGAGATTGTCCACGTGCTGCGGCTGGTGAGGCCGCGCGTAGTGATTCTGCCGTATTGGCAGGCGCGGCATCCGGACCATTCCATTGTGGCGACGCTGGGTTACGATGCTTGCTTTCTTTCTGGCCTCAAGAAGGTGGACACGGGCCCGGCGCCGCACCGGCCGTTCAAGATTGTGTACGCCAGCCTCTATGCCGATGTGCGGCCCAGCTTCATTGTCGACATCACGGACTTCGTCGAGCAGCGGCACGCGGCGCTGATGGCTTACCGCTCGCAGTACGCAAATCAAGCTGCCGGCGGCGGGCTGTTTGTGCCCGAGGAGGAGATTCGCGAGCGCACGTTCGCCGAGGCGCGCCATTATGGGCTGCTGGCCGGCGTGCGCTTTGGCGAGCCGTTTGTGCAGCGGGAAGTGGGGCTGGTGGACGATTTGACGCTGGTTCCGGTGCAGTCGATCTGAGGCTAGGTCTGCGACCGCTTGAATTTGTGCGTTGCCATTGGGTCTTGTGGTATTCCCAGGTCCCAAAATCGGGATGGGCGCCCTTTGGGCAGGGCACCCGGCATTGGCACAACATCATGCGGTGAGAGGCCTAAATGCTGGGCAACGCCTGCTTTGCGGCCTGGATCAGCGCGGCCTTGATGCCCGGATTCTTCGAGTGAGTTGCCGAGACGATAAGGATCTTGTTGTGATAAAGCACGCTCAGCGTGGCATCGTCGGGGCCTTTGTTGTAGCTGGCTGCGTCGCCCAGTCCTGAGACTGGCTCGATGGTGTGACCGGGATCCTTTTGCTTGCTCACAACATCGAACATGGCCGACGACGGCACCCCCATGGAGTTGTTTTCCATCACGCCGATTTCGGCAAAACCCTCACCGCCATGGACATCGAACTGGCAATCGGTTATCCCAGGCGTGTTCATCTCCACGCGGCCGGGAGCCACCGGAGCGCCAAAGACGGTGGCAGCGGTCTGCTGCGTCATCAGGTCGCACACCTTGGAGGGCGCGGCGACGGCGGCTACCGCAGTCAGAAGCATGAACAGAACGGCGGCAAAGAGACAGACGAACTTGGAGCGCATGGATTTGAACCCTCTTTCATTCAGAATGAGACTGCGTTGCGAAGGACGACGGAACCGGATACAGAAGGTTGATTTGTATCACAGCGGGCGGAGGGTTGCATCGACGGCGTGCGTTGGCGACACTGGAGGCTGGGGCTGCCGATGACTCAGACCTGGAATGCGGAAGCGTATGGCGCGCACGGCGCGTTTGTGCATGAACTGGCGGGCGGAGTGCTGGAGTGGTTTGCGCCTCGAGCGGGCGAGCACATTCTCGACCTGGGATGTGGCGACGGGCAACTGACGCAGCGCATCGCCGCCACTGGCGCGAGCGTGGTCGGCGTAGATAGCTCGCCGGCCATGGTCGCCGCGGCGCGAGGGCGCGGAGTGGTGGCGGACGAGGCGAGCGCAGAGGCGCTTCCCTACCCTGCCGCTGAGTTCGACGCGGTGTTTTCGAACGCGGCGCTGCACTGGATGCGCGATCAGGACGCCATGATGGCCGAGGTGCGGCGCGTGCTGAGGCCGGATGGGCGGTTCGTGGCCGAGATGGGTGGGCACGGGAACATCGGGGCCGTCCGCGTGGCGCTTATGGGGGTGCTGGCTCGGCATGGCTACGGAGATCGCGAAGACGGCGTGAATTATTACCCGACTCCGGAGGGATATGCGCGGCGGCTCGCGCGGCATGGCTTCGGCGTGGAGCGGATGGCGCTGATTCCCCGACCTACGCCCCTGGGCGCGGGCGGCATGAGCGCCTGGCTGAGGACGTTTCGCAGCGGCGTGATTGACGGGCTGCCGGAGGCGCTGCGCGAGACGGTGGTCGACGAGACGGTGGCGCTGCTAGAGCCGGCACTGCGCGATGAAGACGGGAACTGGATTGCGGACTATGTGCGGCTGAGATTCATTGCAAGGGCTGAGTCGTGATGTGGAGGCATGTGGTATCCCAGTTCTCAAAATCGAGACCTGGGGCACCTATTATTAATGGTCAGGTAAGTATTCCGACTAATTACTCGCGGCAACAGTGACATAGCCTGAGGAACTTAGAAATAATTTTCTACAAATTCAGTTGAATCGCTTGCTTTTTATCATTGACCTATGGCACAGTAGTTCCTGCGTAGGAGACTCGCCCGATGAAATTGACAACGCACAACTCGTTGCGTAGGCTGGAGCGGCTTAATCAAGGCTGCATCGGCGTCTGGGCGGATTCTCACTATTCCCAGTAACCCGCTGGTGTCCTGCTCCTACGCATAGCGCATGACAATTGGCAACTTCCCGAGTGGCGAAGAGATCAGGTTCATCGACTGCAAATCGACTAAGCCCCTGCTCCCGCTTGTTCCCTCGGGGTAACTTCAGTTTGAGTCCGTTTGACTCACGAGTGAACGCACTTGTGCCTTGATAGCCAAGCGCAGTGAGTTACCTGCTGCCGTGAGGAGAGTTGTGTCTCTAACTCGGCGACTAAGTCGCGCGATAAGTTGCGCCGGTGGCGATAGAGAAGAGTTACTTCGCCTCAAATGAACCAGCAGGTTGGCAAACCTGCCGGAATACTTACTCAGCGGAGCGGGGGCGTCGTCCCGATTCACAAGGTTGCGTTGAGCAGAGGTTCCGAGCTCTTTTCGCTGATTCCCCGGCGCTTGATTGTGGGTTTCAGCCAGCGGGTGCGGGCCAGGAGACCCGCACGACAGCCGGACTGGAGTCCGGCGCTACAAAGAACTGGCGCTGCAAGGAACTGGCCGGTGGCGCAGGCAACGGGTACTTCGGTCGCGGGTTCGAATCCCGCCTGGGACGCAGGTCCCGGTAGCTCAGTGGGTAGAGCAAACATGATGCCGTCGCCGATTTTTCCCCGGCCACAACCTCCGGCAATGCCCGGATAGAACTGAACTGCAATGAGCAAGCTGAATGTGAAGAACGGAACGCCGGTGGGCAATGCGCACCTCTGCAATCGCTGCAGCTGGGGACAGGTGATTACCGGCTATCGCGAGTCGGATGTGCTGGTGATCTGCAATAACACGAGCCCCAACATCGTGGTGCCGTTCACCGTGTACGACTGCACCGAGTTCAGCGACAAGCACAAGCCGACGTATGAACAAATGAAGAAGCTGGCGGTTGATTTTCAACCGCTGCGCATCTCAAAGACGGCCGGCTTTCGCTCCATCGAGACGCTTCGGCCTGTGAAGGTGGGTGACGAGGACGACGACGAGGATGAGGCAGCGAAGCTCCGGTAATACTCACCGTCAACAGTATCCTGCCGGTGGCGCAGGGCACGGGTTCATCTGGTAGAGCGCCGCTTTTCAAGCGGAGGTAGCAGGTTCGAATCCTGCCTCCAGGCATCCGCCTGGTGTAGCTTTCCCGCGCCCGATTTTTCCCCGGCAGACTTTTTTGAACGAAGAAAGGAGGCGTGCGATGCGCCTGAACATTCTGAAGCTGCACAAGCACGCGCGGCTGCGCACCCACGAGGGAGCGCCGGCTGCGGTCATCAACCCGGAGCAGGCTCTGCGCCGCAGCGTGCTGAGCTGCATGTTGTGGGAGAGCGAATTCTACGAGGACGGCGCGGAGATTGCCGGCCGCATTGCCGAGCTGGTGCCGCGCGTGGCAGCAGAGCGCGTGGCCGCGCTGGCCGTGGAGGCGCGCGAGCAGATGAAGCTGCGCCATGCGCCGCTCTACCTGGTGCGCGAGATGGCTCGCCACGCATCGCATCGCGGACTGGTGGCCGAGACGCTGGCGCACGTGATCCAGCGCGCCGATGAGCTGAGCGAGTTCGTGGCCATCTACTGGGCCGCGAAGCGCGAACCGCTGTCGGCGCAGGTGAAGAAGGGACTGGCCACTGCATTCGTGAAGTTCGACGAGTACGCGCTGGCCAAGTACGACCGCGCCGGCGCGGTGCGGCTGCGCGATGTGCTGTTCCTGGCGCATGCGCGTCCCGTGGATGCGGCGCAGGCCGCGCTGTGGAAGCGGCTGGCGCAGAATGAGCTGGCAACGCCGGACACGTGGGAGGTAGCGCTGAGCGCGATCGGCCGCGTGGAAGGCGGCAAGAGCGAGACCGATAAGCGCGAGGCATGGGAGCGGCTGCTGGTCGAGCGCAAGCTGGGTGCGCTGGCGCTGCTGCGCAATCTGCGCAACCTGCATGCGGCGGGTGTGAGCGAGGAGCTTGTGCTGAACGCGCTGGCCGCGATGAAGACCGACCGCGTGCTGCCGTTTCGCTTTCTGGCTGCGGCGCGCGTGGCTCCGCAGTGGGAGCAGGCGCTGGAGACGGCGATGCTGCGCTCGCTGGATGGGCGGACTGCAAAGCTCGCCGGGCACACGGTACTGCTGGTGGACGTGTCGGGATCGATGGAGGCGAGCTTGTCGACTCGATCGGAAATGCGCCGCACGGATGCGGCGTATGGGCTGGCCATCCTGCTGCGCGAGATCGCGGAGAGGGTGACGGTGTACACGTTCTCTTGCGATGCGCGGCTGGTGCCGGCACGGCGCGGCATGGCGTTGCGCGACGCAATGGAGCAGAGCCAGCCGCACGGAGGCACGTTTCTGGGCGCGGCTCTGAAGAAGGTGGAGGCCGACTGCCGCTCGGGATACGACCGGCTGGTGGTCATCACCGATGAGCAATCGCACGACCGCGTTGCCGCGCCCGCGGGCAGGGGCTACGCGATCAACGTGGCCAGCGCCCGCAACGGCGTGGGCTACGGTGAGTGGACGCACATCGATGGCTGGAGCGAGGCGGTGGTGGATTACATTGCCGCGCTTGAGGCTGGCGGTGGCGGCGACCTTGCGGCGTGAGCGCACGAGCTGCAACAATTGCCGGCCGGAGAGCGATCTCCGGCCGGCCTTTTTTTATTGGCGCATGGACGACCGGCAAGACGCGTACCCGGCCCCGTTGGCGTCTCATGCCAAAGGGGAACGGCGACCGAGGGCAACCGGCGGAAGTGGAATGCTTCTAAACATACAGCCCTCTCTTCGTCCACTCAGGACGGGCGCCTTCTCATGAAGTTTCCTAAACCCGAGCGCCGCCCCGAACTCGATGCCCTGCGCGGGCTGTTCCTGGTGTGGATGACGCTGACGCATCTGCCCACGCGATTCTCCGACTTTGTCAATCAGCCCATCGGGTTTGTTTCGTCGGCGGAGGGATTTGTATTTATTTCAGCCCTGCTGGTGGGGCATCTTTATATTCGCGAGACCATTGAGAATGCGCCCGGCGCACGGGCGCGGCTGTGGAAGCGGTCGCTGAAGATTTACGGCTATCACCTGCTGATGCTGGCGCTGGCGTTCACGGTGGCGGCGGAGTTTGCGGTGCATGCGCACAAGGCGGCCATCACCAACCTGCTCAATTTCTATCTCGCGCATCCGGTGGTGGCGGTGGTGGGTTCGGTGCTGCTGATCTATTGCCCGCCGCTGCTCGACATTCTGCCGATGTACGTCACGTTTCTGTTCTTCACGCCGATGCTGCTCTCGGCAGGGGTGCGCTTTGGATGGAGAAAGATTCTGCTGGCCAGCGGCTTGGTTTGGGTGCTGGCGCAGTTTGGCCTGCGCGACCTGGTGCACAACTGGATCGTGCACGTCACACACCTGCCAATTCCGCTGCAGGAGACGGGCGCATTCAACCTGTTTGCATGGCAGGCGGTGTGGATCATCGGCCTGTGGCTGGGCGCGAAATCGGCAATGCGCGCGGATTTTCTCAAGGAAGTTCCAGGATGGGCAGCGGGGCTGTCGAGCGCCGTTTGCGTGTTCTTCATCGGCATCCGTCACGGCTGGCTGGGGCCGCACCTCACGCAGCAGGCGCTGGGGCTGCAACTCGACAAATGGCAGATCGGCCCGTTGCGCGCGGTCAACCTGATCTGCTTCACCATTGTTTTCTACTGGCTGCGCAAATACGTGATGCGGCTGGTGGCGATTGAGCCGTTTCTCACGCTGGGCAAGGCCTCGCTGCGCGTGTTTTGCGCGCACATATTTTTCGTTTTCGTGGGCCTCGCGCTGCTCTATGGCGATGTGGACGGCGACGGTGTGCCGCAACTGCATGGCGCCACAGCCATCGCACTGCTGGTGGTGACGTTTACAGCGCTGATGCTGGTGGCGATGAACGAGGTGAAAAAGAAGCGCGCAGGCCGCGCGCAGAAGCGCCGCGACGAGGAAGAGGCGAAGCGGAAGTCTCTGCCTGCTCCGCCCGCGCATCTGGATTGCGCGGCCCAGCCGGAGACACAGCCCGTGCAGGCGGCGTGAGCGCGGCATTTTCGATTACGACAAATGCCGTTGACCCCGTGACAAAAGGAGGCCGTGCCGAAGATCGTGATCGATCCGTGGGCGGAGGCGAAGGGAGCTTGAGCGCGGGATGACGGTCGGCTGCGATCAAGCGGGCGCCCGATTTCAAGGAAGCAAGTTAGGCTGGATTCCCTCGGGGGCTAAAGCCCGACGGCTTTTGTGAGTCTTTATGTACGGGTTGAAGCCCGTACCCTTCACTTCTGACCTGACCTGAATTCATCAAACGTTTGCAATTTGTTTGCCCGGCTGCATTACTCTGTTAACGGAACTGTGCGGCCATGCAACCGACCCAGCACGGCCGCCAGAAGAGGCCGGTTTGAGTCAAACTGTATTTGTACTGGAAGACGACGCGGATATTTCGCGGCTGGTGCAGCATCACCTGGAGGCAGCGGGGTTTACACCGCGCCTTTTCAGCACCCCAACCAACCTGATTCCGGATGCCGAGCGGCAGGCGCCGGCCCTGTTTCTGCTGGACATCATGGTGCCCGGCGGCGATGGCCTGGACGTGTGCCGGCGGCTGCGAAGCCATCCCGCGCTCTCCACCATTCCCATCATTTTCCTGACGGCGCGAGCGGGGGAGAACGACCGCGTGCTGGGCCTGGAGCTGGGCGCCGACGACTACATCACCAAGCCATTTGCCACACGCGAGCTGGTGGCGAGGGTGAAGGCGGTGCTGCGGCGATTTGAGCGTCCCACTACGCCTTCGGTGATCAGCTTTGAAGAGGTGATCATTGACGCCAACGCCATGCAGCTGAAGGTGCGCGGGGAGCTTACCACCACCACGGCCACCGAGTTCCGGCTGCTGGATTACCTGGCCCGGCACCCAGGCAGGGTGTTCAGCCGCGACCATCTGCTGGATGCGGTGTGGGGCGATGCGCGCTTCGTCACGCCGCGCAGCGTGGATGTGTATGTGCGTCGCATCCGGGAGAAGATCGAGGTGGACCCTGAGGAGCCGAGGTACCTGAAGACGGTGCGCGGGGCAGGCTACCGGTTTGAGATTCCCAGGGGTGTGTGATCTGTTCGGAGCCTGATCTGGCATTTGAGGTATCCCAGGTCCCAAATGCAGGATCTTGGGCACCCAGCGAAACGCAGGTCCTTCGACTCCGCTGCGCTCCGCTCACTATGACAGCATGAGTGCGAAAGCATCGCCGGAATGGAGCGGCGCCGATTGACCCCCAGGGTATTTACCAAGCTTCTCGCGCTGTTTGTGCTGCTGCTTCTCTTTCACACGGTAGTGATGGAGCTGGTGCTGCGGCGGCTGGTGGAACATACGGCCGGGGGCGGGTTGCGCGAGCTGGGGCGCGATGCGCTGCTGTCTGGGGTAATTGCACTGTGCGTGGCGCTGCCGGTGGCGGTGTGGATCGCGGGCGGCGTTTCCAGGCGGCTGCAGCGGGTGATCGATTTTGCGCGGCGCATTGCGAAAGGCGAACTGAGCGCCCGGCTGAGCGAGACCGGCGACGATGAAATCGCAGCCATGGAGGCGGCGCTGAACCAGACGGCGGAACAGCTGGGCCAGAGCTTTGCCGAGATCGAGAACCGGCGCCAGGAGCTGGCCGCCATGCTGGACTCGATGCAGGAAGCGGTGGTGGCCATCACGCCGGAGGGCTACGTGCGCTGGTCCAACGCCGTGATGCAGCGGATTGCGGGGACGCAGATTCACGCCGGCCGCGCGCTGGCGCACTCTATCCGCGACCCCGATGTGCTGGCCTGCGTGCGCTGGGCGCTGGAGCAGCGCGAAGTGCGGTTTGGGAGGGCGAGCTCCATGACGCCGGGGCGCATCTTTGAGATCAGCGCGGCGCCGCTGCCCTCCGGCGGCGCGCTGGCTGTGCTGCACGACGTGACCGGCATCGAGACGGCGGAGCGGTCGCGGCGCGACTTCATTGCCAACGTGAGCCACGAGCTGCGCACGCCGCTGACCTGCATCCAGGGCTACGTGGAGACGCTGATTGAGGACCCGCGGCCGGTACCCGAAACCACGCGCGAGTTTCTAGGCGTGATCCTGAAGAACGCGACGCGCATGGGACGGCTGACCGAGGACCTGCTGGCGCTGGCCAGCGTGGAGAGCCCCGACTACAAGGTGCGGCCGCAGGCGGTGCGGGCCGGCGCGCTGGTCCAGGATGCGATTGAATCGCTGGGCGGCATCGTAGCGGATGCAGGGATGGAATTGGAGTCAGCGGGCGCAACCGATGCGCCGGTGATGGCCGACCCCGACGCGATGAACCAGGTGTTCGGCAATCTGGTGGAGAATGCGCTGAAGTATGGCACGGCCGGGAAGCGGATCCGCCTGGGTGCGCAGGCGCTCGAGACCGAGGTGGAGTTCATCGTGCAGGACTTTGGGCCGGGGATCGCCTTCGAGCACCAGCAGCGGATCTTCGAGCGCTTCTATCGCGTGGACAAGGCGCGGTCTCGGGAGTCGGGAGGCACCGGGCTCGGCCTGGCCATTATCAAGCACATTGTCCACGCGCACGGTGGGCGCATCTGGGTGCAGAGCGAACTGGGCCAGGGAGCAGCCTTCCATTTCACGCTGCCTCTGGCGCCGGTCTCGAACGGACATGGCGAGCCGGCAACGAACGGAGGGGGCAAATGACCCGTAATTGGACAATTCAAATGCCCGTAACATTCCCCGTAGACAATCGAAGTGGCACGAATCTGCCAGGGAGAGATCTGTGAAGAAAAGTTTGATGGTCGCTGGACTGCTGGTTTTGACTCTGAGCGCGGCTCAGGCTCAGAAATTGACTGCCGCGGGAGCAAGCTTCCCGTATCCAATTTATTCCAAGTGGTTTAGCGAGTATAGTGCGGCCCATCCCGGGGTTTCGATCAATTATGCGTCCATCGGATCGGGCGGCGGCATCCTGCAGGTGACCAAGGGAACGGTCGATTTTGGCGCGTCGGACATGCCCATGACCGATCAGGCGTTGGCCGACTCCAAGATCAAACTCACGCACATTCCCACGGTGCTGGGCGCGGTGGTGCCCATCTTCAACGTGCAGGGAGTCACTGACCTTAAGTTCAGCCCCGATGTGCTTGCTGACATTTACCTGGGCAAGATCGCCACGTGGAACGACGCGCGCATCGCAAAGGACAATCCTGGCGTGAACCTGCCCAATCTCAAAATCACTACGGTCCACCGCGCCGACGGCAGCGGCACCACGTTTATCTTTGCCGACTACCTGAGCAAGGTGAGCAAGGAGTGGGCTGACGGACCGGGCAAGGGCACTTCACTCAACTGGCCGACGGGTATCTCGGGGCCGCAGAACGCCGGTGTGGCAGCCCTGGTGCGGCAGTTGCCGGGAACCATCGGCTACGTGGAACTGATCTACGCGCTGCAAAACAAGATGAACTTCGGCGAGGTGAAGAACGCGGCCGGCAACTGGGTGAAGGCGTCGATCGGCGGCGTGACGGAGGCCGCGGCCAGTGTGAAGCAGATGCCGGCCGACTACCGCGTTTCCATTACCAATGCGCCCGGCGCAAATGCATACCCCATTTCGAGCTTCACCTACCTGCTGATTCCGGTCAAGGCCTCGGACCCGGAAAAAGGCAAGGTAATCAAGGACTTGCTGAGCTGGATCGTGAAGTCGGGCGAGAGCGAGGTTTCTTCGCTGTCGTATGCGCCGCTGCCGCAGAACGTGGCGGAAAAGGTGCTGAAGACGGTGTATTCGCTGCAGTAGGTAGGGTTGGGCCGATGAAGATTCCCGGTGTCCCACCCGGCATTCGCGGAGTGTCCGTGGTGACCTGACCGCGGCTTATGGAGATTTGCGGTGCCCCATCATTTCCGTTCGCGATGGGGCACCCGGCATGTCCGATGGGGCCGCAGCCGCCGAATGCCTCCCGTATGCGCTTGATTTTGCAAGGTTGTAACCTGCCATTCACATTTGCCCGATAGTCTGGTTGAGGTGGACTGCCTCCGTGCCCGAGATTCGCTTGGCCCAATCTCAATTCCAGACGCAACCGGATTCTGCCGGCGGGCAAGGGCCGGCGCACGAGGAGCCAGGCGGCCCCGGCGGATCGGCAGTGCGCAGGTTTCTGCTGGCGCGCGGCAACTCGGCCTTGGCCGACCGCGGTTTTCACTGGCTGATGGTGCTGTGCGCGTTGAGCATCTTCGGCATCGTGGTGCTGATCGCCATTGAGCTCGTCAAGCGCTCGCATCTGGCCTGGAGCACTTTCGGGTTCAAGTTTTTCTTCAGCTCGTTCACACTCCCCGGGACCAGCCAGCCGCTCTACTGGGACCCGGTGAACGGGCACTTCAGTGCCCTGCCCTTCATCTACGGCACGCTGGTGTCGTCGTTCCTGTCGCTGCTGATTGCGGTGCCGCTGGCCATTGGCGTAGCCGTCTTCCTGACGGAGATGTGCCCTGGGTTTCTGCGCGGGCCGCTGGCATTCATCACCGAACTGCTGGCCGCGGTGCCCAGCGTGATCTACGGACTGTGGGCGGTGTTTGTGCTGGTCCCGCTGCTGCGGGAGCACGTGAACCCGCTGCTGATCCGGCTGCTGGGCTGGACCGGATTTTTCGGCGACGACAATCCCACTGGGCTTGGATTCATGGCGGCGGGTGTGATCCTGGCCATCATGATCCTGCCCATCATCTCGTCGCTCACACGCGAGGTGATGACCGCGGTGCCGCACTCGCAGCGCGAGGCGGTGCTGGCGCTGGGAGCCACGCGCTGGGAGATGATTCGCATGGGCGTGCTGCGCAACGCGCGCATCGGCATTGTCGGAGCCGTGATTCTGGGGCTGGGCCGCGCCCTGGGCGAAACCATGGCCGTGACCATGGTGATCGGCAACAGCACGAATATCAGCCGCTCGCTCTTGTCGAATGGAAGCACCATGGCGTCGGTAATCGCCAACCAGTTCAGCGAAGCGAGCGACGACTTGCACCTGAGCGCGCTGATGGAGATTGGGCTGGCGCTGTTTGTAGTCACCATCCTGGTGAACGCCCTCGCGCGCATATTGGTGTGGGCGGTAACGCGGGGAGCGCC
>Ga0302324_100015189_pt1 | contig 15451 bp, 8 predicted proteins | sample Palsa_T0_1_FD_201949 | JGI IMG/M metagenome (GOLD analysis project Ga0302324, IMG submission 201949) | Peat permafrost microbial communities from Stordalen Mire near Abisko, Sweden - Palsa_T0_1 | ecosystem: Environmental > Terrestrial > Soil > Palsa > Peat permafrost | place: Sweden: Abisko...
ATAATCCTTGGCGATCTTGGTCAAGCTGTTGGTGGGGCCGGACAACCGGATGCCCGGCTTGGCCGCGGCGATCGCGGCATTTTGCGCGCCCAGAACAATTTCATAAATCTCGCGCTGCCGTGGGCTGAATTTGCCGCTCACCGGCGACGTGCGGGTGATGTCGGATGCATACCCGTCGCACTGGGCCGCGGAATCGATCACCACTACTTCGCCGCGGTCCGCGCGCCGATGGTTCGCCGAATAATGCAGCACCGTGGAGTTCGGACCCGAGCCGACGATGGGCGCGTACGACACGCCTTCGCAGCCGTTCTCCAGGAAAGTGTTCACCAGCGCCGCTTCCAGCTGGTATTCATACATGCCGGCCGCCATGCGTTTCCAGGCCGCCCGATGTCCTTCCAGGCTGACGTCGGTAGCGCGCTGGATAGCCGCCAGCTCCGCCGGCGACTTCTTCATCCGCAATTTCGCGATGATGGGCGTCGCGTCCAAAATGTCTCGAAATGGATACAGGGTTTTGAGCTTGTCGGCGGTCGGCGTGCTGGGCAGCGTGTACATCTTTTCGTTGGCGCTCAAGGCCTGATCCAGTTCCGTTTCAAATCTTTCGATCGGCAGGACCTCTTCGAAACCGGTGAGGGCCCGCGCATCGGAGTCTTCGGCGGAAGACCGCTTGCCCATGAACTGCTCCCGGCGCGCGTCGTGATGCGGCAGGAAGAGGATCTCTCGCGCGGGGGTTATAATCAGCCGCGCGCCGGGATCGGTCCAGCCGGTGAGGTAGTAGAAATTTGGTTCCTGATCCACGCGGAATACTTCGTCGCGCGCCTCCGTGCGCGACCCGAGCAGCACCACTCCATCCAGCGCTTTCCGCAGGTTCGCCCGGCGCGTGCGAAACTCGTCCAGCGGCATTTTGGCCAGTACAAAGGGGACCAGCAAAAGGGCTAGGGCAAGAAGTCGGCGCATATGAGCAGTGTACCCGTTTTCTCTTTTCTGGTTCGGGTGTTACCGAGCCGCGACCGTAAGGGAGTCGGTGCCGTCCAGATTCTGCAGCAACTCTCCGAGAATCCGCACCGCCGCTTCTTTTCCCCGCTCGCCCACTTCACCCACCGGCCCAACGCACGACGGACAACCCGCATCACATCCGCACGATCGCAACACATCCATCGCACCCGCCAATAATTTGGGCGTCAGTGTAAATAACGGCTGGCTCTGCCCGATTCCGCCGGGGTAATTGTCATAGAGAAACAGATCCGGTTCGAAGGTTCGGGTTCCTTTAGAAATGTCCTCCGTGATGGCGATCCCAAGATCGCGCGGATCGCACATCAGCAACAAGGCCCCGACGGTACGCAGCACGTTCGCAAGACCGGTCAGCCCATTCTGTTTCTCGGTGGACGTCAGATCCGGAAAGCGAGCCAGGAAGTCAGCGGGAAAATGCAGCCAGTAAGCCGTGGTGTGCATTTCACGTTCCGGCATGGATAGATTTCCCGCACCGACATTCTCCATCGTGTAGAACCGGATTTTCTTGAACCCCACCACCTGCGTGTTCACCCGTATATCGCCGTGCAGCACGTGCGCACCGTTCACGCCGCTGCGCTCGAACTCTTCCAGCTCCTTCACCTGCGTGTAATCGATGGCGTCGGTGAAATAATCGCTATCCACCCGCCGCACGTAGGCTTTGCGCCCCTCGTAATCGAACTGTTCCACCTGGTATTGGCGCGCTTCATGCAGATAGATGGCTTTCTCATGCAGCGTGGCGAGCGCCATGGGGAAGGACACTTCCGCAATCACCTGATGTTCGCCGGTGATATCCACCACCACGAAATTATCGCTCGACACCGCGCGCAGGCTCACCGTATCGGCTGGATAAGTGTCAGAGGTCCAGTGCCAACAGCCGGCCGAATGATGCAGCAGGCCCGCCTCTTCTCCCAGAAAGCGGCAAAGCTCCGCCGGATCGTGTGGTCCGAACTTTTCTCCATCGCGAATGGGCAGCTCGAAAGCTGCGCACTTCAGATGGCTGATCAGGATCTCAAGATTATCGGCGTTGATGTGCGCGTGTTCAGGAGAGCGGTCGAAAAAGTATTCCGGATGCTCGACGATATATTGATCCAGAGGCGCACTCGATGCCACCATCACTGCGAGCGACGCGGTTTGCCTTCTCCCCGCGCGCCCGGCGCGCTGCCAGGCCGAAGCGATGGACCCTGGATATCCGGCCATCACTACCGCATCCAACGATCCGATGTCGATGCCCAGCTCCAATGCATTGGTCGCCACCACGGCGCGGATCTCCCCATCGCGCAGCTTGCGTTCGATCTCGCGCCGCTCTTTCGGAAGATAGCCTCCGCGATATCCCCGCACCATGTCACCCGGTAGCGGACCGCGCTCGCATGCATCGCGCAGATACTTCAGCAGGATCTCGGTGGCCAACCGGCTGTTCGTGAACACCAGTGTTTGTTGATGGCGCTCGATAAATTCAGTGGCGATGCGCCGCGTCTCGCCCAGATAGCTGCGGCGGATTCCGAGCTGCTTGTTCACCACCGGCGGATTGTAAAAGACGAAGTATTTTTCGCCGCTGGGAGCTCCGTTGCGATCCACTAGTTCAAACGGAGATTCTACCAGCGCCTGGGCCAGCTCCTTGGGGTTCGCAATCGTCGCCGAACAGCAGATGAATTGCGGCTTCGAACCGTAGAATTCGCAAATTCGCTTCAACCTGCGCACTACGTTGGCCAGATGGCTGCCATAGACGCCGCGATAGTAGTGCAGTTCATCGATCACCACATAGCGCAGGTTCTCGAAACATTTCGCCCACTTGGTGTGGTGCGGCAGGATGCCGCTGTGCAGCATGTCCGGATTGGTGAGCACCACGTTGGCCCGCTCGCGAATGGCTCGGCGCGCGTCTTGCGGAGTGTCGCCATCGTAGGTGAACGCACGGATATCCGATCCCATGGCGTTTACCGCCGCCTGAAATTCGTGGAGCTGATCTTCGGCCAGCGCCTTGGTGGGAAACAGGTACATGGCGCGCGCGCCCGGATCGTCGATCAGCCGCTGGAACACCGGCAGGTTGTAGCACAGAGTTTTGCCGCTGGCTGTAGGCGTTACCACCACCACATTCTTGCCCTCGCTGCAATGCGCAAAGGCTTCGGCTTGATGCGTGTACAGCCGGGGAATGCCGCGGGCTTCCAGCGCCTTGCGCAAAACCGGCGCCGCGTTCTGCGGAATATCCACGAACTCGCCCTCGCGCGCCGGCTGATGGCGGATGGCCCGGATGGGAGAATCCGGAACCGCGGCCCATTGCTCAAATCGCGCCACCGAAGTCTGGACGCCGGTCTGCGGCGCTACGCCAAGTCCAAGAGTCAGGTTCATGATCTTCGCCTTTTCTTTGCCAGCTTACCGTAACGGCACCGTGACCGCAAGGGAGTGACCATGGCCTGCGCCCACCAAAAGTGAAACCAAATCGCCGGTCGCTTACGCTCGCGGCTCGGAATGAGGGTCCCTGCCGAGCCGCGACCGTGAGGGAGTCGGTGCCGTTGTTTTTCAATCACGGACCAACGCGTCTTCAACGGAGCCTAACGACAATTGCAGCTCAGTTCGGATGTTACTCGTACCGGAGAGCAATCATCGGGTCCACACTGGCAGCACGGCGAGCGGGCAGGTAGCTAGCCAGAAGTGCGACGGCGGCGAGCAACACAGCTACCAGCGCCGAAGTACCCAGGTCCGTAGGACGCACTTCAAAAAGCAGGCTGGAGAGCAGGCGATTCAGCGCCAGCGACGCCGCAAATCCCACCGCCAGACCCAATCCCGTCAAGACCAGACCTTGCCGCAGCACCATGGCCAGCACGTCGCTGCGCTCGGCGCCGAACGCCATGCGAATCCCCATTTCCCGGGTTCGCAGCGTCACGGCGTAAGAGATCAGGCCATAGATCCCAACACCGGCCAAGGCCAGCGCCAAGCCTCCAAACAGACCGAGCAAAGCCAGCGTAAATCTGCGTTGGGCCAGCGAAGATGCCACATAGTTCTCGAGCGGCTGAACGCGAAAGACCGGCAATGTGGGATCCGCCGCGAGAAACGCCGCCCGCGCCGCCCCTTCCACACTGCGCGGATCGATGCTGGTGCGGGCCACCATCGAAAACAGGTACGACATATTTTGCGCCTGCGCGAGGTACGCCTCCATGTCCGGCGCCTTGTCCAGCCCATACTGCCGGACATCTCCCACCACGCCCACAATCGTGGTCCACGGCTTTGTATCATCCCGCCCGCCCAGCTGAATTTCCTTGCCGATGGGGTCCTGATTCGGAAACATGCGACGCGCGCAGTTCTCACTGATCACAGCTACTTTCGGCGAGTTGGAGCCGTCCTGATCGGTGAAACTCCGCCCGCGCTTGAGGTGAATTTTCATGACACTGAAATAATCCGGCGAGACGGAATAGGTATCCGCGCTCGGATCTTCCGCTGGATTCGTGGCGCGCTCGCGGATGTGAAAACCGTAGCGATCAAAGGTCAGCAGCGGAAGATTGCTGGCCATCGCTACGCTCTCAATACCAGGGGTTCGCCGCAGCCGCTCCATCGCCTGCTTGTAATAAGCCAGCTCGACCTCGGGTTTTTGATAACGTGCTCCATACGCAAAGCTTCCCAGCGTAAGTACGTTGTGCGGATCGTAGCCCGCATCCACGTTCATCAGGTTTAAAAAACTCCTACCCAGCAGCCCGGCGCCCACCACCAGAACAAATGCGATGGCGAGTTCGGTGGCTACCAGTAAATTGCGCAGACCGAATCGCGACCGGCCTTCGGTAATTTTGCCGAGGTCCTTCAGTGCGTCGTTCAAGTCGACGCGTGCGGAGCGAAGTGCGGGAGCCATTCCAAACAACAACCCGGTGATCAGACTCGCAATCAGTCCGAACAGCAATACGGAGGTATCCATGCGGATCTCATTCACGCGCGGGATTTCTTTCGGGCCCAGTACTGCCAACGCGCTGGTTCCGGACCAGGCCAGCATCACTCCCACCAATCCGCCGGCCAGCGCGAGAACCAGGCTCTCGGTGATGAGCTGGCGGACTAGCCTAACGCGGCCGGCGCCCAGAGCCGCACGCATCGCAATCTCCTTGGAGCGCCGCGTGGCGCGGGCCAGCATCAGATTCGCAACGTTGGCGCAGGCGATCAGCAGTACCAAGCCTACTGCACCCAGCAGCACCCACAACGCCGTGCTCACTCGGCCAACTAAATAAGTTTGCAACGGCATCAGTGCGACGCCGGCGTTGGATGGATACGCTGCCGGATATTGACGCACCAGGTTCCCCATGATCGTCTTCAAGTCTGCATGCGCCTGCTGGGCGCTAATCCCGCGCTTCATCCGCGCTATGAAATGCAGATGCTGGCAATCGCGGCAGGCGAACGGTTGCGACAAATCATAACCGAGCGGCTCAAACATTTCGGGATACCCGGGAGCGCCCGGGATTTCGAGCGTACGGAAGCCGGCCGGCAACACCCCCACTACCGTGAACGACGATTCGTTCAGGCGGATCACGCGACCCAGAACTTTTGGGTCGCCGCCGAAGCGGCGCATCCACAAACCATGGCTGAGAATGATCTCGAAGCGGCCATCCGGCCGATCTTCTTCCGGTAAGAACGTGCGTCCAATTTGCATGGAAACGCCCAGGGTGTCGAAAAAGTCGGAGTTGACGCGCAGCCCGCTGATTAGCTCCGGCTCACCGCGTTCCACAATCGCGGCGGTCGCGTCACGATACAGCGACATGCTTTCGAACGAATGACTGAGCCGCCGTAAATCCCAAGCGGTGGCGTAGCCGATGGTTTCCGGACGCTTATCCCCGGAATCGTCTTCACCCAGAACCACTAGCCGGTCCGCTTGCCGGTAGGGCAATTGGTTGAGCAGAACCGCCTTCACTACGCTGAAGATCGCCGTGTTCGCACCCACGCCGAGGGCGAGTGTGATGACCGCCACCAGGGTGAAGGCCGGATTTTTGCGCAGAGCACGCACACCGTAGCGCAGATCTTGCAACGTCGTCTCGATCAGCGGAACGCCGCGGCGGTCGCGATAGATTTCCTTGGCCGGCTCCAAAGCGCCTATTTCAATCCGGGCCTTGCGGCGGGCTTCTTCGGAAGTCATGCCGCGACGTAGGTTTTCTTCGATGTGCAGCGCCAGGTGGTTTTGAATTTCGTCGGACAGGTCCCGCTCACGCCGCTCTTTCTGGAACAATCCACCCAACCGTGAAATCGCGGCTCGCACTTTTCCGAGACTCATATTGGCCACCCATATCAGATTGGCACAGCTCCTATTGGAAAGCAATAGGCCCGCCTCCGCCGCAATCCGGCGAAAGTTGATATTCTGGCCACTTGTGATCAACCTATCCAGAAGACAATTCAGCATCGCCGGCCTGGCAGCCGCGGGCGCCGCGCGGCTCGCCTCACCGCTCCCGGCCTCGCCGCTGGGCTTGCCCATCGGATGCCAGACCTGGCCGGTCCGCCAAACCATCGGGAAGGATTTCGAAGGAACGCTGCGCGGTCTCGCCGCAATGGGCTATCAGAATATCGAGATGTGCTCGCCGCCCGATTACAAAGCCCTCGGTTTCGGCCCGCTGGTGGGGATGCCCGCGGCCGAAATGCGTGCGAAAATCCAAGCCGCCGGACTGCGCTGCGAAAGTTGCCACTACCCGTTCGCCGGACTCCAGCCGCATCTGGAGGAACGCCTGGCTTACGCCCAAGAGCTTGGCCTGAAACAGATGATCATCTCCACGTTCTGGCTGCCCAAGGACGCCCAGATGTCGGATTATCTGAAAGCCGCCGATGCCGCCAACAAGTTGGGCGAGCGTGTGCGAGCGGCCGGAATCCAGTTGGGTTTCCACAATCACGATTTCGAATTCCACAAACTCGCGGGTGAGCTGATCTACGACAAGCTGATGGGCGAGTTCGATCCCCAGTTGATCAAGATGCAGTTCCAGGTCGACGTGATTTCGCTCGGCTATCATGCGGCCGATTATTTCGAGAAATACCCCGGCCGCTTCATTTCCATGCACCTGCAGGACTGGTCGCCCGAGCAGAAGAAGGACGTGGCGCTCGGGAAGGGTATCGTGGATTGGAATAGACTATTTGCAACGGCCAAAAAAGCCGGCGTGAAGAACTATTTTGTAGAGTTGGAAGGGGACGATCTCAAAACCAGCGTCCCGTTCCTAGAAAAATTCAGTTAACCGTTCTGGAGCGAGGTTACCATCATGACGAAAGATCAGAATGGCGTCAGCAGACGCGCCTTCGTACAAACCGCGGCGCTGGCTGGAGTGGCGGCGGACTTGGCGCACGCGTCCGCGCCCGCGGCCGAAGTCAAGATCGGCCTGTATAGCATCACCTACGGCGGCGTTTGGTATCGGGGCGACGCGCTCACCACCGAGCAAGTAGTCGACCGCGCCGCGAAATTTGGATATCAGGGCGTGGAGATCGATGGCAAGCGCCCGCACGGTAACCCGCTCGATCTTCCCAAAACTCGCTGCCTCGAACTCCGCAAACGGGCCGCCGATCAGGGCCTGGAGATCTACGCAGTGGCCGGGAATAACGACTTTAGCAGTCCCGTGCCGGAACATCGCGAGTCCCAATTGGTTTATACACGCGAGCTGATGCGCATGACGGCGGATTTGGGCGCGAAAGTGCTGCGCGTGTTCGCCGCATGGCCGGGCGTGACTCTGCGTCCGGAAGGCGGTGGACGGTATGACATCGCGCAAACGGTGTGGAAGGCGGAGCATCAGGATTTCGCCGCCGAACAAACCTGGGCCTGGTGCCGCCAGGGCTTGGAAGAAGCCGCCAGAATGGCCGCCGGCTTCGGAATCGTGCTGGCTCTGCAAAACCATCCGCCGGTAATCAACAAAGGCTACGTCGACAGTTTGCGGATGGTGAAAGAAGTAGCCTCGCCGCATCTGAAAATGTGCTTCGACGCCCGCCTGGAGCACAGTCTAAACGAAGCGGCCGTGCGCAAGGCCTTGAACGAAATCGGCGCGTTGCAAATCCTGTGGCACTACGGCGGCGAGTATGATCGCGACGCGAACGGCATCACGGTGAAGGGCGACGAGAAGGCGCTGGCGGAAATGCTTGGCTTGTTGGATATCGGATACCAGGGATACGCCGGTTTTGAATTGTGCCATCCGCTGCCCGTGGTGGATGGCCAAACAGTGGGTCTGGACTTCGTGGATAAGAATGCGAAACTGGCCGCCGAATATCTGCGCGGAATTCTGGCGGAGGCCAGGCAGCAGCACGCGGCAAGCTAGCTAGCCGCGAATCTCTCGTATTACACTGCCGGCGGCGGCCCGAAATGGGCCAGCCGTTGCCGCAGCGTTGCATAAGCGCGAAATAGCAGCGACTTCAACGCAGGCATGCTGCAGTTGAGCACGGCCGCGATCTGCGCATAGTCCATGCCTTCGTATTTGTGCATCAGGACGGCCGCCAGCTGTTTCGGCGGCAAGCTATCCACGGCGGCCCGCACCTCCCGGGCGCGGTGTTCATCCAATAGCAGCTCATCGGCGCGCGGAGTGTGATCCCAAAGTTCGCGCTTGCGTACGTTGCGCATTTCCTGGTCTAACCGCACATTGTTCAATTCCCGCCTCGCGTCGCGCCGCCAGTTGAGCGCAATGTTGGTCGTGATGCGGAATAGCCAGGTGGTGAACTTCGCGTCGGCCTGATACCGGGATCGAAAGCGGTACACGCGGATGAAGACATCCTGCGCCAACTCCTCCGCGATCGCGCGATTGTGTACCAGCCGGTACAGGTGGTTTACCACCCCGGTGCGATGCCGTTCCAGTAAAAGATCGAAGCTGGCCGCGTCGTCCTTCGCAACTTCCAGCATCAAAGCTGTGTCGCGATCCAGAGCATACTCCGCCACCATGTTCATTTGAACGTCTTCTAGCGCCAAGTCGTTACCGTCCCGTTGTAAGGTTTGGTAAAAGCTAGTCCGGTTTCTGATGTTCCGGGAACACGGCGTACCCCGATGGCGGAGGGAAAAGCGCGTGCAACAGGTTCAGCCGCTTGCGTAGATGCCGGCTGGGCAACTGCCGTGGACCCGTCTCTACATCGATATCGCAACAAATTCCGTGCAGGTACAACGTCAGGGTGTCGATGAACGATTGCCGCGCGTAATCCCGAAAAACCTTGGTTTCTTTGCGCACATTGGTCTGCCGGCGCAACAGCCCCTGCTTCCTGTGCCAGCTTTCTTCGTCCACTTCCCCATGCACGCCCGCGTTCAGCTCCTCGCGCAGCAGAGTGCAGTACTGCGTCTGAGTTTCTTCCGGCCATAAGTTGCCCGCCAGCGCCGCCAACACGTGGTAGAAGCGGTAATGATACTCGGAGACGTCCTGATCTTTCAGTGCGAACAGCAGCACTTCTTCATTGTCGAATTGCACCTGCGTGGCCAGGGACAGGCGGTTCTGGGGCGGCTTCTCGGTGCAAACAAATTCGTCGCGATGACCGTTGCCTTTTTCCTTGCCATCCATCCGTTCCAGGTAGGGCACCAGCATGATGGAGACTTTCGGAAGCAGGCTCGAGATCGCCGGGGGTAAGGATGCGATCGGTTCCTCGAGATACTCCTTGAGGTCTTCCTCGCTCAGCGGCACCGACGCGCAGAAGTAGGAGAACGTGTTGCTAAGCGGAATCATTTCGCTGCGGAAACGCTCCGCAAACTGACCTACACTCAGCTTGGAAAGATCGGGTTGCGCGGCCATCTGGTGGGCTATCGCTACTATTGTAGCGCATGCCGGCATTCACCCATGCGCCGCTGATCCAGCCAAAAACATTCTCGTAGCAAGCCGCCGCCCACTGTTAGCAAATGTGGTGACAGGATACTCATTCCCCGATTTAAGTACAACCAACCGCGTGACCGGTCATCCCGAAATTTCGTGCCTGTCACCATTTTCGCCAGCCTCCGCACCTCCGCCACAGGCTGTTAGCTTCCGCTCCGCGTTAAACTAAAGAATAGTGCCCCAGAAAGTATTCATTTCCGCCGGCGAAGCCTCGGGCGACCTCTACGCCGCCGGGCTGGTGGAAGCGCTCCGGCGCCGCAACCCCAACCTCGAATTTTTCGGCTGCGCCGGCCAGCGCATGCAGCGCGCCGGGGTTCGCGCCGTGGTGGATGCCTCCAGCCTCGCCGTAGTGGGCCTGGTGGAAGTTATCTCGCACCTCCCGCGTGTTTATCGCGAGTATCGCAAGCTCATCCGCGCCGCTGAACAGGAGCGCCCGGATCTCGCCATCCTGACCGACAGTCCGGATTTTCATCTGCGCCTGGCACGGCGTCTCAAGCGCCTGAGAATTCCGGTGATTTACCTGGTGGCGCCCCAGGTTTGGGCCTGGCGGAAGGGCCGTTTGCCCGCCATGCGCCAAAACATCGACCAATTGTTCTGCATTTTCCCGTTCGAGCCCGATTTCTTCGCTCCCCATGGGATCAACGCCCGCTATATCGGTCACCCTCTCACGACATTGGTGAAACCCTCGGCTGGCCGCGACGAGTTAAGAAGACGTTTCGGCGTTGCCAATGAATCTCCAGTGGTTGCCTTACTGCCGGGGAGTAGGAAAGGCGAAATCGAGCGCCATTTGCCTGTTTTGATTGAAGCCGTCCGCCTGATTCAGCAAACCCGCCAAAGCGCCGCCCCGCACTTCATCCTCGCCATCCCCTCCGCAAATGTATTAGGGTCAAATTTTCGGGAACGCATTTCCCAGGCGTCCATCCAAGTACTCGGGGGGCAGACCTGGGACGTCCTTCGCTCGGCGGATTTAGCGCTCGCCGCCAGTGGCACCGTCACCATTGAAGCGGCGTTACTCGGAACCCCAATGGTCGCCTTCTATCGGGTAAACAAGCTGAGTTGGCTGATGGGCAAACATCTCGTAAATGTTCCTTTCTATTCCATGGTGAACCTGGTGGCCGGACGCCGCATTGTCCCGGAGCTGATTCAGAGCGATATGACCCCCGCTCGCTTGGCCGGCGAAGCCTTGTCGTTGCTCGAGAATGAATCCGCGCGCGGCTTCATGCGGAGCGAGCTGCAAGCTGTGGCCCGGAAACTCGCCGGTCCCGAGGACCCGTTGGAAGTGGCGGCGTCCACCGTGGAAACGTATTTGAAAGAGGAAATGGTTCATGCATAGGAAGATGCAACTTCGGGCGTGGGCGGCGATTGCCGTCCCCGCGCTCCTCATGGCGCAGGACAGGAGCGTTAAGAAGCCACGGATCGACGTGGAGAACTACGTCATCAATGCCGAGGTCAACCCACATACCCAGGCCCTGAATGCCAGTGTCAAGGTTCGCTTCCTGCCGCTCGACAACGACATTTCTTCCGTATCTTTCGAGCTGAACAACGCGCTGAATGTTTCAAGCGTCGTGGATGACGCAGGCCACCAGATCCCGGCTTCCCGGTCCGGCCAGGATTTCAATCTTCGTTTAAGCTTCCCGGCTCCCTTGGCGAAAGGCAAGCCAACCACGCTCACGTTCACTTACGACGGCCGTCTTACCGGTGCGGAGGATTCGCCGGTCTACGGTATTAAATTCGCCGCTATCCAAAATGATTTCGCGTACTTGATGTATCCGGCCCGCTGGTTCCCGGTCAACGACTACACCATCGATCGCTATACCGCCGACATGCACATCACCGTGCCGTCCACGTTTAAGGTAATTGCCGGGGGCCTGGAAAAATCCGACAAATCAGGCGCCGACAAAACCGTGTACAGCTTCCAGTTCACCAAGCCGTCCTTCCCTGGCAGCATTGCATTGGTGCAAGGCGATCCCGAGCGCGTCAGCTCCCAAGGCGTAACCACATCCGTTTATTTCCGGACCAGACAATCCATGGCGAGCGCCTATGGCGACGAAACCGGGAAAGTGATGACGTTCCTGACCGGCTTGTATGGCTTGGCCCCGCAGGCCAATCTGACGCTAGTGGAAACAGAAGACGGCACGCCCAACGGCTATTCCGCGCCCGGCGTCATTTTTCTCTCCCCGCGGGGAATTGGGAGCACCGTGGGATTGCGTCTGCTGGCCAACCAACTCGCGCGCCAGTGGTGGGGCACGCTGGTGTCGCCCATCAGCCGCGATCACATGTGGCTTGAGAACGGCAATGCCCGCTATGCGGAGCTTTTGTGGGAAGAGCATGCCAATGGTCCGGCGGCTTTTGAAGACGCTCTGCATGACACTTATATCGATGCCATGACTGTCGACAATCCGCCCGTCATTCAGGCCGGGCGCTTGGAAGATTATTCTCCGGAGTTCTGGGCCACCACGGCCGGTAAAGGCGCCGCCCTTCTCAATATGCTGCGGAACGTGATGGGCAACGATAATTTCTCAAAGCTCCTGGCCACCTTCACCCAGCAGTACGGCTGGCAATCGGTGAGCACGGCCGATTTCCGCAAGATGGCCGAGCAGATCACGGGTCAGAACCTGCAGTATTTCTTCCTGCAGTGGTTGGAATCCAGCGGCGCTCCCGAGTTCAAGCTGGAATACACGGTTTTCCGCACACAAAAGGGCTTCCGCGTAATGGGCAAAATCACGCAGGATTTGGATACCTTCCACATGCCGGTGGATCTGAAGATCGAAACCGAAGGCAACCCCGAGACCAAGCGCATCGATGTAGTAGGCACGTCCTCTGAGTTCACGGTGGATACTTTCGGAAAACCGAAATCAGTGTCCATCGATCCCAACGCATCGGTATTGCGCTGGACTCCCGCCACGCGCGTCGCCGTGTCCATCAAGCGCGGCGAACAGTTCGCCGAAGTGAGCGATTATGGCGGGGCGTTGAAGGAATTTCAGAAAGCGCTGGAAGTGAATCGCAACAGCTCACTCGCGCACTACCGAGTCGGCGAGGTCTTTTTTCTCCAAAATAACGACCAAACCGCCGCCAATGAGTTCCGCGAAGTGCTGAACGGCGACGTGGATCCAAAATGGACGGAAGTGTGGGCGCACATTCACCTGGGGATGATCTACGACCTGCACGGCCAGCGCGACCGCGCCGTCAACGAATACAATCTCGCCATCCGCACCAAAGACAATACGCAAGGCGCTCAGGAAGAAGCCGCGAAGTATTTGAAGGCCCCCTACGAGCGGAAACGCAATAACGTGTAGGGAAAGCCTCCGGCTTGCCCACCAGACAATCCGTTTTGACTTGACCCACGGGGCTACAATCGTAATTGGTGAAAGGTAAAACCTTGAAATGTTCCGACTGTCTTATATCGCGGCCACAGGCTTACTGCTCTCGTCCATGCTGACCGCACAGGAAAAAACCGCCCAGGGATTGCCCCCGCTGATCGACCGCGAACTGCTGTTCGGCGATCCCGAGATCACCGCCGCCGAAGTGTCGCCCGACGGCAAGTACCTCGCGTTCATGAAGCCGTGGTCCAAAACGCGCAACATCTGGGTGAAGAAGACCGACCAGCCGTTCAGCGCAGCGAAATTGCTGACCACCGAAACCAAGCGTCCCGTAGCCGGCTACCTGTGGTCGCGCGATGGCAAATTCATCCTCTATGCGAAGGACCACGACGGCGACGAGAACTATAATCTATATTCCGTAGACCCCGCAGCCCAGGCCTCCGCCGGCGCCGATGCTCCCGCCTCGCACGATCTTACCGGCCTGACCGGCGTCCGCGTGCAACCCTACAGCGTTCCCAAGAACGACCCGGACGTCGTTTACATCGGCCTCAACGATCGCGATAAGGCCTGGCACGATCTCTACAAATTGAAGATCTCTACCGGCGAGCGCACTCTGCTCCGCAAAAACACGGATCGCATCTCCGGCTGGGTTTTCGATCTCGACGGCAAGCTGCGCCTGGCTACTCGCACCGCCGATAACGGCGACCAGGAAGTGCTGCGCGCCGACGCGAACGGTTTCACCAAAATCTACTCCTGCGATGTTTTTGAGACCTGCGGCCCGCTTCGGTTTCACAAAGACGGACGCCGCTTCTACATGGAAACCAACAAGGGAAGCGATGTGAACCTGTCCGCGCTGGTGCTGTTCGATCCCGAGAGCGGAAAACTGGAGCCCGTGGAATCCGACCCGCTCAAGCACGTTGACTTCGGCACAGCCGTGTTCTCGGAAGCCACCGACGAACTCGCCATGACCGCCTATGACGACGATCAGCTCAGGCGCTATTTCAGGGACAAGAGCTTTGAAGCCGACTACAAGTGGCTGGAAGGGAAATTTGCAGGCAAAGAGATCGGCGTGGGTTCGCGCAGCAACGACGAGCAGTTATGGCTGGTAAGCGCGCATTCGGACACCGAGCCCGGCGACAATTATCTGTTCGATCGCAAGACCCGCACGCTCACGCACCAATACAAGATCCGCGAAAAACTGCCGCGGGAATCGCTCGCGTCCATGCACGCGGTGCGCTACAAGTCGTCGGACGGCCTCGAGATTCCGGCCTATTTGACTTTGCCGAAAGGCATTCCAGGGAAGGGTTTGCCCACTGTGGTCGTTCCGCATGGCGGTCCCTGGGCGCGCGATGAGTGGGGCTATAATCCTCTGGCCCAGTTTTTTGCCAACCGCGGCTATGCCGTGCTGATGCCGAACTTCCGCGGATCCACCGGATTCGGTAAAAAGTTTCTGAATGGCGGCAACGGCGAATGGGGCCGCAAGATGCAGGACGACATCACCTGGGGCGTGAAATACCTGGTGGCGGAAGGCGTCGCGGATCCGAAACGCATCGGCATTCTGGGCGGCTCTTATGGCGGCTATGCGACGCTGGCCGGAGTTGCTTACACGCCCGATCTCTATCGCGCAGCCGTGGATATCGTGGGCCCGTCGAATCTGCTTACGCTGCTGGATTCGATCCCGCCTTATTGGGAAGCCGGCCGCAAAATAATGTACGCGCGCATGGCCGATCCGGGAACTCCGGCAGGCAAGGCCTGGCTGAAAGAGCGCTCTCCGCTTGCCTCGGCCGGCAAAATCAAGACGCCGCTGTTGGTGGTGCAAGGCGCCAATGATCCGCGCGTCAACAAGCGCGAAGCCGAGCAGATTGTGGTGGCGCTGCGCGATCGCGGGTTTCCCGTGGAATACATGCTCGCGCCGGACGAAGGCCACGGATTCGCGCGCCCGGTGAACAATATGGCGATGTTCATGGCTGCCGAGAAATTTCTGGCGCAGTATCTCGACGGCCGCTATCAGCAGGACGGAACTCCCGAAGTGGTGGAACGTTTGAAAGAGCTGATGGTGGATCCGAAAACTGTGACGGTGGCCAAGAAAGTGAATGCCGCGCAGGTGGGCGCTCCGAAACCCGCGATGGATCTGAAGCCGGGAACTTATCACTACGATGGGAAGATCGACTTGGGCGGCCAGCACCTCGCTCTGAAAGTGGCGACCGCAATACAGGAAGAAAACGGCGCCTGGACGGCGACATCCACCATGGACACGCCGATGGGCCAAGTTACCGACATCGCGACTCTGGACAAATCCAGCCTGGCGCTGCGCAAACGGAACGTGAAGCAGGGTCCGATGTCGATTGACTTGGA
>Ga0302324_100015193_pt1 | contig 15448 bp, 13 predicted proteins | sample Palsa_T0_1_FD_201949 | JGI IMG/M metagenome (GOLD analysis project Ga0302324, IMG submission 201949) | Peat permafrost microbial communities from Stordalen Mire near Abisko, Sweden - Palsa_T0_1 | ecosystem: Environmental > Terrestrial > Soil > Palsa > Peat permafrost | place: Sweden: Abisko...
GTCCCTTCGAACGCGCGGGCGCCATCGAACACGGTGGATGCGAGCCATGCCGCATGACTGCGAGGCCCCAGGATCGCGACATTGCCTTCGTGCCAGGCGCCTTCGAAAAACGTCCAGGTTTGCGACCACCCGTTCCAGCCGACCATGCGATGTCTCCGACCTATGTGCCGCGATTATAGAGGTATTTCGATCAGATTGGGGCCGTCGCTCATGAATCCGTGCCGTAACGCCCCTGCAAATTCGTCAAGCGTGTTGGCGCGGCTTGCGGGAACACCGAGGCTTTTCGAGAGAGACACCCAATCGATGTCGGGCCGTCCGATATCGAGCATATCGAGCGCGCGCGGTCCCGGATTGCCGCCCAGTCCCGCGAGCTCACCTTTGAGAATGGCGTAGGCGCGATTGGCGAAGACGACCGTCGTGATGTTCAGGCTCTCCCGCGCGGCGGTCCACAATGCCTGCAAGGTGTACATCGCGCTGCCGTCCGCTTCGAGGCAAAGGACCGGCCTATCCCGGCATGCAACCGCGGCACCCACGGCCATCGGCAGTCCGATCCCGATCGAGCCGCCCGTGTTCACCAGCCAATCATGCGGTGGCGCGCCTTTGGTTGCGGCCATCATGTTGCGGCCCGAGGTGACGGATTCATCGACGACGATGGCGTTCTCGGGCAGGAGCGCTGCCACCGTCGCGGCGAGGCCCTCCAACGTTATTTGACCGCTTGGCCGGGCGGGGCGTTCGGCATTTTGCAAATGAGGCGACGTTGTGGTCGCGTGCAGCGCGTCGGCCAGCGCAACAAGAGCGCCCGCACAGTCCTCATCGGGACCGGCGAGCGTTTGAATCTCGCAATCCGGTTGCACGAGCAGGCTTGGACGCGTGGGGTGACCAAAGAACGCCGCCGGCGCCGCCGCGCCAATCAGGACAAGCTGATCGAATTCGCGCAGCAATTCGATCGCGTCTCCGACCACGTAGGGAACGCGCGTGACATTCGGCAGTCCGGCCCCGCGTGAAATGCGCGTGAACGCAAAAGGCGCCAGCAGTTTTGCGCTCGTGGCTGCTGCAATCTTCGCCGCCGCGATAAGGGAAACGCCTTCCGTCAGATGCGGGCCAAGGAGGATCGCCGTGCGTTTGCCGTTGCGCAGCGCCGCCGCGGCTCTATCGATGCCGGATTGGCCAACCCTCGGAGCCGAAGGACTTGCCGGAACGGCGGCCACGCGCCCGTCTTCGCCCCACGCGGCATCGGCCGGGAGTATCAGCGTGGCGATCCGTCCGGGCGCGGTGCGCGCCGCCGCAATCGCTTCGGCGCAATCCTGCCCGACATCGCTGGCCGACGCTGTCGTGCGCAGCCAGCGTGAATGGGGACGCGCGATCGCTTCGATATCGGACGTGAGCGGCGCATCATATTGCCGATGAAAGCTCGCGTGCTCGCCGACGATGTTAACCATCGGCACGCGTGCCCGGCCCGCATTGTGCATGTTGGCGAGTGCGTTCGAGAGCCCTGGCCCAAGATGGAACAATGTGCTCGCAGGCCGTCCCGCCATTCGGGCGTAGCCATCGGCAGCGCCGGATGCGACGCCTTCAAACAGACACGGCACGCCGCGCATCCCGGGCACAAGGTCGAGTGCCGCGACGAAATGCATTTCCGACGTTCCGGGATTCATGAAGCAGGTATCGACGCCGCCTTGCGTCAAGGTGCGGATCAGGCTTTCAGCGCCGTTCACGGTAACCGCTCCACTTTTGGCACAGCCTACGAACGCCCTGATTCGTCGGCACAAACAAGTAGTAATCAATTCCCGCGACACTCGGTACGGGGTGATCTTCGAAAGGAGCAGTCCGCTTTCGGGCTCTGACCGGCCGGCGGCTCACAATCATGCGCGACGAGACCATTTCGATCCACGCCGGCTACGAGACGGACCCCACGACGAAATCCGTCGCAGTTCCGATCTACCAGACGGTTGCTTACGAATTCGATAGCGCGGACCATGGCGCGGCGCTCTTCAACCTCGAAACCCCCGGCAACATCTACGGCCGCCTGAGCAACCCCACGACCGCCGTGCTGGAGCAGCGCGTGGCCGCCCTGGAGCTGGGCTGCGGCGCGCTATGCGTGGGCTCGGGCATGGCCGCAATCCACTATGCGATCGCCAATATCGTCGAAGCGGGAACCAACATCGTCACCCTGCCGCAGCTTTACGGCGCGACGGTCACCCTGTTCGAACATGTGTTCCGCAAGCAGGGCGTCGACGTCCGCTTTGCCGCAAGCGACGCGCCTGCGGATGTCGAGAAGCTGATCGACGAAAATACGCGCGCCGTCTATTGCGAAAGCATCGGCAACCCGGCCGGCAATATCGCAGACATCGAAGCGCTGGCCGAAGTCGCGCACAGAAACGGCGTGCCGCTCATCGTCGACAACACCATCGCGACCCCCATCCTGCTCAAGCCCATCCGATATGGCGCCGACATCGTCGTGCATTCGCTGACGAAGTTCATCGGCGGCCATGGCACAACAATGGGCGGCGCGATCGTGGACAGCGGGAAATTCCCGTGGACTGAACATCGCAAGCGCTTCGCGATGCTGACGGCGCCGGAGCCCGCCTATCACGGCGTGATCTATACCGAGCAGTATGGCGACAGCGCCTATATCGCGCGCTGCCGTACCGTCTGTCAGCGCAACACGGGTTCCGTGCTCTCGCCCCTCAGCGCGTTCCTGCTGCTGCAGGGGATCGAAACCTTGCCATTGCGAATGGAGCGCCATGTCAAGAATGCAACGCGCGTGGCCGGATATCTGAGCACGCATCCGCGCGTCGAGTGGTGCCAGTACCTCGCCAATGTGAACGACCCCTGCCACAGCCTGGCGAAGAAATATCTCGGAGGGCGGGGCGGATCGTTTCTGACCTTCGGGCTCAAAGGCGGCTTCGAAGCCGGCCGGCAATTCTACGACGCACTGAAGCTCATCAAGCGTCTCGTCAATATCGGCGATGCGAAGTCCGTGGCCTGCCATCCGGCGTCGACCACCCATCGGCAGTTGACGCCTGCCGAGCTTGAGCGCGCGGGCGTGAAGCCCGAGATGATCCGGCTCAGCATCGGGATCGAGCATATGGACGATCTCATCGAAGATCTGTCGCAAGCACTTGAAGCGGTCGACGCGGCAACAGCCCGGTCCGCGCCGGTCATGCAGCCGCGCCTTGTGGCGGCGGGATTCTGAGTCATGCCCGTGGTGACGGATCGCGGATTGTGGGGCCGGTATGCGCCGGGCCGGACGTTCAATCGTGCCATCCGCATCGGGCTCGTCAACAATATGCCGGACTCTGCGCTTGAAAGCACGGAGCGGCAGTTTCGCGCGATGCTTGCCACAGCTGCGACCGACCGGCAGATCCAGCTGAGCTTTTATTCGCTGCCGGGCGTGCCGCGCGGCGAGGCGGGAGAGCATCATCTGCTCGACCGGCGCTATCGCGATTTCTCCGAACTGCGAAACGCCCGACTCGACGGGCTGATCGTCACTGGCACCGAGCCGAAGCTGTCCGATCTGCGCCGGGAGCCCTATTGGGACGCGATGGCGGATTTGTTCGACTGGATCGCAAGCGCAGGCCCGCCCGCGCTATTTTCGTGCCTCGCGTCGCACGCCGCCGTGCTGCATTACGACGGTATCGAGCGCCAGCGCCTGCCGCAGAAGCGCTTCGGCGTGTTCGAGCACAACGTAGTCGGCACGCACGAACTGACGCAGACGCTCGCGCCGGTCCTGAAAATCGCACATTCGCGCTGGAACGAAGTATCTGCCGATGCGCTCGAAGCGCGCGGCTACCAGATTCTCACTTATTCGCGCGAGGCGGGCGTCGATCTGTTCGTCAAGCGCAAACGCAATCTGCTCCTGTTCTTTCAGGGGCATCCGGAATACGACCCGTTGTCGCTGTGGCGCGAGCACAAACGCGATGTGCGGCGCTTTCTGGCGGGCGAGCAAGACGACTATCCGCTCATGCCGGTGGGCTATTTCTCCGCATCGGAGTCCGACGAGCTGACGCGCTTCCGGGATCGCGCGCACGCGGAGCGCCTCCCGGAAATCATGCGGGATTTCCCCACGCCGGCGAACCGTTCGGCGAACGGAAGCGAGCGCAGAGGTTCCGCGATCGGAATCTTCCGCGTCTGGCTCCATCAGATTGCGCAATCGAGGATTGCGTGGAGCTTCCATTCCGAAAGCCGGGGAGAGGCGCGCACCGCGGGCCTGCGGGGATCGTGACCGTCGAGGCGCGCATAGCCACGCTGGACGAAGACGCGGCTGTCGCGCCGACGGAAGCAGATCGGCGTGCGGTCCGCGCAACTGTCGTCGAATCTCTCACCGACATCTGGTCGCGCAACTTGCAGACGTCGCCGATCTTTCCCGAAAGCAATTTCTTCGATCTCGGCGGCGACTCGCTTCTTGCCGTCGGCCTGTTGCTGGACATCGAGCAACAATTCGGCCGGAAATTCCCGATCACCACGATCTACGATGCGCCGACAGTCGCCGAACAGGCCGACCTGCTGGAAAGCGGGCCGACCGCGAAATTCTCGCCGCTGGTGCTCCTCAAGCCCGGCTGTGGTAATGCACCGCTCTTCATCGTGCACGGCATCGGCGGAACGGTCATCGAACTCGATGCGCTGGGAAAGCAGATTCGGGCGGACGGTCCCGTCTATGCCATCCAGGCCAGAGGCCTCGACGGATCTGAACCGCCGCTCGAGTCCGTCGCGGAAATGGCGGCGTTCTATCTCGACGCGATCAAGGAGGTGCAGCCTGCCGGCCCCTATTATATCGCAGGCTATTCGTTCGGCGGGCTTGTTGCGCTGGAGATGGCGCGGAGCATCGGCGAAAAGGATGTCGCCATTCTGCTGATGATCGATTCCTACGCGCTGCCGAGTACTTGGCCGCTCAAATCGCGCGTTTCGCGAAATCGGCGTATTTGGCTCAATCGCATGCGATTGCTCGCGACGCGGCCTCCGGGCGAATCTGCGAAGAAGCTGATCGGCCGTTTAAACCGGCTGGTGAAACGCAGGACACAACTCGCCGCAACCGGCGGCGCGAGGCAACCGAACCCGGCGCGGCAATGGTTGGGAGAACCGGACGCGAACTTGCCGCTTTCGCTGCGGCAGGTGCAGGACGCCGGCGGCATCGCACTGATGTCCTATGCGCCGCAGCGCTACGACGGAAAGATCACGTTTCTCAAAGCCGAGACGGCGCAGGTCGTTTTCCCGACCGATCCCGCAAACATCTGGTCGCGGATGGGGCAGGCGTTCGAACTGCACGCCGTGCCCGGCGATCACGCGTCGATGATTCGCCACCATTCGAACCAGATCGCGCAGTGTATCTCGGCGTGCCTGGCGGCCATCGAACACGGGAAAGCCACCAATGCCGGATAGAGCGATCGAACCGGATCGTCAGACGCCCGCCACAGTGGGCGATATCGTTCCCTATTGGGCCGCAAAAACGCCCGATCGCGTCGTGCTGACGGACGATTCGCGAAGCTGGACCTATCGCGAACTGGATTCGGAGATCGGCGCCACCATGGCATGGCTTGAGGCCTCCGGAATAAGGCCCGGCGACCGGGTGATGCTGGTCTGCGAGAATTGTTGCGCGGCGGTCGCGGTTTTTCTGGCCCTGAACGTCTGTGGCGCGTGGCCGATCCTCGTCAATGCGCGCCTTTCCGACCGTGAAATCGACGAAGTTCGCGAGCACAGCGGCGCCCGCTGCGTCATTCTCACCGTCGGCGTGTCGGCGCGCGCCAAAGCCCATGCGGCAAGGCTCGGAGCCGAACTGCACGATCCGGCATCGTTCGGTGCGGTGGCGCTTTCGCCTTTGAATGAGACCGTTATGCCGGAACCGCGCGAAGCTGACGCCACGCAGCGCGTCGCCGCACTTCTTTACACGTCAGGCACAACAGGCAAGCCCAAAGGCGTGATGCTCTCGCAGGCCAATCTGCTGTTTGTCGCGCGCACGTCGGCGCAGATGCGCTCGCTCGGCCCCGGCGACAAGACTTATGTCGTGATGCCGATCTCGCATATTCTCGGACTCACGGGCATTTTGCTGGGTTCGCTGGTCAGCGGCGCGCAAGTGCGGCTCACATCGCGCTTCGATCCTGCGGCAACATTCGCCGCTCTGGATCGCGAGCGCGTGTCGGTCCTGATCGGTACGCCGTCCATGCACGCGATGCTGGCCGAATATGCGACCCGCAAGAAGTTTGTCCCCATTGCCTGTCCCGCGCTTCGGATCATGTCGTCGGCCGGCGCGCCCCTCGACGCCGCGACGAAATCCGCGGCCGAAACCGCGTTCGGCCGTACCTTGCACAATGGCTACGGCATCACCGAGTGTTCGCCGACCATCACGCTCACCTCGCTGGAAGCGCCGCGCACCGATTGCTCCGTCGGTCGTCTGCTGCCGGGTGTCGAGGCAAAGCTTGCGGGGCCCGACGGACAGATCGCGCCTCCGAATGAAATGGGCGAATTGTGGGTGCGCGGTCCCGGCATCATGAAGGGCTATTACCGCGCGCCGGACGAAACGGCGGCTGCCGTGAACGGCGAAGGCTGGTTCAAAACCGGCGATCTTGCGCGGATCGAAGACGGCAATGTGTTCATCGTGGGGCGCTGCAAGGAACTGATCATCCGGTTCGGATTCAATGTCTATCCGGCCGAGATCGAAGGCGTGCTGAACGCCCATCCCGATGTGGCGCGCTCGGCGGTGATCGGCCGCCAGGTCGATGGAACCGAAGACGTACTGGCGTTCGTCCATCTCACGGACGGCGCGCGCGCGACGACGGATGATCTGTCGGATTACGCGGCGACGAAGCTCGCGCCCTACAAACGTCCCTCGCGGATCGTCGTCGTGCCCGCGATGCCGGTCAGTCCCACGGGTAAAATTCTGAAGAGCGAATTGGCGGCGATGGCGTGAACGCGGCGGGCCCCCTTCCGCCTCGCGTAGCTTATCCGCCGGCCGCGCTTTGCGCGGACCGGGGGGCTCGGTACCTTTCCCCGCAAAGGGGGAAGGCTAAGAAAAAGATTTGCGCTTCGCCCTTTTTCTAACCTTCCCCCCTCGCGGGGGAAGGTAGACGCCTCGCATTTCTCGAGGCGGACGGAAGGGGGACCGTGCAGAGCTAAGCCGCCCGCTGCCGCTTCGGCATTCCGATCTTGCGTTCGACATGCGCCGCGACGCGGGGGGCGGCGAACTCCGCGCCCACCATGAAGCGCATCAGAGGTCCGAACATCTCCATCGCCGACAGGCCGGTCGCGTAGAGGCCCGGAACCGAGGTTTCGAAATTGTCCGAAACGACAGGCGACGAACCGGTGAGCGCGATCTGCGAGCGCAGAGATTGCGACAGGAAGGGAACGCGTTCCAGGTTCACGCGATAGCCCGTCGCCGCAATGACGTGATCGAATGTGCGTGTGGTCTGCGTGCCGGCGCGATCGGCCAGCGTCAGGACGGCGCGACCGTCTTTTGTCCAGGCCGCCACCGGCGTGCGGCCCAGCGTCGTGGGCACGCGGCCCTCGACCTGTTCGCGCATGAACCAGCCGGCGGCAGGATGCATGTGGCTGCGGATGGCGCGCGCCTTCAGCGGCTTCGGCATGCGGTAGAACAGAAGCGGCGCTTCCGCGCAGAAATAGGAGCGCCAGCCGCGACCGATGGTGGAAGGGGGATTCTGCAGACGATAGAGCAGCTTTTCCCGGTCGGGATCCGGCGTCGCATTATACTGGATGTGGTCTGCGCGGCCGACGATGTGCGGCGAGGCGCCGCTTTCCTGAAGCTGATGGGCCAGATCGATGGCCGAAGATCCCGTGCCGATCACGGCGACTTCGCAGCCCTTGAAGCGGCCGGTGTCGCGATGGTCGTAGCTGTGCGAGATCATGTCCCTGGGAAGGGCCGCCAGAATCGGCGGCGTATGTGCGAACCATGTCACGCCGATTGCCATCACGACATTGCGGGCTTCGAATGTCTCGCCGGTGTCGAGCGTCAGAACAAAGCCGTCTTCCTTGCGCGCGAGGTCCGTCACCTGAACGTCTTCGAGGCGCGGCACGAAGCGGCGGCGGAACGCCGCCCCATAATCGAGAAATGTGTCGAGGCCGATGGGCAAGCCCTGGTCTTCATAGGCAAGGCCTTTGCGGCCCGACCAGGCTTTCATCGTAAAATCGGATGTGGGGTCGGACAGGTTCGACGCGAAGCCTTCGGACTTCAGCGTCATGTTCTTGGGCATATGCGACGCCCAGGTGCCGAGCGGCTTGCCGAAGATGCGATAATTAACTCCGCTCGCGCCCAGATGGGCAGCGACAGACAAGCCGTAAGGACCCGCGCCGATAATGGCCACATCGCAGGACTGTTTCATATTCGACTCCTGGCAGTTTCAATTTGAACCAAATGTCTCAAACCGGTGCGCCGTTCACCGCACCCGAGGGACCGTAACGCGGAAACCTTCAATATTTGTGCCGGTATGGTTCGTGCAGCGCGCCGCAGCGAGACCGACAAGAACCTGTCCATGGCGCGCAAAATTCTGCTTTACGCCACGCTGAAATGGCCTTCCGCCGCGCGCTATGCGGGCGGGTTCGCCGCGGCGGGTTGCGATGTGTACGCGCTTTCGCCGGATGGTGCCCCGGTCCAGTCGAGCCGCTACGTGTCCGGCAGCCACCTTTACAATCCCCTGACACCGCTGAGGTCGTTACGGAAAGCTATTGCGAGATCGGCGCCGGATCTGATCGTGCCGTGCGACGACCGCGCGGTCCGGCATTTACTTCGTCTTCACCAATCCGAAAAAGGTTCGCCCATTGCGGGCCTTGTCGCGCGTTCGCTGGGGACGCCGGAGAATTACGACCGCGTGCTGTCGCGCAGCGCGTCGCTCGCGGCATTGCGCGAGATGGGTGTGCGCGTGCCCGATACGCTTCCGGTGACGAGCGAAGCACAGCTTGACGAATGTCTCGCGGTGACGGGCTTGCCTGCCGTGTTGAAGTCCGACGAAAGCTGGGGCGGCGAAGGCGTTGTTATCGTCAAGACCGCGGCAGAGGCCCGTGCAGCCTATCGCAAGCTTTCGAGCGCTCCGTCCCGGCTCCGCAGCGTCGCGCGTGCCGCAAAGCGGCGCGATGCGCATTTCCTTCTCGCTGCGCTGAAACCTTCGGCCACGGCCGTCTGCGTGCAGCGCTTCGTCGAAGGTCAGCCAGCTGCCAGCGCCTTCGCGGCCCATCAAGGCGGCATCGTCGGTGCGCTTTACTACGATGTGCTGGTCACGCATGGCACGATCGGTCCGCCCAGCGTCATTCGCCGCGTCGATTGTCGCGAGATGGCAGACGCGTCGCGCGCCGCGGCGCAATGCTTCGGGCTGTCCGGGGTTCATGGCCTGGATTTCATCCGCGATCCCGAGGGTCGGGTGCACCTGATCGAAATCAATCCGCGCGCCACGCAGGGCGGGACACTGCCGTTCGGGGCCGGCCGCGATCTTCCCTCGGCACTGGCTTCGACGCTCACATCCGAGCCGGTCGGCATGCGCCGCCCGATCGACAAGGAGATCGTCGTGTTCTTTCCCCGGGAGTGGAAACGCAACCCGGCGAGCCCCTATCTGAAGACCGGTCATCACGATGTGCCGTGGGACGATCCCGCAGTCATGGATGCAGCACTGGCAGCCGCCGGATAAATCGGCAGATACCTTGAATTTCAGGATAGCCGGAAGGGTCGCGTTAACCTTTCCGCAGGCGGCGCCAAGGTAAACCTGTCCATTGCGCTCGTTGGCGGCTTTCCGCCCGAGGCGGAGGGTAATTCGTGTCCACCGACTATCGCGGAGCAAATCGACCGGTCGCCGTTTCCGGCGGCAGCGATGTTCGTGGATGGGACGGTTTTCAATATGAAGATCTGACCCGGGTCTTGCGCAACAGGGGCCACCTGATCCGCAATGTGGCGCTGGGCGCGCTCGCGCTCACCCTTCTGGTGCTGATCCTGCTGCCTTCCCATTACGCGTCGTCGGCACTCGTCATGCTCGATCCGCGCAAGAACACTGTCACCGATCTTTCGGCCGTGCTCTCCGATCTGCCCACCGATTCGGCGTCCGTGCAGAACCAGATTCAGGTTCTCTCGTCCCGCGATCTGGCGGCGCAGGTGGTCGACAAGCTGGACCTGATGCAGGATGAGGAATTCAACGCGCCCCCGACCCTGATTGCGCTCAATCCGGTCCATTGGCTCTTTCCGGCCGACGAGACCGAAGCCGATGCGGAAGTGCGGCAATTCAATAACACCGTCGACAATTTCCTGAAGAAGCTCTCCGTCGAAGCGGTGGGGCTTTCCACGACGATGAGCGTGACGTTCACCTCGCGCGATCCCGCAAAGGCCGCGCGCATCGCCAACGCGCTCGTGGATGCCTATGTCGAGCAGCAGCTGAGCACCAAGTTCGACACGACGCACAAGACGACCGAGTGGCTTCTGCAGCGCATCCGTCTTCTTGCGCAGCAGGTGCAGTCCGACGAAGCCGCCGTGCAGCGCTACAAGGCAGAGAACAATCTCAACGACACGGCGGACGGCGCCCCGCTCATCGATCAACAGATGGGCGGCATAGACACGCAGCTCGTCCAGGCGCGCGCCGATCTGGCGGCCAAGACGGCAAGCTACGACCGCATCAAATCCCTCATGCAGACGGGCCATGCGGCGGATGTCTCCCAGATTGTCGCATCGCCCCTGATCGTGTCGTTGCGCGAGCAGCAGGCGACCGCGATTCAGAGCGAGTCCGAACTCGAGACACGATATGGCGCGCGCAATCCGAAACTGATCGCGGCCCAAGCGCAGAAGCGAGACCTCGACGCCAAGATCGCGCAGGAAGTGGACCGGCTCGCCGGTTCCGCCGCCAACGACGTGGCGGTGGCGCACGCGCAGGTCGCCTCGCTGGAAGGCAGCCTGCGGCAGACCGAATCCGAATCGACCGACCAGAATCTCGCGCGCGTCAAACTGAAGGCCCTCGAATCGACGGCCGTCTCCACGCGCAGCATCTATGAGGCGTTCGTGGCGCGGTTGCGCGAGGCGCAGGACCAGGATTCGATCCAGGCGCCGGACGTGCACGTGATTTCGCATGCGTCGGTCCCGATTCTACCCAGTTCGCCGCCGAAGCTTCTCATTGCCGCCGCGGCCGTTCCCCTGAGTCTGCTGCTCGGATTGCTGGCGGGGTTGCTTGCCGAACGGTTCGACGTGCCGGTGGTCGTGCGCGTGCCGCAGCGGCCAGCCGCCGTGCCGCTGCGCGGCGTTCCCGTCGTGGCCGAATTGCCGAATGCGCTCGCCTTGCGCGCGGCCGACCGCGTCGTGGACCAACCTATGGGACATTTCGGAGCGGAGATGCGCGCGCTCGTGCAGCGCATCGGCGCATCGGGACATGGCTATCCGCCGAAGATCATCGCCGTGACATCGGCCGAGCCGTTGGAAGGCAAGACGACGGTGGCGCTGGCGCTCGCCCGCGCCGCAACCCAGCTCGGTCAGCGCGTCGTCGTGATCGACGGCAATCTCCAGGCACCTGCCATGGCCATGATGGCCGGGCTCGGCGCGCCGCAATCGGGTTTGCTGGAAACATTGCGAGGAGCCGTTCCCTTGAGCGGCGCGCTCGCACGCGACACGCATTCCAGCGCCTTCATCCTGTCGCCCGCCCAACGCTTCGCCGACCCGCGCCGCGTCTGGGCGTCGCCGGAAATGGCGGGATTGCTCGCCCATCTCCGGCAATATGCCGATCTCGTCATCGTGGATACCGGCCCACTGTCGACGGCAGCCGCCCCGACAATCGTGGCGCTTGCGAATGCCGTTCTTCTCGTCGCGCGCTGGAACGGCGCACCAAGCGTGGGCCTCACCACCGCGCTCGAAACCCTGAAGGCCCAGAACCGCTCAACAGGCGTCGTGCTGACGAGTTGAGGGGAACTGCCCGAAGCGAATGCGTGTGTCTGCTGTTCACTACCGTTCGAGGTGTCGTCCGAACGTGATGGGTTCGGACATCGCGCTCGCCTCCGGAGGTGGTACGGCCCCGGATACTACGCGAGAGGGTGCGGAGTTGCCTTTCATCTGTGCCTGCATTTCGAGGAGCGCAGTCTGAAGCGCATGAATGTCAACGCAGTTCGAATCGACGAGCGCCGCGAATGGCATTCTCGAGCCGCGCCGAGGATCGAAATCGCTGCCCGGCTTTAGTCTGCCGATCCAGTCGTCGGAATTTTTCAGCCGGACCACCAGCATGGACGCCATGAACGTCGACAAGGACGAGCCCCTGAAATCGATCCCGTCGATGTCCGTCCATGGGATCTGCCCCAGTGACGGATAATAGTTAAAGTTGATTCCGTTGCGATCCGCGGCCTGCTGCTTGGGCATGATACCCGGTTGCGACATAAGCCCGACGAGGAAAAGCACGAAGACGGCGAGGAGATCGATTTTGAGCGCCGCCGCCAGATCAATTCTCGGGTCGTTAAGAAACTGCATTAGCCACGGAAAAAGCAACAGAAAGCATCCCGAAATGAACAAGACGTGCAGTCCTGAGCGCCTGCTGCCGAAGGGGCTTTGCTGAACGATTTCCTCAATCGAGCCGTGGTCGTCGCGTTTTACGACAACGACACTCCTGGACCCCGCGTAGTATGGCATGAGCGCAAATCTGACTTGATACGCGCCATGAAGCCTATTGCTCAAAGGTGAATAGTTCCAGAATATCGGCGACGTTTTACGGTTCACCAAGAGCTGACCGGCATCCTATGCCGCTCGCCGGACCGTCTTCAGCCCGGACGGACTGCCCGGCGTGGGTTGCGATATCGACGAGTGCGTCCAGGCTGAACGGGTCGATCTGGCCTCGAAGCAGATCGTTGAATCGCGGCTATGTGATTCCCAACCGCTTCGCCGAAGCGGTCTGCGTCGCGTTCCAGCTGTCGATGATCTTGCGGATCGCCGTCATGACCTCCGCCCGCGCCTTCATGCTTGCGGCTTCTGAAGGCGTGGCTTCAATGGCATCCCAGACGATTTCGAAACGATGTTCCTTCGTCATCTGCTTCTCCGCATCAGTTCGATGTATCAAATTCGCGCACCAAACTCGCCAAAGATTCGATGTTTGTTCCAATTTTATTTTTTTGGATTCGATTTCACGAGATTGCGCGTGACGAAATCCATCACCATGTTGAACGGTTGTCCCGCGCAGGAGATCGCAGAGGGAAGAGACCGGCTCGACACGTCGGAAGACGGACAAACCGGCAATGGCCGAAATATGTTGCTCAGTCTTCGTGGCCGGCGGCCGTGGAAGAACGGCCCAATACGGCGGTCAATTCAGGGCCAATAACGGGGCTTTGTAGCCCTGTTTCGACGTCTCAAGAGGTTGATTTTGTTGAAGATTTCAAAGTGAAAAAATTTTCGAAAAAGATGTGGCGCCAAATTGGTCACGAAAGCTTGAACGGGTTGCGGCGGCCGCGGAATACCTCCTTTTGTCTGATCCGGGGGCGCCCATTTGGCGTAACATTCGGCACAGTGCGCGCGTATTACGAGTGAACCCGGCAGGAGCGAGATTATGGAACGGCATTCCACGGCAGCAGATGGCACACTGAATCCGGCGCGGCGGCAATTGCTGCTGTCTGCGGGCTCGCTGGCGGTATTGGGTGCACTGCTGCCCCGCGCGGCGCGGGCGACAACGGCCCCGCAGACCGTCACCATCGAGAATTTCGCAGCCTCGGGAAAAAGCGTGGGCCGGGCGAGCGTGGCGAAGGTCGTCAAGAGCGAAGCCGACTGGAAGAAATTGCTGGCGCCGGAGTCATTCGAAGTGACGCGGCATGCCGATACCGAGCAGCCCTTCACCGGCGCGTATTGGAATCTGGAAGCGGACGGGTTGTTCCGCTGCATCTGCTGCGACACGGCGCTTTACGATTCGCACACCAAGTTCGACTCCGGCACGGGCTGGCCCAGCTTCTGGCAGCCGATCTCGCCGATCAATGTGGCGCAGTCGAGCGACAGCACCTTCGGCATGGACCGCACGGCGATCTCGTGCAAACGCTGCGACGCGCATCTGGGCCATGTGTTCGACGACGGCCCGAAGCCGACCGGTTTGCGCTACTGCATGAATTCGGCGGCGCTGAAATTCGTCAAGCGCGCCTGATTTTTCGGATCCACGGAAATTCAAAATCAAAGGAGTGAGCGATGTCGATCGTTCGGAAACCGTTACGGACTCTCACGTTGGCGCTGTGCGCTTCGCTGCCATTGCTGTCCGCGGCTTGCGCCCGCGCCGACGAATCGCCGCGCGCAGTGCCCGCGCCCGTGTTGGACAATCCCCGCGCGGGAGCCACCGAAACCGCCGTGCTGTCGGGCGGCTGCTTCTGGGGCATGCAGGGCGTGTTCGAGCACGTCAAAGGCGTGCGCCAGGTGCTCGCGGGGTATTCCGGCGGCCAGAAGAACACGGCCGAATACGAACAGGTGAGCACGGGCGACACGGGCCATGCGGAATCCGTGCAGATCGTTTTCGATCCGAAGCAGGTGACTTACGGGCAGATCCTGCGCGTCTATTTTTCGGTGGCGAGCGATCCGACGGAATTGAACCGGCAGGGACCCGATTCCGGCACGCAATACCGCTCGGATATTTTCGCGGCGAACGACGCACAGACGCGCATCGCCGACGCCTATATCGCCCAACTCGAAAAGGCGCATGTCTTCGGCAGCCCAATCGTCACGCGGGTGGATCGCCTGACCGCGTTTTATCCGGCCGAGGGCTATCACCAGGATTATCTGATCCACAATCCCGACAGCCTCTACATCGTCATCAACGATCAGCCGAAGATTGCGAATTTGAAACGGATCTATCCCGATTTATACAGCGACAAGCCGGTTATGGTCGCACGGCTCTAGATTCGTCCGAGCAGCACGAGAATCAGAAGAATGACCACGACGAGGCCCAGGCCGCCGCTGGGGTAATAGCCCCATCCGCGGCTATAGGGCCACGACGGCAGCGCGCCGAGAAGCAACAGAATCAGGATGACGATCAGAATAGTACCGAGCATGAATATGCCCTCCGCCGGTGCAACGGTCAGATAACCGCTGCATCCCGCATAAGTTCCCCGCGTCCCGGCAAAGGTGGCATGCGCAGCGGCGACCTCCCCGACGCCTCGCCTTTCAGCGTTGCGAGAAACCGGTCGCCCCAAAGCGAGATGTCGTTGCGCAGAAGTGCCTCGAACAGGCGCTTGTGGCGCGATTTCCGCTCGTCGAGCGGCATCGCGAGCGCGCGTGCCATCGCGGCGCCCACCGCTTCGGGATCGTACGGGTTGACCAGGAGCGCCGCCGTGAACTCGGCCGCAGCACCGGCAAAGCGCGACAGGATCAGCACACCGGGGTCCTCCGCATCCTGTGCGGCGACATATTCCTTCGCCACCAGATTCATGCCGTCGCGCATGGGAGTCACGAGGCCGACGCGCGCGGAGCGATAGAGGCCCGCCAGCGCGGTGCGGCTGTAGGTGTGGTTGGTGTAGCGCACGGGCGTCCAGG
>Ga0302324_100015194_pt1 | contig 15447 bp, 10 predicted proteins | sample Palsa_T0_1_FD_201949 | JGI IMG/M metagenome (GOLD analysis project Ga0302324, IMG submission 201949) | Peat permafrost microbial communities from Stordalen Mire near Abisko, Sweden - Palsa_T0_1 | ecosystem: Environmental > Terrestrial > Soil > Palsa > Peat permafrost | place: Sweden: Abisko...
GGCCCTGGTGCTACCGCTCCAAACTTGAGATAGCAAGCGTTTTGTCCGGCTTCGGTACCCTCACCGCAATGGCATATTGCGAACGCATCCAGCGAGTCGCCACCCCACAGGAGGACGGTCTCGCCCAGTTTCTGATCCTTCACCGACTGGATTTCGGAGGTCAAGTCCAGCCCTTCGTAGATAGAGTCCGTTAAATTGCGGCAGGCCCGCAGAGCTTGGTCTTGGCCTTCTCCATTCAGCTTCGAATACTTGATTGCCGATGTCGCTTTTCCAGCGACTTCGACCGACATGATGGCAGTCAGGAATCGCGGCCAGAATCCGAACTTCTGATAGAGCCCGATGTGTTTGGGACTGTGTGCAAAAGTGAAAAGACCGCTTTCTCGCACGCCCCATTTCTCAAAGAGTTCCATAGTCGGAGCCAGCAGTTTCTGAGCAATGTGCTGGTCCCATAGATCGGGCCGGACCGTTAGGGGACCGAAAAAGCCAAAACTGCCCCAGTGCGTTGCAAAATTTGACCCCGCCAGCTTGCCATTCTCTTCAGCTATCAAGGCCGCGCCCGGATCGGCTCGCCACCGGGTGAAGACGTACTCTCGATCGGCCCAGAACGCCTCCGGATCCGGCACGCCGAGGAAAGTGCCAAAGGCGAGGCGGAAGATTCTGCGCGCTTCGCCCAGATCGGCCTCCTTCATCGGACGAATGAGGACGCTTGATTCCGTGCTTGCCGACGGCGTGGAAATGTAAGAACTCCTTCCAGACAAATATATCCTCGGGCAGGCTTGAGTTCAACAAGCTCGGACAGACCGTCTGTCTCACGAGATCGCTTTAGGCCGTGAGAGGTGGACTTCGTCTTGACGAGGTTGTGCCCGATTGGTCGGGCACTCTTCCCCTACTTTTTGGCGGGGTCTCGACTCTACGCCAAACCCCGAATTTGAAAAAGCAGGGGACGGATGCGCCATGTTTACCCGCTTCCAATCATTCCAACGCTAGAGTCCGGTGGGGTAAAATCGTTCAATCCTTATGACCCTGGCGTCCGGCACACAACTCGGTCGTTACCAGATCCTGTCGCTCATTGGCCAGGGCGGCATGGGCGAGGTTTACCGCGCTAAGGATTCCCGCCTCGGCCGCGATGTCGCCGTCAAGATTCTTTCTGGGCACCTGATCGACCCGCAGTCCATGAGGCGTTTCGAGCACGAGGCCAAGGCCGTAGCAGCGCTAGCGCATCCCAACATCCTGGTTTTATATGACGTCGGCGAGCACGAGGGCACCCACTACGCCATCACCGAACTGTTGGAAGGCGAGACCCTCCGCGACCGCCTGAGCCGCGGCCCTCTCGCTTGGCGCCAAGCAGTGGAACTCGGCGCCGCCATAGCCGAAGGCCTGTCCGCCGCCCACTCCAAGGGCATCATCCATCGCGACATCAAGCCTGGCAACATCTTCCTCACCAGCGACGGCCGCGTCAAAATCCTCGACTTCGGCCTGGCCCGCTGGCAACCCCAGCCGGCCGAGCAGGACCGCACCGTTACCGAAACCGAAGCCGGCAAGGTCATGGGTACCGTAGGCTACATGTCGCCGGAACAAGTTCGCGGCGAGCAGGCCGGCGCGCCCAGCGACATCTTCTCGCTCGGCGTGGTTCTGTACGAGATGGTGGCGGGCCGGCGCCCATTTTCGGGCAACACAGCGCCGGAGACCATGTCCGCGGTTCTTACTGCCGATCCACCCGCCATTGCCGACTCTGTTAAGCCGGCCCCCGCCGAACTCGAGCGGGTGATCCAGAGGTGCCTTGCCAAGTCTCCCGCCCAACGCTTCCATTCCGCCCACGACTTGGCGTTCGCACTCAAGGGCCTGATATCGCGCGACCACGCAGTCCCCGCTCCCAGCCGGCGTTTTCTTGCCGGGGTCGCCGTGGCTGTCCTGGCAATCCTCGCAGCCGCGGCCATCCTCTTCTACTGGCGCGATCATACCTCCACCCGCATCGACTCGCTGGCCGTGCTCCCCTTCGTCAACGCCAGCACCACCCCGGATGGCGACTACCTGAGCGACGGCATTACCGAGAGCTTGATCGGCAGTCTCTCGCAACTGCCCAACCTCAAGGTAATGTCGCGTAGCGCAGTCTTTCGTTACAAAGGCAAGGAGACCGACCCGCGCACGGTAGGCCGCGAACTCGGCGTCCGTTCCGTGCTGACCGGCCGCGTGACGCAGCGTGCCGACAACCTTTCCGTGAGCGCCGAACTCGTCAAGGTGGAGGACAACACCGCCCTGTGGGGCGAACAGTACAACAGCAAGCTGATGGACGCTCTCGCTGTGCAGAACGACATCGCTCATCAGATCGTAGAGAAGCTAAAGCTCCGCGCCTCAGCAGCCAACAGATCCAGCAAATGGCGAAGCCGCAGACCACAAATCCCGAGGCCTATCAGCTCTACCTTAAGGGCCGATACTACGCCGGCAAGTTCGACCCGGAGAACCTCAACAAAGGGCGCGATTACCTGCGCCAGGCCATTGCCATTGACCCCAACTTCGCGCTCGCCTATGACGGTCTGTCTTATTACTACGCCTTGGTCATCGATTGGTACGAGCCAGCAAACGAAGCCGGTCCGAAAGCGCTGGAAGCTGCGCGCAAGGCCCTTGCACTCGACCCTAACCTTGTCGAGGCGCATGTGGAACTGGCCAGCGCCCACCTGTTTTACGACTTTGACTGGACTTCGGCCGAGCGGGAATTCAAGCGGGCCTTGGAACTCAATCCCAACTATGCCGCCGCGCACGAGTATTACGCCTGGTACCTGATCGACATGGGCCGCAGCGCTGAGAGTTTGGCGGAGATCCGCAAAGCCGAACAACTCGATCCGCTCTCCGCCGAAATCGTTTACCTCGCGGGATGGCTCCTGCACTTTTCCGGCCGCTACGCGGATTCCGTGGCCGAAATCGACAAGTGTTCGGAACTCGACCCCAACCTCTGGGTCGCGTACTATATTCAAGGACAGCCTACGAGCAGCTAGGGCGCTTTCCCGAGGCCTTGGCCGTTCTGACGAAGAGCCAACAAATCTTCGACAGCAACCCGTCCTTGCCGCTAGCGGAAAAAGCCCGCGTTTACGCCCTCTCCGGCCGCCGCGGCGATGCCCTCCAGACGCTCGATCGGCTGTTGGCGTTATCCAAACGAACCCAAGTCTCCAAATACCCCATTGCCGCCGTCTATGCAGCCCTGGGCGACAAGGGGCAAGCCTTCGCTTACCTCAACCGAGCCTACGACGAGCACTCCTTTATGCTGGGCTTCCTTAGGGTTGACCCGGCTCTAGACCCCCTGCGCTCCGACCCCCGCTTCCGTGAGCTGCTGCGAAGAATGGAACTTCAGTAACAGTCTGCTGAGCAGATTCATCCAGATGGCGATGTCTCCCGGCGACAACCCGGGGCCTTACGAGATCCTCGCCCCCTCGGAGACGTGGAATCGCAAGGGAGCTTTTCGGTAGTAGGGCTCGGTATTTTGTCACTGGCCGCTCAATCCGCAATGGAGGGGTGTTCGCCCATACAGAGACGTTCGCTTGTCATCTGTCGTCTAATAGAACCATGACACGGGCTCTCGCAATCATCTTCGCGATCTCGATCGCTTTCGCCTCCGATCCCGAATGGCCCTCCTTTCGCGGACCCTCCTCCAACCCCGCTGTCGTCAACTCCAACCTCCCCGAAAAATGGTCGAAGTCGGAAAACGTGGAGTGGACCGCAGACATCCCCGGCCTGGGCTGGTCTTCGCCGATCGTCAGCGGCAAAAGCGTCTTCCTTACCACCGTGATCACCGACGGTAAGGCCAAGCGGCCGCAAACCGGCGTTGATTATTCGAACGACTACATCGCCGAACTCGAGAAACAGGGCGTAAAAGGGAAGGATCTGATGGACCGCCTCAACGAGCGCGACTTCGAACTCCCCAACGAAGTCTCGCTGCACTATTGGCTCTATTCGGTAGATCTAAATTCCGGCAAAATCAACTGGAAGCGCGAGTTCTATGCCGGCCATCCGCCCGGCGGTCGTCATCGCAAGAACAGTTTCTGTTCGGAAACTCCCATCACCGACGGCAAGCGCGTTTACGTCTACATCGCCAATCTGGGCCTCTTCGCCTACGATTTTGATGGCCAGAAAGTCTGGAGCACGCCGCTCGAAAACTTCCCGACTATTCTCGATTTCGGCACTGCTTCTTCGCCCGCCCAGTCAGGCGATCTCGTCATCATCGTCAATGACAACGAGAAGCAGCAATTCATCGCCGCTTTCGATAAGAACCGGCAAGCAAGTGTGGCGCACGAATCGTAATATCCATGTTTCCGGTTCCGATCGGCAAACTGGCTGGTCGACGCCTTACATCTGGAAAAACGAGAAGCGCACCGAGATCGTCACCATCGGCCCCGGACTCGCCATCAGCTACGACGGCGATGGTAAAGAGCTTTGGCGCATGGGCGGCATGTCCGCGATGACCATCCCGAGCCCCTTCGCTTACGATGGGCTGTTGTACCTAAACGGCGGCACCGGCAAAATCATCGCCGCGATCAAGCCGGGCGCATCCGGGGATCTCACTACGCCGGATGGCGCGAAGCTGAACGATTTCGTGGCATGGCTGCAGCCGAAAGCCGGAACATATTTGCCGACGGAACTCGCGTATGAGGGCGGCATCTATGTGCTCACTCACACCGGAATCCTGACGCGCTTCGACGCCAAAAACGGCGCGCAGACTTACAAGGCTCGCATCGGCGCCGGCGATTTCACTGCGTCACCGTGGGGCTACAACGGCGAGATTTTCTGCTTGAGCGAAGAGGGCAAGACGTACGTGATCGCGGCCGGCGGCAAATTCGAGTTGCTTCATTCCAACGATCTCGACGAAATGGCGCTCGCGACCCCAGCCCTGGTCGGCGACCGCTTGCTGGTGCGCACGGAGAGTCGTCTTTACTCAATCCGCAAGAGGAGCTGAGCGCACAGCCCAAGTCGCAACTACCGCGCGGAGTTGTCGTACCAACGCAGAACTCGGAGAGCGCGCAGTGTATTCCAGCGGCTGGCCCTGCCGACGCCGGTCTCGATCTCCAATGGAATATATTCGGGATGCAGGAGGTTGAGCGGCCAGCGCCCGTTCTGGTGGCGGCGCTCAATCACGGTTTCGATGGCGTCACTGACGCGGCTGTCGGGTTTGATTCCAGCATTCCGCAGATAATCGAGTCCGCGCAAGACGTCGTAGTGCCAAAATGTGGGGAACGAGAACCGGAGCCAGTGTTTGTCGATGACTTCGCCGGTTCGGAGCGAGCGGAACATGCTGCGCTCGAGCAGATAGCTTTCGGCCCTCTTGCGGGCCTTGGTAACGGCCACCGATTGGCGCCCAGCTCGTTGGTATTCGAGGAGCCCTTCGAGCACGCAGATGGTGGTATGGAACGAAGAGCGCCGGCTTTGGGGTGCTTCGCAGTTCCAGCCGCCATCTGCGAGCTGCTCGCCCAGGAGTTGATTGGCCAGTGCGTCGTTCGGTTCCTTGAAATACGCGCCGAGGCCGAGAATTCTGCCGTTGATGCAGGGCTCCGTTTCGCCATGAAGGAAAGGCCGGTTGTTGAGCGGCTTAAACACGAGCCGCTGGTCGACGCGGTCGATCATTTTGCGAGCCTGCTTGCTGGCGGGGTCGAGACCGAGGTCCATCAGGACAACGAGACTGTAGAGGGTAATAAGCAAGCCTCGGTCCTCCTTCGGCCCACCCCAGTTGCCGGCAGGAGATTGGCGGGCGAGAAGTTGGGCTCCCCAGCCTTCGGTTGCGACGCGAGACCGCTCGGCTGCAATCGCGTCGGGGGCTGCACCGGTAAGGTCCCTCATGACCTGCCAACGGATGGCCGGGTCAGAATCGAGAAGCCATTTGAGGTGCGCGGGCCGGGGCGCATAATCGTGAAGGCGCATCGGTCTATTATCGCAAGTGGTGTGTACGTTTGACCCGTGCCCGAACCACGTTCGCATGGGCCCCTCTGCCGTGCGATTACAATAGACCCGGAGGATTTTCGGAGTGTTACGAGCTACCACTTGCGCAGCCGCTTGTTGTTTGGCTTTCGCCGTTGCGCCGCTTGGCGCGCAGCAGGCCGCGGGCGGCAAAACGCCCTCAATCGAAGAGCGCGCCGCCAGCATGCAGAAACTGGACGGCTATTTTCCGCTCTACTGGGATGAGCGCAGCGGCAATCTCTACCTCGAGATCCCGCGCTTTGACACCGAGTTCCTGTACACCACCGGACTGGCGGCCGGTTTGGGATCGAACGATCTCGGGCTCGATCGCGGCCAGGAAGGCGGCGGCCGGCTGGTTTCGTTCCAACGCGTGGGGCCCAAGGTGCTGCTGGTACAGCACAACGATTCGTTCCGCTCGTCGAGCGGCAATCCGGCGGAGCAGCGGTCGGTGGAAGACTCTTTCGCCAAGTCGGTGCTGTGGGGGTTCACGGTGGCGGCTGAATCGAACGGCCGGGTACTGGTGGATGCTACCGATTTTGTGGTGCGCGACGGCCATGGCGCGGGCAACGCGCTGGTCCCCGGTCCTTACCACGTGGATCGCGCGCGCAGCGCCGTCTACATGGGACGCACGAAGGCGTTCCCCAAGAATACCGAAATCGAAGTGACGCTGACGTTCACCAATGATGCGACCGGCGCGCGCGGCGGCGGTTTTGCGGGGCCAGCCCAGGGGCCGCCGCGCATCCAGGTATCCACGCCCGGCGCGGCGGCGTCCGGTGTCGCACGCGGCGGATTCGGCGGCGGACTATTTTCCGGCACCATTGCCAGCGTTACTCCGACGGCCGAAGCGGTGACTCTCCGCGAACATTATTCGCTGGTCGAGCTTCCCGACAACAACTATACGCCGCGGGAAGACGACCCGCGCGCCGGCTATTTCGACCTGACCTTCGTGGACTACAGCACGCCCATCGGCGAGCCCATGGTGCATCGCTATCTGCACCGCCACCGATTGGAGAAGAAGGATCCGGACGGGGCCCTCAGCGAGCCGGTGAAGCCCATCCAATATTGGGTGGATCCAGGCGCCCCCGAAGATGTCCGCAAGGCGCTGATCGAAGGCGCCAGCTGGTGGAACCAGGCGTTCGAAGCGGCCGGTTTCCGCAACGCGTTTAAAGTGGACGTACTGCCCGCGGGCGCCGACCCTATGGACATACGCTATAACATGATCAACTGGGTACACCGCTCGACCCGGGGCTGGAGCACCGGCGGCGCCGTCAGCGATCCGCGCACCGGCGAGATCATCAAGGCGACCGTCACACTCGGCTCGCTGCGCGACCGCCAGGATTACATGATCTTCGAGGGGCTGCTCTCGCCCTACACTAACGGCAACGAAAAGCCCGACATCCTGTATCAGACCGCGCTGGCGCGCATCCGGCAACTGGCGGCGCACGAAGTGGGCCACACGCTGGGGCTCGGCCACAACTATTACGACAGCACCCTGGGGTGGATTTCGGTGATGGACTATCCGCACCCTCAGGAGAAGCTCCGCGACGATGGCACGATCGACATCTCGGAGGCTTATGCGGCCCACATCGGCGAGTGGGACAAGGTGGCCATCGATTATGGCTATCGGGTATTGCCACCGGGTGACGAAAAGGCGGCGCTCTCCAGGATTCTCGAGGACGCCTGGGCAAAAGATCTGCGGTATCTGACGAACCAGGATAACGACGCGCACCCGCGCGCGGACCAATGGTCGAACGGCGTAAACCAGGCCGACGAGCTGAACCAGATGATGAAGGTGCGGCGCGCGGCGTTGAATCGCCTGGGCGTGCACACGATCCGGAACGGCGCGCCCATGGCGACCATCGAGGAGCCGCTGGTGCCAATCTTTATGTATCACCGCTACTCGGTGGAATCGGCGGCGTCGATGGTGGCGGGCATCGACTACATCTATGCGATGCGCGGCGACGGGCGCACACCGTTGCAATGGGAGACCGCCGCCAACCAGCGCAAGGCGATTGAGGCGCTGGCGAACACGCTGAATCCCTCGGAATTGACCGTGCCGAAGCAGGTGCTGGATGCGATTCCGCCGCGGCCGCCAGGGTACGGACAGCACCGCGAGCTGTTCCCGCGGACTACGGGCGACGGCTTCGATCCACTCAGCCCGGCGACAGTGGCGTCGGATGTGACGGTCGGATTCGTGCTGCAGCTCGATCGCTCGGCGCGCATGGTCGCGCAGCATGCATTGGATCCGTCGCTGCCTGGACTCGAAGAAGTGATCGACCGGCTGACGAAGGCGATCTTCGACGCTCCCGTGGCCAATCCATACGAGGCCGAAGTGCGGCGCGCCGAAGAGCGCGTGCTGGTGGATCGCGTGATGTGGCTCGCTACTGGCGCGCCCAATGGCCAGGTGCGCGCTATCGCTTCGCTGAAGCTGTCGAAACTCGCTGCGCGGCTCCGCGGCGAGGTGGTTCCGAGCGAACCAGAGCAGGCTCAACGGATGTTGCTGGCGGCCGACATCAAGCGGTTTTTGGAACGCCCGGCCGACCCGGCGCGCCCCATGCCCGCGCCCGACGCGCCTCCAGGAGCGCCCATCGGCGACTATCCGCTGGACTGGCTCGCGCCCGCGCCGTGGAGGTAGCGCGGGTGAACTACTTGTGCAGTATCGGCGGTGGGGGCGCCTTCCGGTGCAGGAATCCGTTCTGGAAAAACTTCCGATGAATGTCGGGCCAGAATTCCGCCGCGACGTTGCCAAGCCCCCAGCCAGCCAGGCTGGTGCCCAGGCGGGTCGCCATCACCGTCCCGCGCCTGCTGACTGAGGGATAGTAGAGATTCGAGGCGCCGATGCCCAGCATCATGCCCAAAACGCCGGAGGCGTTGAACGCCTGCCGGCCGGAGTCCTGCCTTGCGACGGCGATGCGGCTCAGCGAATACGCGATGCGCGGCAGAAAACGCGAGTGCGGACCTTTGCGGAAATACCTGGGATCCTGATGAAACAGGCAGGCGAGCATGGCGTCGCTAAAGAGATTCTGTGAAGTGAAGTCGCCTAACGCGGCGCCGAATCGCTTGGCATATGCCGCGCCGCCTTCGCCATACTTAGGTGTCTGGTTGTCGGCTTGCGAAAGCCCGGCGCTTAGCGCCGCGGCGGCAATATTGAACGGATCGCGGGTCTCTTCCAGGAAAAAGAGCCATTTCTGCTTCGGCGTGAGAGGCGGTGTCCCCGCGGTTGCATCGTCTACCGTCTGATAGTTGGGGACAACGCCCATGATGCGGTTATGATTCAGACCATCGGAGCCGAGGCTATCGGACGATTGTGCGCGGGCGGCGGCGCTCACGAGCAGCCACACGAATGCCGCTGGCACGGCGATGCCTGCGAGGCGGGTCACTGATCGGGAGGCGCGCCGCTGCTACATAAGGTTACGCCGGCCTGACCGCGGAGCCCCCAAGGGGGCGTATAATCTGCTATTCGGCATCATTCAGCACTATTCAGCACTATTCAATATGAAATCCAAACCATCGTCTTTACGAAAAATCGGCGTCCACGCGGCGCGCCTGTTGCGGGCGGGAATTGCCACCGGCGCTCTATCCATGGCTTTATCCATCGCCCTAGCCGTGGCTTGGGCACAACCGCCGCAAGGGCAGGCGCAGCTCGCCGAAACGCGAAACGCGCTGGAGAAAGAGATCGAGTCGGTGGCCATTATCGAGCACAAGGTCATGGTGCCGATGAGCGACGGCAAGCGCATGGCGGCCGACATCTACCGTCCGAAGGATACCTCGAAGAAGTATCCGACCATCTTTGTGCGCACGCCTTACAACTTCAACTTTTGGGATGTCAAAAACGGCGTGCCGGCGGACATGAAGGCTCCCTTGGAAGCGGTCAAGCGCGGCTACGCATTTGTCGAGATGAATGAGCGCGGGCACTTCTTCTCCGAAGGCGCCTACGATATTCTGGGTCCGCCGCTGACGGATGGCTCCGATGCCATTAGCTGGATGTCGTCGCAGCCCTGGTCCAACGGCAAGGTGGGCACCATCGGGTGCTCGTCCACGGCCGAATGGCAACTGGGCGTCGCGGCGCTGGGAAATCCGGCGTTTGCGGCCATGATCCCGCAAGGCTTTGGCGCCGGCGTGGGGCGCGTCGGGCCGTATTACGAGCAAGGCAACTGGTATCGCGGGGGAGCGGTGCAGATGCTGTTCATCGCCTGGCTTTACGGAGAGCAGAATCAGGTGCGGCCGATGTTTCCGCCCAACACCCCGACCGAAGACCTGGTGCGTGCGGCGAAGTCGTTCGATCTGGCGCAGCAGTTGCCGCCGGTGGACTGGTCGAAAGCGCTGCAGCACGTTCCGGAGATGGATATTATCAAGGCGGTCGACGGGCCGCACGGAATCTTCGCCGATCGGACGGAAGTCTCCACCGGCGGCGCGATGATCGAGCGGACTCCCAACGATCCGGCATGGTATCGCGGGGGATTGTGGCACGACGATAAGACCATCAACGTGCCGGGATTCTGGTTCATGTCATGGTATGACGTGTCGGTGGGGCCGAATCTGGCCGCTTATAACTACGTCCGCAAAACTGCCAAGCCGGAGATCGCCAATCAACAGTATGCCGTGATCGCACCGACCCTTCACTGCGGATACAAACGGGCGAGCGAGCACACCGTGGTCGGCGAGCGGGACATGGGCGACGCGCGCCTGGACTACGATGCCCTCACCTATGGGTGGTTCGATCATTTCCTGAAGGGAGAAGACAACCATATTCTGGAGAAGACGCCTAAAGTGCGCTACTTCACCATGGGCTTGAATAAGTGGCAGACATCGGACACATGGCCGCCCGCGGGCGCGCGGCCGATGACCCTGTTTCTCGGGAGCGGCGGGAAAGCCAACAGCCTGAATGGCGATGGCATGCTGGCGGCCGCTTCGCCGGGCGCGGATTCGCCGGACGGATTCGTCTACGATCCCATGAACCCGGTGCCTTCCTACGGCGGCAACGTCTGCTGTACCGGTAACGCGGTGTCGGGCGGCGCGTTCGATCAACGCAAGATGGAAGCGCGGGCCGACATTCTGGTCTACACTTCCGAGCCCCTGAAAGAAGGAATCGAAGTGAGCGGCCCCATGGAAGCGACTCTGTACGTATCGTCGGACGCGAAGGACACCGACTTCACCGTGAAGGTAATCGACGTCGACCCTGACGGTACGGCCTACAACCTGGACGAGACGATACAGCGCGTTCGCTATCGCGACGGATATGAGAAGCCGCCCGTATGGATGGAGCCTGGCAAGGTATACAAGGTGAGTCTGCAGCCGATGACCACGAGTAACTATTTCCCGGCGGGCCATCGCATTCGCATCGAGGTATCCAGTAGTAATTTCCCGCGGTTCGACCGGAATTTCAATACCGGCGGCAACACCTTCGACGAGGTAAAGGGTGTAGTGGCGCACAACGTGGTGCATCACTCCAAGGAGCATCCATCGCAGATCACGCTGACCGTGGTGGAGCGGCTGGCGGGTTCTTGAAGTGGGGCCTACTTCTTCAGCTCTTTCGGCGGGATGACCGGCAGCAGCACGTGAGACGGGTGCTGCTTGTTGTGGTAAACCACCTGACTGGCGGACACGAACTTCGTTTCCGTCTCATTATGGCCGCCCGTGTTCAGGTTGCGAGAAAACATCGGGAAATCCGCCGAAGCAACCTCGACGCGTAGCCGGTCGCCCGCTGGAACGGTGATGCCCGTCTGCCAGAGGTCGAGTTGGTATTCATAGATCCGGCCGGGTTTAAGCAGCTCCGGCTTTGTCACGCCATTGCGAAACCGGGCGCGCAGCTTGGCGGAGCCCAGCGTGAAGGTCTTGCCATCTTTCTCGATTTCAACCAGCGTCATGTACCAATCGGTATCGCGCGCCGAGGAAGAAGCGTAAAGGGTGGCGGAAACCGGGCCCGCGAAAGTCAGCGGCTCGCGCAACTCTTCCGTCTGATAAACAAGGATATCCTGGCGCGCGGCAGTAACTCTCTCATGGTGCGCTTCGGCCTCGTTCTTCTTCTCATCAGCCGATCTGACTTGTTTGTCCTGCTGCTCGGTGGTTTCATAGAAATCAGGGTCGGGAGTCGGATCACCCGGGTCATATACATACTTATCCGGAGGCGTGCCTGCAGCCGGTTCGTCGAACGTGAGGCGGCCATCGCCCTTAGAAGTATTCGCTTTGCCAGCGCCGGAGAAGTATAGCTTAGTGAACTTAGTCGCGGGCAGGGGATAGCTATCGCCGTGCAGCCACTGATTAGTGCCCATCACGAAGATACTGACCAGTGGCTCCTTGGTAATGCCGTTGTCGACACCTTTCAGCCAGTGATCGAACCAGCGCAAATAATCCCGCTGAAGATCGATGATGGCTTGCGGACCGAAATCGCGATCACCCAGTTTACGTGAGGCAGTGTCAGTGTGTCCCCACGGGCCAATGGTGAGTTTCTGGCTGGGGTGTCCGTACTCTTTCATTTGCAGGTAGTTCAGCTTGGTGCCGACGCCGTCGCCATCGAACCAGCCCGATTGGTGAAACGCCGGAATATTCACGTTTTTCAACTTGTGGAGGAAATCCGCCTGGGCCCACCAGTCATCATCCACGGGGTGCTCGATCCACTTGCGCCAGTAAGGGTTCTCTTTGCCGAGCACGGCTTTGTCCAGCTCGATCACCGGCAGCGCGCGCAGCATTTGCCCGTACTTCTTATCGCCGATTTTGCTGAGCGCTACACCCGACAAATCGCCGGTAGCTTTGGATTCCAGGATGTCCGCCCACCAGATGGCGCCGAAAGTGAAGAAGGCGCCGTGCTCGTAAGGGATGTTATAGAATGGGTCAGGCGGCGATACGTTCGGAATGATGGTGACCAGGTGCGGCGGCCGCTCACTGGCTGCCCACCACTGCACCCAGCCGACGTATGACCCACCGATCATGCCGACTTTGCCGTTCGACCACGGCTGCGCCGCCAGCCACTCGATGGTATCGTAGCCGTCCTTCGGCTCGTTGATGAACGGCTCCCATACGCCTTCGGAGCCGAAGCGGCCGCGACAGTCCTGGATGGCAACCGCGTAGCCCCGGCGGGCGTAATAGCGTCCCTGAATCTCACCCATTTCCTTCTTATAAGGAGTGCGAATCAGAATCACCGGTGACTTGGCCTCGGTTTGCGGTAAATAGATATCGGTTGCCAGCTTTACGCCGTCGCGCATCGCTATCTTCGTGCCGGTTTCCACCTTCAGCTCGTACTTCGGCTGCGAAATCAGCGGATCGGAGACCGGTTCTTTGCGTAGCGTCTCATATCCCTCGCGCACGTAGGCAGCGTGCTGGGCCGGCACCTCACCCAGATAGACCCGGCCGTCGGCGTCCGTCCAGAGAGTGATATCGATGCCGGCCAGCGAATAAGTGTACCGGAGGAAAGTCAGGTCCTTGTTCCCTACGGTGCGTTCGACCTGGTCCTTGAATTCGAGTGACGCATCCATGGCCACACCCGGCAGGATAATCACCGGGAACGGCTGCCTGCCGCCCTTCGGACGGTCGTAGAGGCGCACGGCCTGACTCATCAAAGCCGGGCCGTAGTTATCGAAAAGGCGTGCCCCGGGCTTGACGTCGAAGGTAGTGGTCTTGTCCTTCGACGTGCGGCGGGCAGTCGCGCCCTCACGAACAGACGAGGTCGCACCGGCCGGCGCGGCGGCGGTGATCTGAGTCCAGAGCCCGTCAGGATCTACCGCTACGGACGTCGAGACCGTAGTGCTCTGGCCTGCCATCGCGAGGGTGGCATCATTATGATACGAGCCGTCAGGCAGCCACTTGGCCTTGATCGTGCCGACGCGGTCCTCGTTCACGTACAAGTAAAACGTGGCATCCTCGCCGGGACTTTTGAGAGATGCGGGCTGGCTGGGGGCCGGGCCAGACTGCGCCCCAAGGGTTACAGCGGCGAGCGCGGAAAGTAACAGGCAGTAGAAGGGAAATGACAGTGTCATGGGAGATCATCGCTTGGTAGACCAGTGACTCAGTACTAATGTAACGATTCCGAATCCGCCGATAGCCAGGCCCGCGATCCGGTTCATCCAGAGCATGGCGCGATCGTTGAACCGCCCCCGAAAGTGACTTCCGGCGAGGACTACGGCGATCCACCAAAGCATGGCGCCGCAAAAAATTCCGGCCACTAACAGCAGCTTCAACCACCACAGCTTGTGCTGGCCCATCCCGAGAGCCGCCAGGACAGCCAGGAAAGATAATACCGTTGTAGGATTAGTCAAATTCAATAGCAGCGCCGAGATAAAGTCCGAGTGAGTCGAGCTTGACTGTTTCTCGTCTTCTAGTGATTGCGGCTTCTTGAAGTAATAACGGTAGCCTAGAACGATCAACAGCAGTCCGCCGAACAGGCGTATCCAGAATTCTTCATGAATGAGGAACACAATGATGAAGCTGATGCTGAAGCCCGCGATGCCGCCGTAGATCGTATCGGCTGTGGCAGCCCCAAGGCCTGAAATCAGGCCTGCCATCCGCCCTTTCGAGAGCGTGCGGGAAAAGCACAAGACGTTCACCGGGCCGACCGGCGCCGAGATGGCGAATCCCGCCAGCACTCCCTTGAGCAGCAATTGCAGAGCATTCATGGTGATCAGACAATCTTCCGATTATAACGGGCTGCCTGTGACACGATAAGCGTGCGGATCATTTCGGATCATGGCGAGCACACTGTGGGGGTCGCCGGGAGAAGGCGGTAAGGCCGCCGGGGACCGGAATGACTTGACCCGTGATCCTGCCCGCATCTTCGGAAGCCAGAAACGAAACGACGTACGTTTCATGGTAATGGATTTGTGTGCATGGCACCCGTCCACGCTAGCGTTCGATGCGGCAATACCAATTCATTGCAGCAGGATTAAGATCGTGTACACTCCGGAGCCCTTGCTGGTCTCCGTTTCGATAGCAATGTCGAGACGTCCGTCCTGATTGAAGTCGGCTGCGGCAAGCACAAACTCAACAAGATGCCTCCGCCGCTCCATTTTGTCCCCACCGCCAAGTCGAGCTTACCGTCACGGTTGAAATCGCCCGCCGCCAAGCCGCAGCCGCTGCCCAGGTTAATCTACGTCGCCCGGGACAAACACTTCGATTGGAAATCTACGGTAAGCGCAATTGCCGGCCTCTGCCCGTGCTCGTGTCTGGCGATCCTTAGCCGCTGCCGTGATGACGATGCGCCTCCAATGTACGTCGTCCCGTAGAAGTTCCCGTCGGTTCCCTGCACCATTCCAGCATAGGGAATCCACGGACCGTGGCGACCGTCGTGCATGTGTCCTGAGGTGTTACACGGAAGCCGCTCCCACACCGCATCCCATTCCCAGGGGCTCTGTCCGATGAACTGTCGCAGGGCCTGCACATTGCCCTCAGGCAGCCTTGCCGCCAGCGGCTCGATCGATTTGCGTTCACCATCCAGCAGCAATCCCCGCACATATACAGCGGCCCAGTGGCGACGTTCGCTACGCCCTATCGGTTCGACCAGATCGGCCAAGAACT
>Ga0302324_100015195_pt1 | contig 15447 bp, 12 predicted proteins | sample Palsa_T0_1_FD_201949 | JGI IMG/M metagenome (GOLD analysis project Ga0302324, IMG submission 201949) | Peat permafrost microbial communities from Stordalen Mire near Abisko, Sweden - Palsa_T0_1 | ecosystem: Environmental > Terrestrial > Soil > Palsa > Peat permafrost | place: Sweden: Abisko...
GTATTTCTGAAAATGCGCGAATGGGCGACCACCGAGGTCCCGCGGTTCAACGTCGGCACCGGCCAGGGAATATCCGTACGCCGAATCGCCGAGCGCCTGGTAGAGGCGTGGCATGGAAATGCCGGCTCCGATACGCAGATTGTATTCGACGGCGTGTGCCGGCCGGGTGATCCGCTCAGATTGGTGGCGTCCCCAGAACGGCTTTCTCGAATGGGCCTGGCTTGCGACGCTTCCATTTTCCAGGCCGCGGCAGGCTACGCGACCTGGTTCAAGGATTCGAGGAATTCGGTTTGAATATTTTCGTAGACGCACTCCGGGCCTTGAAGGACGACGGGACGTTGGCCCTTGACGACACCGTGCTCGTCGTCGCCGGCGGGCAGCACGACCGTATGTGCCTTCTGGATGTTGGGATGACCAATGCGGTGATATCGAATTTGGATCATCACGGCGGCGAGAAAGACTACGCACCATTCCAGTGGACTCGCCTCGATGCGGAGGACATCGCGCTCGCGGACGACTCCTACGATTGGGTGATCGTCCATGCGGGACTCCACCATCTGGGTGTGCCGGCGCAAGGGGTTTGCGAGATGTTCCGGGTATGCCGCAAAGGCATATTCTGCTTCGAAGCCAGAGACAGCCTTGCCATGCGGCTGGCACTGAGACTGCATCTAACCACGGACTATGAGCTCGAACCCGCGTTTCTCTCCGGCGGACTATCGGGTGGGTATCGAAACGGACCTATGCCGAACTACGTATACCGCTGGACGGAGCGAGAATTCGAGAAGGTCATCAAGTCATATTGGCCGGCATTCCAAGTCGAGTTCCGCTATTTTTACGGCTTGTCTGTTTCCGTTCAGCGGTTTGCCATGGCTCGCGGTATCATGCGCCGGAGTATCGGTCGTCTGCTCGACCTGGTATCGCCGATCTTTCCTCGTCTCCTTCCGCGACAGGGTAATCAGTTCGGGATGGTCGCGATCAAGACCTCGAAGCTTCAGCCTTGGCTGACCCTGGAAAACGGAAATTTGCGATTCTGCGATGAAGAGATGTCGAAGAAATTCGATAAGACCAAGTACGCGCGCTAGGGCTCGGCGGTGATCCGCATCGCCACAGTGGTGACCGATCGCAAGATCTGGACCGGGGGCTACAATTATCTTCTAAACCTCGTCGAAGTGTCGGGCGCGCTTCTGGCCGCCGAATTGTCCTTCGTACTATTCTTCGGCGACGATGTCGACGAAGCGGATGTCTCGCCCTTCGCGCGCCTGCCTGGAACGCAAGTCGTTCGCGCCGTGGCCGTCAGGCATTCCCGACGGGAGCGAGTATTCGCAAAATCCATGCTCTGGGGGGTCGACCCGTCCATTCAGGCGCTGTTCGACGCTCATCGGATCGATTTGGTCTTGGAGGCGGCGCAATTCTTCGGTTGGCGATTGCGTCAACCGGTCATCGCCTGGATGGCGGACTTTCAGCATCGCCTGCTGAGGCACCTGTTTACGAAGCGTGCCTACTGGAGAAGGGATCTCGGATTCCTGGCGCAGATCAATTCCGGGCGGGCCGTCATGCTGAGCAGCGAGGACGCCAGGCATCATTGCGAACGATTCTATCCACGGTCGCGAGGCCGTACCCACGTCGTGATGTTTGCGGTGCCGACGCCGCGCCGGTTCTCGGCGGTAGAGATCCGCCGCATCGTTGATCATTATCAGCTCCCGGCGCATTTTTTCTTCCTGCCGAATCAGTTCTGGCGGCACAAGAACCATGAGTGCGTAATTCGAGCACTGGGGATCCTGAAAGCCGCGGGACTCGAAGTCGTGGTTGCGGCTTCCGGCAACCCGCTCGATCGCGGGGATCCGGGTCATTGGCATAGACTCGAGCAACTCATCGCAGAGCTTGGTGTGAGGCCGAGTTTCCGGCTGCTGGGAATGGTGCCAAATGAACATGTGTACGCGCTTCTGCAGGGCTGCGCTGCGTTGATCAATCCATCCTTGTCCGAGGGCTGGAGCACCACTGTCGAGGAGGCGAAATCGAGCGGAACGCCGCTGATCCTGTCGGACCTGCCGGTGCACCGCGAACAGGCCGCCGACATGGCCGCGTTTTTCGATCCGAATGCCTGCGACCAATTGGCCGATGTACTTCGAACGTTCGTGCCGCTCGACGCCGAGACACGCGCCGTCATGGCGATGCAGGCAGGCATCGCAAACAGCGCGGCGCGGAGTCGCTTTGCGGGCGCGTTCCTCAATGCCGTCGAGACGGCGGCCGGCAGCAAGCGCCCGCATACATGAAAATCTCCATCATTACCGCGGTGTACAACGGCGGGGATGCGATGGCTGCGACCATCGACTCCGTGGCGCATCAGGATTACGGCAACATCGAGCACATCGTGGTGGACGGGGGATCGACCGACGGCACGTTGGCAGCCGTGCATAGAAACGGCAGCCGCGTGACCCGGCTCATATCCGAGCCCGACAATGGCGTCTACGACGCCTTCAACAAGGGGCTTCGCGCCGCAGCGGGGGATGTGGTCGCCTATCTGAATTGCGGCGACAGCTACACGTCGCCGACGGTGATTTCCCGCATGGCGGATATTTTGTCGTCGGGCGAAGTCGACGCCGTCTTTGCAGATGTGCTCATCGTGGATGCGCAGCATAGGGATCGCGTGCTGCGCAAATACAGCTCGAAGAGGTTTTCGCCGCAGAATTTGCGCTATGGCTTGATGCCGGCGCATCCCAGCCTGTTTGTGCGCCGGGAGCTCTATCTGCGGGTAGGGGGGTATAACCCAAGCTTTCGGGTTGCCGGCGACTACGAGTTATGCTTGCGCCTGTTCCTGAAGCATCCAGCCAAGTATCACTACCTGAACGAGGCGACCGTCAGAATGCCCACCGGCGGCTTGAGCAACCGCGGCTGGCGCAGTAAGTTGCTCATCACTCGCGAGATGCGCGAGGCTTGTGCAATGAACGGCGTCGATACCAATGTTGCCAAACTTTGCTTGCGCTTTCCGCTGAAGTTTCTCGAAATGATGTGAAAGCCCGTGTAACAGCCGTGTCAATCATTCGACAGTTGATTTTGATCGCGACCGGAATAGTCTCGGTTTCCGCCTTCGCGGGCGATGCCACGGCGCCGTACCGCCCGCCGTTCGTTGTTTTCGACGGTCTGCTATATGTCGGCAAGCCGGATCTGCGCCCTTTGGGAATGGCGCCGATAAGAGGAATTAATCCGCCGGTGGGTACCGTTCATCCTGCCGACACCGTCGATGATGTAAAGGTTCGCGCCACACTGGAGGTACTGAAGGGATATTCCGGGGCCGTCTATCTGGACTATGAGATATGGCCGACTTTCCATGCGTCGGCGGACGAGGTTTCCGGCGACATCGAGAAGCTGAAACAGGTGGTGCGCATCGCGCATGCGGAGGGACCGCGTGCGCGCATCGGGTTTTACGACGTTATTCCCTGCTGGGATTATTGGGGTTTGGTCAAAAATGATCAAACAAAGATCGACGCGTGGAAGGATTGCAACGTCCGCATCGGCGAGCTCGCCAAGGAGGTCGATATCGTCATGCCGTCGTTGTACACTTTTTACAACGATCCGCAGGGTTGGGATATTTTTGCGGCGGCCATGCTTCAGGCGGCCCGCCAATATGGCAAGCCGGTATATGCATTCCTATGGCCGGAATTCCACGTGAGCAATCGGTTTCTGAAGGGCCGTAACATTCCCGCAAACTTTTGGCGGCACGAACTCGAATTTTGCAGAGCCAGAGCCGATGGGATCGTCATTTGGGGCGGGTACCAGAAACCCTGGGACGGTCAGGCGGCGTGGTGGTTGGAAACGACGGCATTCCTTGCCGCGCTGAATCCTCGGTGACTGCAACCGCATTAGTGACGGGCGCTTACGGATTCATTGGAGCTCGCCTTTGCAAGCTGCTGGTCGAACGGGGTTGGCGGGTGGTCGCAGGCCATCGTCGGCGTGTCTCGCTGCCCGATGTACAGGGCGCGGTGTCCGCATGCCTCCCCGCCTATCTCCCCCTCTGCGCCGAACAGGATCGATGGAGCCGATCGCTCCAGTCGGTCGATTGCGTCGTCCATTTGGCGGCTCACGTACATCAGACGCGGGCACGGCGCGACGACCCTCGGGCTTACGAGAAAATCAACGTAGAAGGTTCCCGATTCGTCGCGGAGCAAGCTGCCCGGGCGCGAGTCAAACGATTCGTATTTCTGAGCAGCGCGAAAGTGAACGGCGAGGACAGCAATGGAGGTCTTTTTCAGGCGGACGGCCCGATGCAGCCCCAGGACGCGTATGCGCGCTCCAAGGCGTCGGCGGAGAGGATCATCCGCGACGTTTGCGAGCGCGCATCCATGGAGTTCGTTATCGTACGCCCGCCACTGGTGTATGGACCGGGAGTGCGTGCAAATTTCCACAGACTCTTAAGACTCGCGGATCTGGGCTGGCCTCTGCCTTTGGGATCCATCGCAAATCGCCGGAGTTTGGTGGCCGTGGAAAATCTCGCCGATTTCATAGCGACTTGCATGGTCCACCCTCATGCACCAGGTCGCGTCTGGCTGGTTTCCGACGGCGAAGATCTCTCGACTCCCGAATTGATTAGAAGGATAGCGCGCTGCATGCGCCGTCCTGCGCGCCTTTTCAATTTTTCGCCGGTCCTGCTGACGCGTATCGCCAAATTGGTCGGATGGGGCGGGGAGGCCGCACGATTGTGCGATTCGCTCGTGCTCGATGTTCGGCCGGCGCTGCAGCTGCTCAATTGGAGGGCCCCTAAAGGTCTCGATGACGGATTGCAGGAGACGGTAGCCGATTATCTGGGCCGCCGAAGAAATTGATTGCGTTTGGGGTTGTCGCCACCGTTGCGGCGGGCTCTCGGGGGAGGAATGTGTGATTCCTGAGCGTATGCTCATTGTGGCGGCGGTGTTCGTCGTCTCGACGCTGCTTACCGGCATAATTCGGCGCGTGGCGCTTGCGCGCGGCGTGATCGATGTCCCGAACGCGCGAAGTTCGCACGTGCTGCCGACGCCGCGCGGCGGCGGACTCGCGATCGTCGTTACCGTGCTGTTCACGATCGGCTTGATGCGCATCCTCGGCAACGTGCCGCCTGACCTGGCCGCGGTATTGCTGGTCGGAGGACCGTGCGTCGCCCTGATCGGCTTCATCGACGACATTCGCGGCGTTTCGGCCTCCATGCGATTGGCAGTGCACTTCGCGGCATTCGCTTGGTGCGTTTTCTGTCTGGGACCACTCCCGCCCGTTCATTTCGGATCCATGGTCGTGAATCTCGGCATCGGCGGCTCGATCGCCGCGGTGGTCCTCCTGGTGTGGTTCCTGAATATCTACAACTTCATGGATGGTATCGACGGCATCGCGGGCGTCGAGGCAATCAGCGTGCTGACTTTCGCGACGCTCCTGCTCTTTTGGCACCGGGGGGAGCCTTCGATCGACTTCGCGCTGCTGGTGGCGGCGGCGGCCGCGGCGGGATTTCTTATTTGGAACTGGCCGCCCGCCCGCATCTTCATGGGCGATGCGGGCAGCGGCTTTTTGGGTTTTTTCGTCGGCTCGATCGCCTGGGCTACGATCGTGCGCGGACAGCTCTCGATCTGGGTGTGGTTGATCTTGCTCGGAGCCTTTTTCGTCGATGCCACCGTGACACTTCTAAGGCGATGGTCTCGAGGCGCCAATCTCACCGAGGCGCACCGCAGCCACGCCTATCAGCGCCTCAGCAGAAAGTACCGAAGTCATCTGAAAGTCACCCTGGGAGTCCTCCTCATCAACGCGTTCTGGCTCGATCCGCTTGCTTATCTGGCGGCAGCCCGCCCCGCGCTGGGTGCCGCGTGTGCCGCGATCGCCTGGCTGCCTCTGCTCGCCGTCGCGTGGACCGCCGGCGCCGGCACCGAGGAGGATTGACCGGCAAGCGGACGAGTGCCGCACTGGTTAATATAGGCGAGCAGGCGGAGCAAAGGACGGCCGCCGTATACTGCGGTCGTAGATGGCCCAGTCGAGTTTTGCGGAGGTTGAATTGGCGAAGAAAGCCTTGATCACGGGAATCACGGGACAGGACGGCGCCTATCTGGCCGAGTTTCTGCTCGACAAGGGCTACGAAGTTCATGGCGTCAAGCGGCGAGCCTCTTCATTCAACACCGACCGGATCGATCATCTCTATCAGGATCCACACGAGTCGGGCGTGCGGCTGAGGCTGCACTACGGCGACCTGACCGACTCGACCAACCTCATCCGCATCATTCAGGAAGTCCAGCCGGACGAGATATACAACCTGGCGGCGCAGAGTCACGTGGCTGTGTCGTTCGAGACCCCTGAATATACGGCTAACGCGGATGCGGTTGGTACCGTTCGACTCCTCGAGGCGATTCGCATCCTCGGCCTGGAAACAAAGACCCGCTTCTATCAAGCCTCCACTTCGGAAATGTTCGGCAAGGTGCAGGAGAGCCCGCAACGCGAGACGACCCCGTTTTATCCGCGTTCGCCGTACGGCGCCGCCAAGGTGTACGCGTACTGGATCACGGTTAATTATCGCGAAGCGTACGGGCTGTATGCGTGCAATGGCATCTTGTTCAACCACGAATCGCCGTTACGAGGAGAGACCTTCGTGTCACGCAAGATCACGCGCGCGCTCACGCGCATTCACGTCGGTCTGCAGGATATGCTCTACCTGGGCAATCTCGACGCGCGCCGTGATTGGGGTCACGCGCGCGACTACGTGCGAGCCCAGTGGCTGATGCTTCAGCAAAAGGAGGCCGAGGATTTCGTGATTGCCACCGGCAAACAATATTCGGTACGAGATTTCGTGACGGCCGCGGCTACGTCGCTCGGGATGAAAATCGAGTGGCAAGGCGAAGGCACCGATGAAGTCGGGGTCGACAGTACGGGACGCGCGCTCATTCGAGTGGATCCCCGGTACTTTCGCCCGACCGAAGTGGATACCCTGCTAGGCGATGCCTCGAAGGCGCGCGAAAAGCTCGGCTGGGTTGCGGAGGTCGAGTTTCCCGAGTTGGTCGCGGAAATGGTGCGGGAGGACCTGCATGCCGCGGAACGCGACGCGCTGATCGCCCGCCAGGGGTATAAGGTCTACAGTCGGCACGAGTAAGCATGCAGATCGACGAGAATGCGCGAATTTTCGTGGCCGGACACCGCGGCTTGGTCGGTTCTGCGCTCGTTCGCCGGCTGGCGGCGAAGGGCTATCGCAATCTGCTGCTGCGAACGCGTGCAGAGCTCGATCTGACAGATCAATCGGCGGTTCGACGCTTTTTTGAGGAGGAGCGGCCGCAGGCTGTGATCCTGGCGGCTGCGCGTGTCGGCGGCATCCACGCGAACGACACCCAGCCGGCGCAGTTCATCCGCGACAACCTGCTGATCCAAGACAACGTTATCGACTCGGCATACCGCATGGGAGTCGATAAGTTCGTGTTCTTGGGATCAAGCTGCATCTACCCGAAGCACGCGCCCCAGCCGATCAAGGAAGACGCTCTCTTGACCGGACCGCTCGAACCGACCAACGAATGGTATGCCATCGCGAAGATAGCCGGTGTTAAGTTCTGTCAAGCGCTACGCCGCGAGTTCGGTTTCGACGCCATCTCGCTCATGCCAACCAACCTGTACGGCCCAGGCGACAACTTCGATCTGGAGCGCGCGCATGTGCTGCCGGCGTTGATCCGCCGTATTCATGAGGCTAAGGTGAGAGGGGACCATACCGTAACTGTCTGGGGCACAGGTACCCCGCGCCGCGAGTTTCTGCACGTCGACGATCTTGCCGATGCCGTGTTACACCTTTTGCAGGCGTACAGCGGCGAGCCTATAGTCAATATCGGTTGGGGCGAAGATGTGACGATACGGGAGCTAGCGGAACTAGTCGTGTCAGTCATTGACTACAAGGGTCGGCTCCTTTTCGATAGTTCCAGGCCGGACGGCACTCCTCGTAAGCTTTTGGATGTGTCGCGACTGGCAGGGCTGGGGTGGCGTCCGCAGATTCCCCTGGGCGCCGGAATCGAGCGTACTTATGCATGGTTCTCGCAACATTTGGCGGATGCTCGTTTGTAGAGAGGTCAACGTCCGAGAGTGCTGTACGTTGAGACCATTAACCCGAAGTAAATATTCCTGAAGGTAAAATGGGTACACTTGCGCAAGGAACGAGAACGATTCCTCGCTTCGGTGGGCTGAGTTCGATGCGAAGCAGGTGCGTCTGACATGGAGGCTCGTGTTGAGCTCTAGGAATAAAGGCAGATCGGCCGGCTATTTGCGCCGGACAGCGGACTTGCCGCGCTCTACCAAGCGTATAATCGCAGTGTGCGCGGACATCGCGATGGTACCGCTCGCGCTCTGGGCGGCCATCTCCTTAAAGACGGGCCGTCCGGTATTGTACGCGGCCGACTGGCCCGCCTATCTCGCCGTTCTCGCGGTCAGTATCCCCATCTTCATCCGTTCCGGCCTGTACCGGGCCGTGATTCGCTTCATCGGACACAAGGCGGTATTCGCCGTGGCCTTTGCGGTCATCCTGAGTGGCTTACTGCTCGGTCTGTTGGGATCCGTAGTGCATTTGCCCGCGCTTTCTTGGAGCGTCGTGGCCATCTATTCGTGCCTCGCGCTTCAGTACATCGCAGGATCGCGCTTTCTGGTGCGGTACTACCTGATGACACGCTACATACAACCTACCGAGGCCCGGGTCGCGATCTACGGCGCCGGCGAAGCAGGGGCCCGGTTGTCAACGGTACTGTCGAGCACGCGCGCTTTCGACCCGCTTGTGTTCATCGACGACAGCCGCAACCTCCACGGACGCATGGTGAACGGCATCAAGGTCTATCCGCCTGAGGACTTGCCGTCGCTGATCAAGGACCGCAACATCGACCGAATCCTCCTCGCGCTGCCCTCGCTCACACGGCGCCGGCGCCGCGAGATCTTGGGCTCGCTCGAGCCGCTCGGCGTGCACGTTCAGACGGTGCCCGAATTCGAGCAACTGGTCACCGGCAAGGCGAACGTCGAGGATATCCGTGAAGTGGACGTCTGCGACCTTCTCGGCCGCGATTCAGTGCCGCCGAAGGCGGGGCTGTTCGAGGCATGCATTCGCGACCACGTCGTGATGGTGACAGGCGCGGGCGGTTCCATCGGCTCTGAGCTCTGCCGGCAAATCATCGGATTAGGTCCGAAGCGGTTGATTTTGTTCGAGATGTCCGAGCTCGCGCTCTACAACATCGAGCGCGAGCTGCGCACTTATGCGGAGCAGAATTCTCTGCATGTCGAGCTCATCGGCCTGATCGGCAACGGTCACCACAAGCAGCGCATGCGCGAGATCTTTCTCGCCTACCGTGTACAGACGGTGTACCACGCCGCGGCGTACAAGCACGTGCCCATCGTCGAGCAAAACGTCATCGAAGGGATCTATAACAATGTGATCTCGACCTGGTACACCGCGGAGGCCGCGCATGAGACCGAGGTAGAAACCTTCGTGCTTGTGTCGACCGACAAGGCGGTCAATCCGACCAACGTCATGGGAGCGACCAAGCGCTTCGCCGAGATGGTGCTGCAAGGCTTGCACCATCGCGGCACCAAGACGCGTTTCTGCATGGTCCGATTCGGCAACGTCCTGGCATCCTCCGGATCGGTCGTGCCCCTGTTCAACGAACAGATCAAGGCGGGCGGCCCGGTGACGGTTACCCATCCCGAGGTCATCCGCTATTTTATGACCATTCCCGAGGCCGCCCAGCTGGTGATTCAGGCGGGGTCGATGGCCGACGGTGGCGAGGTGTTCGTGCTCGACATGGGCAAGCCCGTGCGTATTTGCGATCTCGCCCGGCGCATGATCCATCTGATGGGCATGACTGTGCGCGACGATGAGCATCCGGAAGGCGATATCGAGATTGCCTATACCGGGCTGCGGCCGGCGGAGAAGCTGTACGAGGAGCTGCTGATCGGCAATAACGTCACCGGCACCCAGCATCCGATGATTCTGCGCGCCATCGAGCATTCCATGCCCTGGGAGCGCATCCAATGGATGCTCGACGAGATCCTCGGCGCCATGAGCCGATTCGATTGTCCGAGGGCGCAGCAGCTCCTCTCGGAGGTGGTGGTCGAGTATAAGCCCGCCCCGGAGTCTCACGACTTGGTCTTGGCCCGGCAGGTCGCGGTGCCGGCGGATGATCGCAAGGTGACCAGCCTCAAAGTGCGACGCGTGGTGCGCAGTGCCGGCCCAACGAGCACCGGGCCGACCGATACCGCGCATCCTTAAAGCCCTGCATCCGTGCCCAACCGCAGCATCCTCGTCACCGGCGGCGCCGGCTACATCGGCAGCCACGTCGTGCGGCAGCTGCTCGCGAGGGGCGAGCGCGTCGTCGTCCTGGACAATCTCGGCAAGGGCTTCCGCCAGGCCGTCCTGGATGCCGACCTGGTCGTGGGCGAAGTCGGTGATCAGACGCTGGTGTCGCGCCTGATGGCCGACCGTCAGGTCGACACGGTGATGCACTTCGCGGCCCACACCATCGTGCCCGAGTCCGTGGCGCTGCCGCTCAAGTACTACGGGAACAACACCTGCTCGACGCGCAGCTTGCTGCAGGCCTCGATCGATCACGGGGTCGAGCACTTCGTGTTCTCGTCGACCGCGGCGGTCTACGGGATGCCCGAGGACGGCTATGCCGGCGAGGATTCGGCGACCCGGCCGATCAACGCCTACGGCACCTCGAAGCTCATGACCGAGTGGATGCTGCGCGACGTGGCGGCGGTGAATCCGCTGCGCTACGTGGCACTGCGCTATTTCAATGTGGCGGGGTCCGACCCCGGCGGGCGCATCGGTCAGGCGACGCCCGGCGCAACTTTGCTGACCAAAGTGGCCTGTGAGGCGATGGTCGGCAAGCGCAGCCACGTGTCGATATTCGGAACCGACTACCCGACCCCCGACGGGACGGGCGTACGCGACTACCTGCACGTCGAGGATCTGGCCGCGGCTCACTGTCAAGCTCTCGATTATCTGCGCGCCAAGGGCCGCTCCGTGACGCTGAACGTGGGTTACGGGCACGGGTATTCGGTGCGCGAGGTTCTCGCGATGGTGGAGAGCGTCGGCGGCAAGCCACTGGTGATCCGCGAGGAACCGCGCCGCCCGGGTGACCCGGCCTATCTCGTGGCTCGCGCCGACCGGATCCGGACCGAGCTCGGCTGGCAGCCGCGCTACGATGATCTCCGCGCCATCGTCTCGAACTCCCTTGCGTGGGAGCAAAAGCTGCTGCGCGACCCCTGGGTCTAGGGGCTCCGCGGCGCTCCGGATCTTGCCGCGGCTCGCGCGACCCCGCGCTCGTCGCCTTTACTTACCCCCCCAAAAACGCTACCCTGTACGCGCACTTTTCTCTTCTAAATCAGACTATTACGAATGCGAATTACCATTTTTGGCTCCGGCTACGTGGGCCTGGTGACGGGCGCCTGCCTGGCTGATGCCGGCAATCGCGTCGTCTGCGTCGATGTGGACCGGCGCAAGGTCGAGATGCTGTCGGCCGGTGAGATCCCCATCCACGAGCCCGGACTCGACGCCATCGTCAAGCGCAACTTCCAGGCCGGACGTCTGCGCTTCACCACCGATGCGCAGGAGGGGGTGGAGCACGGCCAGTTTCAGCTGATCGCGGTCGGCACCCCCCCGGACGAAGACGGCTCCGCGGACCTGCGATCCGTGCTGGCCGTCGCGGGCACGATCGGCCGCCACATGAGCGAGTATAAAGTGGTGATCACCAAGTCCACGGTGCCGGTGGGCACCGCCGACAAGGTGCGCGATGCGGTGAGCGCAGAACTCGCCGAGCGCGGCAAGGCGATCGAGTTCGACACGGTATCGAACCCCGAATTCTTGAAGGAGGGCGCGGCGGTCGATGACTTCATGAAACCCGACCGCGTGGTCGTCGGCACCTCGAGCCCGCGGGCAACGGAGCTGCTGCGGGCGCTGTACGAGCCGTTTACGCGCAACCGCGACCGGATGATCGTCATGGATGTGCGCTCGGCCGAGCTCACCAAGTACGCGGCCAATGCCATGCTCGCGACCAAGATCAGCTTCATGAACGAGCTCGCGAACCTCGCCGAGCAATGCGGCGCCGACATCGAGGCCGTGCGCATCGGCATCGGCTCCGATCCGCGTATCGGCCACGCCTTCATCTACCCGGGCGTGGGCTACGGCGGGTCGTGCTTCCCCAAGGACGTCAAGGCGCTGCGGCGCTCCGCGGCCGAGGTGGGCTACGAGGAAAGCCTGCTCGCCGCGGTGGAGAACGTGAACGAGCGCCAGAAGACGGTTCTTTTTCAGAAAATCAAGCGCCATTTCGGCTCGCTCCAGGGCAAGACCATCGCGCTCTGGGGACTTGCGTTCAAACCGAACACCGACGACATGCGCGAGGCTCCGAGCCGCGTGCTCATGGAAGCGCTATGGAAGGAGGGCGCCTCGGTGCGGGCCTACGACCCTGTGGCTATGCCCGAGTGCGCCCGCATTTATGGCTCTCAAGCGGGCCTCACTCTATGCAAGTCGAGCGTGGAGACGCTCACCGGGGCGGATGGCCTCGCCATCGTCACCGAGTGGCGCGAATTTCGCAGTCCGGATTTCGACTACATCAAATCCACCCTCAAGACGCCCGTGATTTTCGATGGGCGCAACCTCTACGACCCGGCCCATCGGGCGCTGGACGGCTTCAGCTATTATGCGATCGGCCGCGGCAAGCGGTCAGGATGAGCCCATGAACATGACGCTGATTCCCGTGATCCTGTCCGGCGGGGCCGGCACGCGCCTGTGGCCGCTGTCGAGGGAGCTGTATCCGAAGCAGCTGCTGGCCCTCACCGGCCGGCAAACCATGCTGCAAGAGACGGCCGCGCGTCTCGCCGGCATCGAGGGCGCGCACGATCCCATCGTCGTGTGCAACGAGGCGCACCGCTTCACGGTGGCCGAGCAATTGCGGACCTTGGGCCTCCGTGCAGGTGCCATCCTGCTCGAGCCGGTCGGCCGCAACACCGCCCCGGCGGTCGCGCTGGCGGCTCTGCAGGCGCTCAAGATCGATCCCGACGCGATATTGGTGGTGGCGCCCGCCGATCATGTGGTGCGGGATGTCCACCCGTTTCAGCAGGCGGCGGCCACCGCGGCCGCGCTCGCGGCCGACGGAAAGCTGGTGACCTTCGGCATCGCCGCGCACGCTCCCGAGACGGGCTATGGCTACATTCGCCGCGGCGAGGGGCCCGGCCCCGCCTATCCGGTGGCCCAGTTCACCGAAAAGCCCGCCCTCGATGTGGCGCGACAGTTCGTCGCGAGCGGCGATTATTACTGGAACAGCGGCATGTTCGTGTTCAAGGCGCGCGACTACCTCGGCGAGCTCGAGAAGTTTGCGCCCGATATCCTGGAGGCGAGCAAGGCCGCGTTCGATGCAGCCAAGGCGGACCTCGATTTCGTGCGCATCGACAAGACCGCCTTCGAGCGCTGCCGGAGCGATTCGATCGATTACGCGGTCATGGAGAAGACCCACTCCGCCGTGGTGCTGCCTCTCGAGGCGGGCTGGAGCGACGTCGGGTCCTGGGCCTCGCTGTTCGATGCCTTGCCGGCCGATGAGGACGGCAACGTGCTCAAGGGCGACGTGCTGGTGCACGACACGCACGACTGCTACATCCACTCGACCAGCCGCCTGGTCGCCGCCGTGGGCATGGACGATCACGTGATCGTCGAGACCAAGGACGCGGTGCTGGTCGCTCCCAAAGAGCGGGTGCAGGACGTCAAGGAGCTCGTGGCCAAGCTCAAGAAGTCCGGCCGCAGCGAATCCTCTTTGCACCGCGAAGTGTTCAGGCCCTGGGGCAGCTACGATAGCCTCGATGCCGGCGAGCGCTTCCAGGTCAAGCGCCTGTCGGTCAAGCCGGGCGGCCAGCTGTCCTCGCAAATGCACCATCACCGCGCCGAGCATTGGATCGTGGTGCAAGGCACCGCGCGCATCACCTGCGGCGACAAGACGTTCCTCTTGTCCGAGAACGAGTCCACCTACATCCCCATCGGGGCGACGCATCGCATCGAGAATCCCGGCAAGGTCGCCCTGCATATCGTCGAGGTGCAGTCCGGCTCCTATCTCGGCGAGGATGACATCGTGCGCTTCGATGACATCTACGGGCGCCAAGGAACCAGCACTTGAGCTCGATCCGCTGCTTCAAGGCCTATGACCTGCGCGGCCGAATTCCCGATGAGCTGAACGAAGACGTCGCCTACCGCGTGGGGCGCGGATACGCCGAGTTCGTGGCTCCGGCGCGCGTGGTGGTCGGGCGCGATATCCGGCTCTCGAGTCCGAGCTTGAGCGATGCGCTTTGCCGAGGCCTTAACGATTCGGGCGTCGACGTCTACGACATCGGCGTGTGCGGCACCGAGGGGGTCTATTTCGCCACCTTCGACGGCGGCTATGACGGCGGCATCATGGTGACCGCGAGCCACAATCCGCCGGACTACAACGGCATGAAATTCGTGCGCGAGCAATCGAAGCCCATCAGCGCGGACACCGGCCTCAAGGAAATTCAGGCCTACGCCGAGCGCGGCACGTTTCGCGATGCGCCGAAGCCCGGCGTGCGCCGCAGCGTCGACGTCACCGCCGCGTACCTGCAGCACTTGCTCTCCTACGTCGACGTGAAGAAGCTCGATCGCCTGAAAATCGTGGTGAACGCGGGCAACGGCGCCGCGGGCCCGATCCTGGATCGGCTCGAGCCGCACCTGCCTTTCGAGCTTATCAAGATCCACCACGAGCCGGACGGGCGCTTTCCGAACGGCGTGCCGAATCCCATGCTCGAGGATAACCGTGCGCCCACCGTCGCGGCGATTCGCGCGCGCGGCGCGGATCTCGGGCTCGCCTGGGACGGGGATTTCGACCGCTGCTTCTTTTTCGACGAGCACGGCGACTTCGTCGAGGGGTACTACATCGTCGGGCTGCTGGCGTCGGTGCTGCTCCGCGCCGAGCCGCCCGGCGGGCGCATCGTGCACGACCCGCGCCTCACCTGGAACACACAGGAGATCGTCGCGGCGCAGGGCGGCCAGAGCGTGCTGTCGAAATCCGGGCATGCCTTCATCAAGCAGCGCATGCGCGAGGTCGACGGGGTGTACGGCGGGGAGATGAGCGCGCACCATTATTTCCGGCGTTTCGCCTATTGCGACAGCGGCATGATCCCTTGGCTGTTGATCGCTCAGATCATGAGCGAAACCAAGAAGCCCCTCTCCGACCTGGTCGGCGAGCGCATCGCCAAGTTTCCGGTGAGCGGCGAGCTCAATTACCGCGTGCCGGATGCAGCGGCGGCGATGGCGGCGGTGGAGGCACGCTATGCGAAAGAGGCGCGCTCCAGCGACCGCACGGACGGTCTGTCCTTCGAATTTGCCGACTGGCGCTTCAATTTGCGCTCCTCGAACACTGAGCCCCTGATCCGCCTCAATGTGGAGGCCCGCGGCTCGCAGGATCTCATGCGCTCGAGGACCCGGGAGCT
>Ga0302324_100015197_pt1 | contig 15447 bp, 5 predicted proteins | sample Palsa_T0_1_FD_201949 | JGI IMG/M metagenome (GOLD analysis project Ga0302324, IMG submission 201949) | Peat permafrost microbial communities from Stordalen Mire near Abisko, Sweden - Palsa_T0_1 | ecosystem: Environmental > Terrestrial > Soil > Palsa > Peat permafrost | place: Sweden: Abisko...
TTGGGTGTTGGAATGTACTTGAGCAGGTTCGTGCCCGGTGTCGACCACGCGCTTTGAGGAATCGTGCCACTCGGAAAGACGGCGGGCCGGCCCGAGGTACATCCTGAAGACCGGTTCGAGTAAGGGTCCCCGGCTTGAACGGAGCTTTCCAGTTCCTGCGAGTAAATGCCAGCCAGGTAGGGTCCGCTGACGCAGCCGGTCAGGTCGTTGAAGATGCCCAGGTGATTGTCGGCAGTCGGCACTGTGATCTGGCCGGTCGGAATACCTTGGGCGGTTCGGGTTCGCTGGTAGTCGAAAAAGAAGAAGACCTTGTCGTGTGAAACCGGTCCGCCGAGCGTTCCACCAAACTGATTCTGCTTGAATGCCGCCTTGGTCACGTCGAAGTAGCCTTTGGCGTCGAGCGCCGTGTTTCGCAGAAATTCGAATGCGTCCCCGTGAAGTCTGTTGCTTCCCTGCTTGCTGACAACGGTGACCATGCCGCCGTTATAGTTCCCGTACTCAGGATCGAAGTTGTTGGTCAGCACGCGAAACTCCTCGATCGAGTCGAGGTTTGGTATGACGGAAGTTCCACCGTTCATGTGTTCCTGCACATCGATTCCGTTGACGATGAACCCGTTGGACGATTCGCGCTGGCCGTTAATGGAAAGATTGCCGGGGTTCTCATCACCCGATGGATCGATGCTCCCTGTAACTCCGGCCATGATGACCGAACTCGGCAGCAGGGTTGAGATCGGCGCCACTCCGGGTTGAATGGCAAGCAGGTCCGTATAGCTTCTTCCATTCAAAGGCAGCGCGGTCATCTGCGCGCTCGATATAACCTCGCCGAGGTGGGTCGCAATGGTATCGACTTCCACGCCGGTGCCCGCATCGCTCGTGACCATCACTGTGTCTGAGTGCGTGCCGACCTGAAGTGTCGCGTCGATGCGGAAGGCGGAGTCGGTGTCCACTGAAAGATTGGTCATTTGGTGCGTAGTGAATCCGGTGGCCGAGATGGTGAGCTCGTAGTGGCCAACCGGAAGATTGGGGAACGAATAGGTGCCTTGCCGATCGGACACTGCTCGATAGGTCGTTTGCTGGGCCATGTTGATCAGTTTCAGCGATGCGCCCGGAATCACAGCACCGCTTGGATCTGCGATTGTCCCGGAGATGCTGCCGCCCGTGGCTGCCCGCAACGGCAGTATGCAAGCAAGAACCAACACCACTACCAGCCCCGCCAGACGCGGTAACACGCCGGCAGTTTTGCGAAGGGGCCTGGCGACAAGCATTTGGACCTCGATCAAAAGGAGCCGCGAATGAAAAAAGCTCGCGCGCCGAATTACTTTTAAGTGCTCGTGGCGGCTTCAAATTTCGCGCAGCGCACTTGTGCTACGAAATTATAATTCGTGCTACTAAATTGCGCAAGCAGCCAACGAGAATGGGGACAGTATTTCTTCGATTCTCAGCGGGACGATGATTCTTCGGTTCTCAAGCTCGTGACTCGCAGTGAAAGCCCAGCCGCGATGTCATGGGTACGCGGCAACCTGGGCTTTCGGATTGCGCAAATCTTACTGAGCCATTCTTTTTTTCAATTGATGCAATCCAACGCAGGCGGTCCGGCGTACATCAGTCATCGAAACCAACGGCGGCTCCGTGGGCTTTCCCTAAGTGCCCCGCCTGGCTCAGGACTCGCCGTTCCCCACCGAACTGAATTGCTCAAGGAGAACCCAATGTCAAAACTGAGGTCTGCAATCGGGCTCATGCTGAGTCTGATGATTGCCATTCCACCGGGCGCTTTTGCTTCAAGTCACAGAGAGGCGCCCATAACCGCGCTGGATCACGCAGCCGACATCACGGATTTCTACGCGTTTGTCAGCTACGATCATCCAGATCGGGTCACCTTCATCATGAACGTCGATCCCTTTCTGCAGCCGAGCAATGGACCGAACTACTTCCCGTTCGATCCAAATGTCCTGTATCAGATCAAGATCGACAACACGCAGAGCGGCAAGGCTGACATCACCCTCTCGTTCCAGTTCCAAACCAATATCCTTGACCCTGGGTTATTCACCGGGTTTGTAGGCGCGGGCGACGGCATCACTGCACCCGCCAATTCACCGGCACCGGTTGCTCCTGGCACGGAGATCGTGCCGCCTGCCATCACCTCTCTCACCGGACCAGGGGCCGCGGGTCTGAGTTTGCAGCAGACGTTCAAAGTGGCGGTGACTGTAAACGGGAAGACCTTTCCACTGACCAATGACACCGGAAATCCCTTGATTGCGGTTCCGAGCAATGCGGGCCCGCGCACCATGCCGGACTACGCCGCTCTGGCCGCGCAGGGGGTATACAACGTCACGGGTCCCAACGGACTGGCGAGTGTTCGGGTCTTTGCCGGCACGGTCGCAGATCCGTTTTTCATCGACCTGGGCGCAGCCTTCGATAGTCTCAACTTCCGCACCGCGGCAGGAGGCGGAGTTCTCAGCGCTACGCAGGATGCAGACAACTACTCAAACATCGCCCCCAACGCTGTGGCGGGTTTCAATGTCAACACCATTGCAATCGAGATTCCCATCAAGTATCTAACCAGCGATGGCGCGATCCATGCCGCCACGGACCCGAAAGGAACCATCGGCGCGTGGGCCACAACGTCAAGGCCGCAGACCACCATTCGGAACTCACCGAATCCTGTTCAGTCCGAGGGTGGGTGGGCTCAGGTTCAGCGTCTTGGCAACCCTCTTATCAACGAATTGATCATTGGCACTGGGAGCAAGGACTTCTGGAGCATGTCGCAGCCGGTGAATGACAGCCAATTTGCCAACTACGACCTTGATCCGCTCCTGGCCAGGGTTCTCAACGCCATTTATGGGATAAACATCCCGACACCGCCACGGACCGATCTTCTTCCCCTTGTCACCTATGCCCCCCCCATTGCCCCGGCGGGAACCCCGGCAGGGCCGATTGCGGACTTGCTGCGGCTGAACACCGGCGTACCCCCAACACCGTATGCCAGCCGTAGCCGCCTGGGGCTGCTTGCCGGCGATGCGGCAGGATTCCCCAATGGCCGCCGCCTGACTGACGATGTGGTTGACATCGCGGCGCGGGCGGTAGCAGGCGCTCTGGCAGGTGCACAGTACAACTACCGCATCGGCGATGGCGTCAACGCGCCAGACGTTCCTCCCCAGGAGACGTTCCCCTACGTTCACTACGCCTACAGTGGACGCGATAGCCGCCACATCAGCCCGGGCGATCCAACCGGTTGCGGAGACCAGCCGAATCCTACGAGTGCACAGAATTCAGACGCGCCACCGCTCAACCAGGGAGGTCCCTCGGCCTGCCCTGTCGAATAACAGCCGGAGAATTCCGGATTTGCTGTCAACAACTAGCCGGTTCTCTGCGTGGGATGAATCCCCGCGCAGAGAACCGATTTCCAAGCATCGCCCCAAAAAGGTGACCCATGACATCACTGCAGAAAATGTTCCTCATCTTCGGCATGCTCCTCTCCGGGTCCGCAACCGCCGAGCTTGCGGCTGCGGCACAGGCGGCTCAGCCGGTTTCGCTGAACCCCGCCGCAGTTGAGCAGAAAACTCCGGCACAGGGTCGCATTGCGGCAGCGAAACAGCAGCTAAAGGCCGATCCCAAGAAGATTCAGGCCTATACCGAGCTAGCAATCGCCTATCTTCGTCGAGCCCGCGAAACCTCGGACGCCGCCTGGCTCAACGCGGCGGACGAAGCTCTCGTTCAAGGGCTAAAGCTGGACTCGACAGACTTTCCCCTGCAGCGGACCCAAGTCGCACTGATGTTGAGCCGGCGCCAGTACCAGCAGGCAAAAGAGCTCGCATCTGTTCTCCATCACCGCATCCCGGACGATGTATTGACATTCGGTTATCTCGCCGAAGCGGACATGGGGCTGGGTGATTACGACGGGGCAGATTTCAACGCGCAATGGATGATGAACATGCGCCCCAACAACACTCCGGCGTTGCTACTTGGGGCCAGATTGCGGGTCCTATACGGCGATAACCACGGAGCAATCGATTTCCTCAATCGTGCGGCTGCGCAGACCTCACCCACCGAAATAGAGGAACAGGCCTGGATCGCAAACCAGATTGCTTCGATTCTGATCGATTCCGGCCAGACCGAGCCGGCAGCGCAGGCGCTTCAGCAGGCAGCACAGCTCTTTCCGAACTATCCCACTACGATGGAGAATCTTGCGCGCGTTCGCATGGCGCAGGACCGAGCAGGCGACGCAGTTCAATTGTTGCTTCAGGCCAAAGCGCTCGATCAGAACCCACACGCTCTTTATCAGCTTGCTATCGCGCAGCAGGCCGCGGGGCAGGTTCGGGAAGCTCGCGCGACGCTTGAAGAGTTCAAAAAGCTTGCCAACGATCCGGCCCGGGCTAGCGAAGAGTCAAAGCGCGATCTCATTCTGATGCTTTCCGAGAGCCCTGATACTGCGCCGGATGCGCTTAAGCTTGCTCAGGCTGAGATTCAATCGCGGCAAGACGTGTGGACTCTCGATGCATACGCCTGGGCGCTCTTCGCCAATGCGAAGTATCCGGAAGCGGACGCCGCGGTACAGAAGGCCATTGCAGTTGGAATCCAAAGCGGGCAGATCTTCGATCATGCCGGCCACATTGCGCAAAAGCTCAACCACGGTGAGGCCGCCGGCAGATACTTCAAGCTCGCGATTCAATCGAACCCCACGTCGAAGTTCGCCGACGATGCCCTGAAGTCCTCAAGCGTGGCCAAGTCGACAATCGATTCCGGGACGAACACGATACAGGCTATGTCGGCACTCAACCCGTTGACGTTCACTGATATGATTCCTGGGCAGCCGGCAACGGATCATACTCACAGGCCCGCTGTGCGCGGACGACCTGCAATGGCTATGTCTGCCGTGGCGTTTGCGGCTGTGCCCGAACGCCTGCTTACCCCCGAACCAACCGACACCAGCCGCGCTATTCAAAAGGCCCAGTCGAATTTGGCGCGAAATTCGAAGGATCCAAAGGAGTATGCGGGGCTGGGCGCAGCATTCTTTCAACGGGCACGGGAGACTGGCGATGTGAGCGACTACCAGATGGCAGAAGAGGCTCTTAGCAAGTCGCTCGACCTCGATTCATCGGACTTCTCAGCAGCGGATGCATTGGGAACCCTGGCTGAAGTTTGCATGGGAGAGCATCGCTTTGCTGATGCCCTGAACTATGCGCAGAGGGCGCTGTCCCTCGGCACTGGGGACGTTTCGCCATTCGCAATCGTCGGCGACGCCTATGCGGACATGGGCGAGTACGACAAAGCGGCCGCGGCCTATGCCAGGTTGACGCCGCGCGATATGACGCTTTCTCCACATGCAGCGTACGCGCGCGACAGCCGGCTTGCCTATCTCAAATTCGTAGCGGGGGACACGGATGGTGCGATCGGCCTCATGAAGCAATCGGTCGCCGAGGGCGCCGAAGCTCAACTGCCGCGCGAAAATATGGCGTGGCTGTATTACGAACTGGGAGAGTTTGAAACCCAGGCCGGCGACGCCTACTCGGCCGATGCGGCCTATCTCGCCGCGTTGAACACGCATCCGGGCGACTATCGCGCCCTGGCTGCGCTTGGCAAGCTGCGGGCAAACAACGGAAGGTTTGCAGAAGCAATCGTGCTTTACCAGAAGGCCATTGCCGTTGTGCCCATGCCAATTTTTATCGCCGAACTCGGCGACCTCTATGCGCGAACCGGTAACCAGGCTGAAGCTCAGAAGCAATATGCGCTGGTTGAATACATCGGGTTACTCGGAAAGATCAATCAGGTTCTCCATAATCGTGACCTCGCGCTTTTCTATGCCGATCACGATATGAAGCTTCCAGAGGCTCTTGACCTTGCGCAGAAAGAGCTCGAAGTGAGGCATGACGTCTACTCATGGGATGCGCTGGCGTGGGCTCTCTATAAGAATGGAAAGCTCGCCGACGCCGTGAAGGCAAGCGAAAAAGCCACACAGCTCGGAACACGAGATTCGATCCTGCTGTTCCACGCTGGGATGATCGCGGAAAAGCTGGGCCAAAGAGAAAAGGCTCTCAGCGACTTGAAACAGGCGCTGGAGATCAATCCACATTTTCATTTTGTGTACGCTAAGGCTGCGAGCGAGAAACTCGCGACGCTGGAACCGCAACTGGCATCGAAAGGGGACTCGAATGACATCGCGCGCTAGAAGGATCGCTCAGTTTCTGACGCTCGTGTTTCTGGTGGGCCTAAGCCATTCGGCCTCCGCCCACCCCATGGGCAATTTCAGCGTCAACCACTACTCAAAGATCGTCGTCGAGAGCGACCGGATACGCATTCGATACATCATCGATCTGGCTGAGATTCCCACCTATCAGGAGTTGCAGAGAGCGGGCATTTCGGCGACAGCAATCGATCCCAAATCCACGCCGGTGACCGCCTACGTCTCTGCGCGTGGCGCGGAATTTGCGCGCGGACTCGCTCTCAATCTGGACGGCAAACCGGCTGCTCTTCGATTGGTCTCGAGTGATGTGATCTTCCCTCCCGGTGCGGGTGGTCTGCCTACGATGAAGATGGGATTTCAATTCGAAGTCCTCAGCGCATCGGCCTCGTCCAACGCAAACTCCGAACTCAATATTCAATATGCGGATAATAACTACCCGGGCCAAAGCGGATGGAAAGAAGTGGTTGCCTCTTCTACAGCAGGTTCATTGCTGCACACTTCGGTCTCGGCGATGGACCGGAGCGACGAATTGAGCAACTATCCGACTGATCTGCTGATCAGTCCGCCGCAAGTCCTTGACGCTTCTCTCGTCGTCGGGCTGTCGGCGTTGCCAGCGACGGTTGCAGTTGCGCCGACCGGCCAAGTGTCGCACCAAGCAGCAATTTCAATCGCGGGATCCGCACCAGCGCAGAGCCGAGCGAATTCAGAGCCCCCCGCCGCGGTCAGGCAGGCTCATGCGGCTCATGTCGAGGCAAGTTCTGGATCCACGCAGGGGACACCGACAGCGTCGACCGCCATTCACCTGCAGGCCAATCAACAGCAGACGCCGCGAAGCAAGTTTACGGAGTTGATTCAAGCCGAACATCTCAGCCCATGGTTCTTGTTCACCGCAGCCCTGATCGCCATCGGACTTGGTGGCCTGCATGCTCTGGAACCAGGTCACGGCAAAACAATCGTCGCTGCCTACCTTGTCGGCTCCAAGGGAACAGCTCGTCACGCCGCGCTTCTCGGAATCATCGTCACTGCGTCTCATACGATAGGGGTATTCGCTCTTGGGGCAATCACACTTTACGCTTCGCGTTACATCGTGCCCGAGCAGCTCTATCCCTGGCTCGGCGCACTCTCAGGCATCACAATTGCAGGCCTCGGTTGCTATATGCTTATGCGGCGATTAACAGGTGCGGCGACTGACCATTCTCATGCTCCGGGTGAAGGCCACGGCCACTGGAGGTTCTGGAAACGCTCAGCCGGAAAGGGTGTGGAATGCGTTCCGGTTCCGGCGAGCGTGGTTCCCGCCCAGACGGTAGGTTTGGCGCAACTCTTCACCCTCGGCATCACTGGCGGCATCATCCCCTGCCCTGCCGCGTTGATCGTGCTCTTGAGCGCTTTCGCCCTGCACCGAATCGGCCTGGGTTTCTTTCTGATTGTCGCTTTCAGCATCGGGCTTGCAGCAGTTCTCATTGGTTTCGGAATGGCGATGGTCTACGCGCGTCGTTTCATGACGCGTCTTCAGGTTGACGGTCCGCTCACCAGGCGATGGCTTCCGGTTGCGTCGTCTGCGTTCATCACGGTACTTGGACTGGTACTCGCTGTGCAGTCCCTCTCTACGGTTCATCTCGGCTTCGGCGTCATCTCCAAAGAGCGTCTGGGGCCCGCACTGTTTGTTATTGGACTCGGTCTGATTCTCGGAATGCGCCACTCTACCGATGCCGATCACGTGGTTGCCATTTCAACCATCGTCAGCAAGCAGCGGAGCATCCGCAATGCGGCGTTCATTGGGTCTGTTTGGGGATTGGGGCACACCATAACCATCTTCATCGTTGGCGCGCTCATCATTCTATTCGGTGTCGAGATCCCGCCGCGTCTGGGTCTTTCCATGGAATTCAGCGTTGCGCTCATGCTCATTTTGCTGGGCGTTCTCAACCTCACCGGCGTAATGCAAAAGATGACGACCTACTTCACGCCTGCACTTTCTGAAAGTGCAATCGCTTCCGGTCCTGAAATCCGAAGCAGCACACGAGTAGACAGATGGCTCGAGCAGTCTGTCGGACGGTTTGGTCTTTATCAATGCCTGAGACCGCTGGTAATCGGATTAGTGCACGGACTTGCCGGGTCGGCAGCCGTGGCGCTTCTGGTGCTATCTACGATTCACAACCCAGCGTGGGCAACTGCCTACCTGCTCATCTTCGGCGTAGGAACGATGATTGGAATGATGTGCATGACCGCCGCAATCGCCGTTCCCCTCACATTTGCCGGGGACCGCTTCACCACACTGAGCAAGTATCTTGGCGCAGCCTCGGGGATGGTAAGCCTTTGCTTCGGGTCATTCCTGGTATATCAACTTGGATTTCTTGGAGGACTTTTCACAAGCCATCCTCATTGGACGCCACAATAGCTCTCCACTCGCATTGCTTTAAGGAGAAGGCGTCGCCGCTGTCCGCGGTTGGAAGCTTCCGGCCCTCTCGCGCTGTTTGCGCAGAGCTTGATCGCGTTGGGCGTTCACGAGCGTCTTGGTTTGTTCCGCTTCCTTCTGGGCCTCTGTGTGAAGCCCGAGGTGCGCATAGATCTGGCTTAACTGGTAATGAGCCGCCGCGAACTGCGGATTCAGTTCGACAACGTGCTCGAACGACTTTCGGGCGTCCGGCCAATCCTGCTTCGACGCGTAGATTTTTCCGAGTTCAAACGATGGATCAGGAGACCTGGGATCCAGTTGCGCAGCACGCTTGATCGCGACGATTGCTTCGTCCTCACGGCCCGACCGGCTGGCTAAGAGGCCAAAGTAGTATTCGAGGAGATAGCGGCCAGGCCGTTTGGAGCGCGCCTCTTCGAGAATGCGAATGGCTTCGGTGTCATCGCTCTGGCGTGCATAGGTCTGTGCGAGGCCAACATACCCGGCATCGAGTTGGGGATTGTCAGCAAGCGCCGCATTGAAGGCATTGCGTGCGGCGTCATAATCGCCCTTGATCATTTCAACGGCGCCCAACCTCAACTTGATCGCTGAATTTGAGGCAGTCTCGGTTGCTCCAGACTGGATGAACTGGATTGCCTCATCATAGCGGTCCATGTCCATGAGCAGGCGCGTGTAGTCCAGTGTTCGATCCGGGTTGGAGGGGTCGGCTACGGCAGCCGCTCGATAGGCTTCCAATGCCTCGGGCATCTTCTGCTGCATTTCGAATGCGGACCCGAGGAACATTAGCGCGTCTGCATTTGAGGGGCGTTCATTGTGAAGCGTGGACAGGAGATTGGAGGCCTCGGCGAACTGTCCATCGTAGAGTAACGCGAGCGCGAGGTTGTAGCGGCTCTCCCACGAGGGATCGAGGGAAGCGATTCTTTGAAAGCAGCCCACCGCCGGACCATAGAATGCATGCCGGCTGAGAAGCACAGCGATCGCATACTCGCGAACGGGAGTGAGCTGATTGGCTGCTTCCATGTTCTTGATGCGCTTTGACGCGTCATCTACGCGCCCCAGGCGGATTTCTGCCTCGACCAAGCCGGCTTCAGCGTCAGGGTCGTTTTCGATCAAGTTTCCCGCGCGAGAGGCCTGCCCGAACGCGTTGGCATCATGGTCTGTGGCAAGCGCAAGCAGGAAGAGATAGTAATGGCCGAAAGGATCGTCCGGATCGAGGCGGGATGCTTCCCGCAATTCCAATTCCGCAGGACCATATTGCTTTGCAGTGAGCAGATTGAAGCCAAGGTTTCGATGCGGTGCCGCTCGCAAGGGGTCAAGACGAATTGCGTTGCGATAGTGGATTGCGGCCTTTTCCGGGTGATTGAGCTGGGTCTCCGTGATCCCAAGCAAGTTCTCGATTGTTGCATCCCGGGGGGCAAGTCGATGCGCCTCTTCCAGCTTGGGCAGCGCTTGATCGAAATGACCTTCTCGAATCAGTTTCACACCGTCGTTCAATGCGTCATTCTGCGCGGGGAGTGAACAAGCAGATGCGAGAAAGAGGACGCCGAGTGCGAGGAGCCGATTCGAGGTCATTGTTTCGCCCCGCCGTCTGCATGATCGTCGGTGGATGGGACGGCAGATTTCTCGGTCTTGATGGCGCGCACCTGGTCAAAAAGCTTGGCGGCCGCGGCGGTCTTGCCTTCAGCACGGAGAACCAGCGCAAGCTGATAGTGCGCACCGCCGTCATGATCATGCGCAAGATCGCGCCTCAGAATCTCTTCAGCCCGGGCATAATTTCTCTGCGTTGCGTAGGCCTGGCCCAGTTGCTGGTATGCGGGCCAGAGATCGGGCTTACTGCGAATTGCCAACTCGAGATGCGGAATTGCCTCTGCAATGCGATCTTTCGCGACAAGAACTGCGCCGAGCTCCCCGTTGGCTTCGGGATGTCCGGGATCGATCTCCAATTGACGCGTCAATTCGGCGAATGCACGATCTGCATCGCCATGTTTCCAATAGAGGTGACCGAGCCAAAAGTGCACGTCGGGAAGATTCGGACGGGCCGCGGCGACGGCAAGATATTCGGCCAGGGCCTTCTCGTCCTCTTCGCGGTCGACATAAAGCTGGCCCAGCAACTGATGCACATGGTAGGAATCCGGCGCAACTGCGAGCAAGCGCGCAATCTGCACCATGGCAAGTTGACGACGCACAACGACCAACTCATAGCGCGCTGCAAGGTCGCCGGGGTGAAGTGCCAACCAACGAAGAAGAGCGGCCTCGGCCACGTCGGCGCGGTGCTGATGAATCGCATCCATTGCCTGGGCGAAAGCGCTCTCATTCGGTTTCGCGACTTCCGGAGCAGGGGCAAGCTGCTGGTAGGCTCGGGCAGCAGCGGAGTCATCTCCCGATAATGCATACAAGCCCGCGAGTGAAACATCTCGTGCGACGCTTGATGGTTGCATTGCATTCAGCTTTTGCTCTGCCGCATGACAGATGGCGAGAAGGTCGGCGCTCGCCTCGCTGGCAAAGATGCGGCCTTCCACAGGAAGCCTGAGCGCGTCGAGAGCTTCGCTTTCGTTGATTTTGATTGCCTGCTCAACACGGGAAAGCCCCTCTGGCAGTTGTCCGGAGAGAATCAGCAACTCGCCGCTTTTTGCCAGCACGGTCGCCGAATTTGGAGACAAGGCACTGGCCTGCTCAAGCTGTTCAAGCGCAGCCGGTAGTTGAGCTTGATTGAGGAAGACGTCAGCAAGATCGAGGCGCGCATCGACTGAATTCGGATCGCGCAGAATGGCGCGGCGCAGATGGCCCTCGGCCTTCGTCCAGTCGTGGTCAGCAGCATACGTGCTCGCGTAGATCCGATCCGAGATGGCTGTTCCAGCGGAGTCTTCCAGGAGTTGCTCCGACTGGTGCTTGGCGGCTTTGCCGTATGCTTCACCGAGGGAGAAGAGCAAATCCGGATCGTCTGGAAACTGCGCAGCGGCTTTTCGCAGTTGAAGCAAGGCCGCATCCATTTGTCCGGCGTTCCAGAGCGCTGTTCCCAACCAACTCTCGGCCTCTTTGACCTGCGGGTCCTGCCGGACTGCCTCGCGCAACAGCGGAACGGCCTGTGCCGGATGATTCAGCTTGACTTCATCGATCCCCAGCCAGAGACTAACGCCGCGCATTCCGGGCCTCAGTTTGCCGGCTGTCTGCAACGCGCGCGCGGAATCGGCGAATTTTGACTGGGCGTAATAGACCAGCCCAACATTCACATATGCCTCGGGCAACGCAGGCGCAAGCTTCAAGACGGCCAGATATTCATGGACTGCATCATCGAGCCGGTCCTGCTGCTGCGCCTGCTGAGCAGCGACGAAGTGTTCCTGGACTTGATCTTGAACTTGATACGGGGTTTGTGAACGGGCAACCTGGGCGGCAACCGCTAACGAGAGCAGACATGCAATCGGAATGAGTGCGGAAAAAACCAGAAAACGCCGGCTGCGGATACGAAACATGGATTGATAGTAGTGTAGTTTCCCGTCACTGAATGCCATTGCGCGATCCTGTTCGGTGTTTCTTTTAATGACTCGATCATCCTGAAGTCTGAATCATCTTGCGCAAAAGTACAGCACTCCCGAACCTCGTTGAAGAGGTCCGGGAGTGCTGGGTTGTTTTCAAACGTCGGACGCACCAGGGCAAGTTCGCCCGGTGACGTCAGAATGCGACACGCAGCGAGGCCTGGACGTTTCTTGGGCCATAGGCGACGCCCGTGCCGATCCCCTCGCCTGAGGTGGAGCAGTTATCGGTTGCCGTGGGGGTACAAGTGATTGCCGTATCAAAGCCAGTGAAGCGGTGCCGGTTGAACACATCGAAGAACTCCACACGGAAGTCGGTGTGGACCCGTTCGGTGAACATCGGGATGGCTTTGTTGACGTTGAAGTCTTCGCCCGAGTTGAAGAGTTCGCGTACGCCAAGAGCCTTGGGCGCGTCGCCAAAGGTAAAATCCGGCGCGGGCGCAAACGCCGCCGGGTTGAATCGGAGGCTTTTCCCATAGACGAATTTGCCGCTGCTGTTGACAGCATGGACACTCACTCCCGGAATGATGTTTGGACGGCTACCGGAACCGGTTGCGCCCTCGTCTCCCGCGAAGATACCCGAGGTCCAGCCCGGCGAACTTACCGCAAGTGGCGTACCGCTTTGGTACTTCTGGACGGCGGCAATCTTCCATCCACCGACCAGAACGTTCACGACTCCTCCCTGGTTGGCAAACTTTTTGCCTTTTCCGAATGGCAGTTCGTAAGTCCAGGCCAGGACGACGCGCTGCGGGATGTCGTCTTGGCTGAGGGCCTTCTCGACCTTCAGATTGTAGGTGTTCAGCGCGCCGCTATTGCCGTTGCCTTCCCAGGCGGCCTCGGTCGGATACTCCGAGTCGGCGTTCGTGATGTTTTTTGACCAGCTGTAGTTGGCCAAAACGGTCAGCCCAGCGCTCACTCGCTTGGTTACCTGGGCCTGAAGCGCGTGGTAGGTGTAATCGCCAAATGGATCGTCCATGGTCGCTGAATCTACCGTAACGGTTCCATACTGCGGAAAGGGACGCAATGCCTGAGAGACAGAGCCAGTGAATCCGGCATACGGAACTGGAACGACGCTCTGGCCTGCACATGGTGTGCCGGCACCCTGGGCCGTGATTGGCTGTTGTAAACATGCGCCAAGGGCCATGTTGCTGGGAAGCCCCTGGTTAGGGTCATGCAGAAATGCCTGCAGGTGATCGCCATGAGCACCGATGTAAGCAACATCCACAATGGTCTGGAAGGGGAGTTGGCGCTGCACATCGAGGGTCCAGTTTTGGATCGTGCCGGGGCGGTCGACCTTCGACTCGAGAAAGAGGGCGTTGCTCTGACCGTTCATCACCGTTGGGTCGATGAAGGGCGGCAGCTTGCCGGGATAGGCGGTTATCTGCGAGAGCACAACAACCGGAGTCTGAGGGCTGGCCGGATTGGGGTAAGTGTAGCTGGAGGAGAAGCCCTGGCTGTCGTTCTCGGCGAACCCTCCGACGCGTTGGGTGGAGAAGTAAATGCCGTAGCCGGCGCGGATGACGGTGTTGGGATCAAGCGCATAGGCCGCGCCGACGCGAGGGCCCAAGGCCTTTTTGAAGATCGACTGTGGGGAGTTGCCGCCGAGTCGTCCAGGGCCACTACCTTCGAAGACGTAAGCGCCGGGAAGGTTTCCGGCTCCCGGGTTCGGCAGGGTTGGGTCCACATAAGACATGCGGTCTGCCTGCTCGGTCACAGGGATCGGCAGGTCATAACGCAAGCCAAGGTTGAGGGTGAGTTTGTTGTTGACTTTCCAGTCGTCATTGCCGAAAAAGGCAAAATACTTGACGCGGAATCCGTCTACCTGGGGAATGTCGATATACGCATTGGAGGCCGCGCCGCGATAGAAGCTGGCGAAGCCGAAGCCGGAGTTGCCGTCAGTGGGAGTGCTGGTGGGCCCCTGGGCGAAGTTGAACTGGCCGGCGCTGCCGGTCAGGATGCCGAGGTTGAACTGCCCGGCGCGGAATTCGCCTCCGAACTTGAAACTGTGGCGGCCCTTCTGCCACGAGACTGCGTCGTCGTATTGAAAGACGTTGTCGTTGAAGACGCTTTGGCCATCGCTGGGGCTGTTGATGCCGTCGGGATAGTTGTAGGTGAACTTAGGGAAAACCTCGTCCCCGACGCCCTTGAGGCCGAATTTACTGGCCCAGTTGCCACCAAACCCGCCCTCTCCCGAAGTTTCCAGGCGATGGCGGCGAGTGAAGCCGGCATTGAAGTGGTTGAGCATCGTTGGCGAAATGAGATAGTCATAGCCAAAACGCAGATACTTGTTGCCCTGGACGTTGCCGCCTGTGTAAAGCGGCCCGAGGCTTTGGGTGCTTACGTAAGGCATGTTGCCGGTGAAGTAACTGCCTGAGATTTTGTTGCGTTGGTTTATGTTCTCGTCGATGCGTACGGACCACTCATCGGCTTGCTGGTGGTTAGAGCTGACGTCATTGATATTGAAGTAAGGGCTGGTTACACCGGCGGGGGCAGTGGGCATAACCTTTTGCGCGGCCGCAAAAACCGGGTCCGCGGCCTCGGTGATTTTGTTATTTGGATATGCCTGGCAGGGCATTCCCTGGTTGGCGCCGGTGCAGGTCGTGTAATCGTAAAGGATGTGGGCCTGGAATGGCGTATTGTTGACGGTTATGGGGGTCGAGAGAGCTGAGAAGTCTCCTCCGAGCATGGCCTGAGTGGGCGCTGACAGCAGCGATGTGCCGCCGCTTTCCTGGCGGAAGCCCTCGTAGTTGAAGAAGAAGAAGGTCTTGTCTTTGCCGTTGTAAAGCCATGGAATGCGCACCGGCCCTCCGACGCTTGCGCCGAAGTCGTTCTGGGTGTCGGTTGGCGTTTTATATTCGTCTTTCCCGGCTATGGCGTTTTGTAGGTCGTTGGTCCAGGTGTTGGCATCAAGGACGTTGTTCTTGAGCAGATCGTAAGCGGAGCCATGAAGGCTGTTCGAGCCTGATTTAGAAACGAGATTGACCACGCCGCCGCTGGCGCTTCCAAACTGGGCGTCAAACGTGTTGGTCATGACTTTGAACTCGGCGACGGCCTCGACGCTGAAGTTATAGGTGACCTGCATGTTGGCCGAGGCGAGCTCAGTAGTGGAACCATCGAGCAGGATGTCCTGACCGCCCTGTTGTCCGCCACTGAGCTTGAAGTTTCCTGAGGGTGGCGAGGAGGGGTTGTTGGTCATATTGCCGGCGAACCCGGGCGCGAGTGCTGCAAAATCCAGCGGGTTGCGAATTTCTCCGTTGAACTGCAGCGGAAGCGATTCGATTACCTCGGGCGACATGGTGAAGCCGACCATCGTGGAGTCGGTCTCA
>Ga0302324_100015198_pt1 | contig 15447 bp, 12 predicted proteins | sample Palsa_T0_1_FD_201949 | JGI IMG/M metagenome (GOLD analysis project Ga0302324, IMG submission 201949) | Peat permafrost microbial communities from Stordalen Mire near Abisko, Sweden - Palsa_T0_1 | ecosystem: Environmental > Terrestrial > Soil > Palsa > Peat permafrost | place: Sweden: Abisko...
GGAGTTTTTTTTCCACATCCGCGAGGAGGCGTTTGGAATCGGTGATCAAGCCGGCGAAACTGCCCTGGCCATGCTCCGCCTGGGCGAGCAGATCCGAGGCGATCCAGGCCCCCTCCCCCGTGTCATCGGCTATGACCAGGATTTCGCTCGGACCGGGAAGAAGATCGACCGCCACGCGACCAAAGACCTGCCGCTTTGCCTCGACGACGTAGGAGTTGCCGGGACCGAATATTTTGAGCACCGGGGCGATGGATGCCGTGCCGTAAGCGAGCGCGGCAATCGCCTGCGCGCCGCCTACTTTGAAGATTTCCGTCGCTCCGGCCTGCTGGAGGGCATAAAGCAGATCGGCATTGACGGCGCCGGAGGTGTCCGGCGGGGTCGTGACCACGATTTCGGGCACGCCTGCCGCGACTGCCAGGGAGACGGTCATGATCGCCGTGGAAACGAGGGGGGCGGTTCCCCCGGGAACATAGATGCCGACCCGGGAGAACGGATCGAACCGCTCGCCGACTTCCACGCCTTGGCGATTCCTTCCCCGCCAATCCTTCCTCAAGCCGCGCTTGGCGAACGCGAGAACGTTTACCCGGGCTTCCGCCACGGCGTTTTTCGTTTGCGCGCTGACCGATTGCCGGGCGCGACCCAATTCCCCGGCGGTGACGCGCAACTCGGCGGGCTTCAAATTCGGGCCGCCGAATTTTTTTGTGAGGCGAACCAGCGCTTCGTCGCCCCGCAAGCGCACCTGGGAGAGGATGGCGCGCACGGTCTTCTCGACGCCGGCGGCGGGGGAGAAGCGCCTTCGAAGGAGTTTCAGCGCTTCGTTGAAACCGGGGTCGGTGTAACGCAGGGAGCGCATCAAGCCGGCGCGGTTCGTTTTTTCGGCCTGGCGGCGACACTGGTGCGGTGGGCGATCTTTTCGATGGCGCCGGACTTCAGGTACTGCCGCCGCAGGCGATCGAGAATCTCCTCGCGCGAGTCGTAAAGGCGCTTCCGTTTGCGGCGGGGCGCCTTGCTCAAGGCGTAGGCGGTTATGAGCGGCAGCGAAATGGTGGAATCCGCATAGCACACCACGCAGTCGGGGAGGTTTTCCGGATCGATCTTTCCCCAACTGACGGCTTCCCCCGGCGTCGCGCCGCTCAGGCCGCCCGTGTCGGGCCGGGCGTCGGTGCATTGAAGAAAATAATCGTGGCCCCGCTCGGCAATGCCCATCACCTCCTGGATCTGGGGTTCGGTTTGCAGGATGAAATTTTTCGGCGAGCCGCCGCCCAGGATGAAGACGCTCGATTTCAAGCCTTGCGATTTGGCGTTGAAAACGATGGCGGCGGATTGGTTTACGTCGCGATTCACGTCGAACTGGAGGCGGGAATCCCGGAGAGCCATGGCGGCAACGTTCATGCCGATGGAACTGTCTCCCGGGGAGCTTGTGAAGATCGGCACTCCGAATTGGTGGGCGGCGCTCAGGACGCTGGTCTCGACAAGGCCGAGCTTTTTCTCCCGTTCGAAGACGAACCGGCCGAGCCGGAAGTGGAATTCGTCGGTGCCCATCGTCTTTTGAAATTCGGGTTCCTGGATGACCTGGCGCACGAAGGCGTCCGTGTCGAGCAATACGTCGTATTCGAAAAGCACGTCGTAGATGCGGATGACCCCCTCGTTGCGCAGGACGATATCATCCAGGAAAGGCGACCCGGCATGAAGCGCCATGCCGAGGCCGTAGTGCAGGTCGTGATAGAGATTGGCTCCGGTGGAAACGATCCAGTCGACGAAGCCGGCCTTCATCAATGGAACGATGGCCGATTTTCCCAACCCGGCGGGCGTCAGGGCGCCGGTCAGGGACATTCCCACGGTGCCGTTGGCGGCCAGCATTTTGTGGGTAAAGAGCCGGCATGCCTCGGCCAGGCGGCCGCCGTTGTACGCCTTGAATGCGCCGTCGATGAGGTCGCTGGCGCGGCAGTTCTTCCGGATCGGCTCGGGCTGGAGCCGGGGAAATCTATTCAAGGATGCCATTTGGCTTGAAAGAATAAGAAACAGGCGTGGAATGCAATAATGAACCGATATTCAAGAGATGACTACTGACAACGGCTCGCCCGAGTGCACGGACGAGGGGCTGATGGAGGCCATCCAGCAGCGCAAGCCGGAGGCTCTTGAGACGCTTTACGACAGGTATAGCGGGATACTGAAGGCGCTCATTATGAGGATCATCCATAACGAAACGGAGGCCGATGACCTCTTGCAGGAGATTTACATGGAGATTTGGAACCAGGCGCATCATTTTTCGGCGGACAAGGGCAAGCCGCTCGGCTGGATGGTGACGCTGACCCGGCGGAGGGCCATCGACCGGCTCCGCAAGAGACAGGCTTACGCGCGGGTCGAGGAGCGGCTCCAGCACGAGACCGAGCAGCAGCCCGAAGCATGGGCTTACAATTCCACAGAGGTGGATATCCTTCTCTCGGACATGCGCAAAGTCCTCTTCGAGGCGATGAACGCCCTCCCGCCCGCCCAGAAGGAAGCCATAGAATTCGCATTTTTTCGAGGGATGAGTCAGCGCGAAATCGCCGCACATACGAATATCCCTTTGGGGACGATCAAAACGCGCCTCGAGTTAGGTCTGAAAAAGATCTCCGAGGGTCTGAAGGGGCTTAAAGATGAATTTTGAAGAGTTTGAGAACAAAGCCCGCCTCTATGTTCTGGGAGCGCTGGACGAGGAGGAAACGGAGCATTTCCAGAAGGCGCGGGTGCTATTCGGGCACCGGGCGGAGGATTTCATCAAGGAATGCCGCAAATTGAACAGTGTGTTTGCCTTGAGCTTGCGTCCCAACATGCCCAAGCCCGAGACCAAGGCGCGATTGATGGCAAAAATCCGCGAAGCGATAAAAAAGAGCGGAAGCTGCGACGGCAACCACACCTCTGACGCCAGTTCGAACTGACCGAATTCCGCCGCGAAGCAAGCCCTAGGCTGGCAATCCGGGCAATGCGTTATTCCTGCCCTTGCTGCGAAGAAGCTGGAACACGGCAACCGCCGCGACAGCCAGGCCGCAAAAGAAACTCCCTCTCTCCGGTATGGCGGATGCGGCAGGCGGTTGAAACGCCGCAACGAGTTGACTTGTAGGACGTTTGCTCATGCACATGGGGGCTTGTAAGGTAAATCCCTATCGCCCAGTCCTTTGGAGCGCGGATTTGACGGAGATGCTATATAGTTACGAACCGTGACTTACACCGAGGCCTGCATCGCAATCAATATGATCCCAAGGATGGGTCCGGTGCGGCTCCGCAAATTGCTCGAAGTCTTCGAAACCCCGCAACGGATCCTGGCGGCGAAACGGAGCGAACTCCTCGATATAGTGGGAAAAGAGGTCGCGGATTCCGTTTCAAATTGGGAAGGGATGGTCGACCTTCCAGCCGAACTGAAGCGGGTGGCCGATTTTGGCGCCGGGGTGATCACGGCGGAGAATGCGGAGTATCCGCGCCTGCTGCGTGAGATTCATAATCCACCGATCGTCCTGTATGTCTGGGGGAAACTCATGGAGCGGGACCGCCACGCGATCGGCGTGGTCGGGTCCCGGCAGACGAGCCATTACGGGCTGGAATGCGCGAAGAAGCTTTCGTATCAACTCGCCTACGCGGGGTTGACGGTCGTAAGCGGCCTTGCCCGGGGGATCGACACCGCGGCGCACCAGGGGGCGCTCGCGGCCAAAGGCCGGACGGTTGCCGTCCTCGGGTCGGGGTTGAACCGGCTTTACCCGGTGGAGAATCTCGCGCTGGCGGAGAAAATTGCCGAGTCGGGAGCGGTGGTAAGCGAGTTCCCGATGGAAACGCCGCCGGACCAGCAATCTTTTCCGATACGGAACCGGATCGTGAGCGGGTGGGGCTCGGGTCTGCTCGTGGTGGAAGCCGGCGCCAACAGCGGGGCGTTGATCACGGCGGCGCAAGCCCTCGAACAGGGCCGGACCGTCTATGCCGTCCCGGGCCCGATCAACCGCCCGACTTCCGCCGGCTCGAATCGGCTGATCCAGCAAGGGGCAAAGCTGGTGGCCGGCGCGGAGGACGTGCTGGAGGAGTTCGAGATGTTTTTCCCAGCCACGCCGAAGCTGACGGCAAGTTCACCCCTGGCCGAGAGCCTGGCCGGCGAAGAGAGAAAGATTTACGACTCGATCGACGACACCGAAACGACGATGGAGCAGATCATCGCGAAATGCGGGTTGCCAACGCCGGTGGTGTCTTCTACCCTCCTCACCCTTGAAATGAAACGCTTCGTAAAACAGTTGCCCGGCCACTTCTTCGTAAAATTGCTCTGATGGGAAAATCCTTGGTCATCGCGGAAAAACCGAGCGTCGCGGCCGACCTCGCACGGGCGCTCGGGAAATTCGAAAAGACGGGCGACTTTTACGAGAACGAGAAATATGTGATTTCTTCGGCAATAGGCCACCTCGTGGAACTCTGCCTGCCCGGGGAACTGGATAAGCAGCGCGGCAAGTGGAGTTTCGCCAATCTGCCGATCATCCCGATGGAGTTCGCGCTGAAGCCGATCGAAAAGACCGAGGCGCGCTTCAATCTTTTGAAGCGGCTGATGAAGCGCAAGGAAGTGACGGAAGTCATCAATGCGTGCGACGCGGGCCGCGAAGGCGAACTGATCTTCCGCTATCTCGTAAAGCTGAGCGGGGTGGCCAAGCCGACGCGCCGCCTCTGGCTCCAGTCGATGACGCTGGAAGCGATCCGGACGGCTTTCGAACGGTTGCGTTCCGACGCGGAGATGATACCGCTGGCCGAGGCGGCTGTTTCACGCTCGGAGAGCGATTGGCTGGTGGGGATCAACAGCACGCGGGCGCTGACCGCTTTCAACTCGAAGACAGGGGGCTTTCAACTGACGCCGGTCGGACGCGTGCAAACCCCGACGCTTGCGATCCTCGCGGAACGGGAAGAGAAAATCCGCTCCTTCAAGCCGCGGACCTATTATGAAGTCTTCGGCGATTTCGAGGTGAAGGCCGGCGCTTACCGCGGACGCTGGTTCGACGAGAGATTCAAGAAAGGGGCGGACGAAGACGCGCGGGCGGAGCGGATCTGGGAGAGAACGCAGGCGGACCAGATCAAGGCGAAGTGCGAGGGGCAGCCGGGTGAAATAGTCGAAGAGAAGAAGCCGGCGTCCCAGGCCCCTCCCCTGCTCTATGATCTGACGAGCCTCCAGCGGGAAGCCAATTTACGGTACGGATTGAGCGCCCGCCGCACTCTGCAGCTGGCGCAGCAACTTTACGAGAAACACAAAGTCCTCACCTATCCGCGAACGGACAGCCGGTTTCTGCCCGAAGATAATCTCGCCCAGGCGCGAACGGTGATGGGGAGCTTCGCGGATCCGTCGTTGAGCGTCCATGCCCAAAAGGCTCTCGGGAACGGATGGGTCCGGCTTTCGAAGCGCATCTTCGACAACTCGAAAGTCACGGACCACAACGCGATCATCCCGACCGGCCATCCGCCGGCAAACCTGGACGAGTACCAAACCAAAATTTTCGATATGGTCGCGCGGCGGTTCATCGCCGTCTTTTATCCGCCGGCCCAGTTTGAAGTGACGACGCGCATCACCCGTGTCTCGAAGGAGGCCTTCAAAACGGAAGGCAAGATCATCCTGGATCCGGGATGGCTCGCGGTCTATGGGCGCGAAGCGAGCGGAGGGACCGAGGCGGAGCGGGTGACGGTGGCAATCCTCCCCGGCGAAGCCGCGCGCACGAACGCCATCGAGGTAAAGCAGACAGAGACGAAGCCGCCCCCCCGATTCAACGAGGCGACACTGCTTTCGGCCATGGAGGGCGCCGGCAAGCTCATCGATGACGAGGAACTGCGCGAGGCAATGAGCGCGAAAGGGCTCGGCACTCCCGCGACCCGTGCCGCGATCATCGAAGGGTTGATCAAGGACGGATACATCGACCGGGAAGGCCGGGAGCTGATCGCCACCGCCAAGGGGCTTTCGCTGATAACGCTGCTGCGGGGGCTGGGAGCCAACGCGCTCTGTTCGCCCGAGATGACCGGAGAATGGGAATTCAAACTCAAGCAGATGGAACACGGCGGTCTCCAACGCTCGGTTTTCATGAACGAGATTCGAGCTTTGACGGAGGAAATCGTCACGAAGGTCAAAGGTTTCAAGGGCGATTCCGTGGACGGGAACTACGCCATCCTGGATGTCGAATGTCCCAAGTGCGGGGCCAAGCCGATAGTGGAAGACTACCGGACGTTCCGGTGCCAGGCGTGCGATTTCCTGATTTGGAAGACGATGGCAGGACGCCAGTTCGAGCTCGAGGAAGTGGCGACGCTCCTGGCGGCACGGAAGGTCGGCCCGCTGGAAGGTTTCCGGAGCAAGCGCGGTTTCCCCTTCGCGGCGATCGTCAAACTGGGAGAAGACCTGAAGCCCGTCTTTGAATTCGAGTCGAGCGGCGGAGCGGCGGAGGAGGAGACGGACCTGGCCGGTTTGGAGAAGATCGGCGTCTGTCCGGTCTGCCAAAAAGGGGAGGTTTATGAGATGCCGAATGCTTATGCCTGTGAAAACGCGATCGCGGCGGCAAAGACCTGCACGTTTCGGTTGAACAAGGTGATTTTGCAGAAACAGATTCCGCGGGACCAAGCCGAAAAGATGCTGAAAAGCGGGAAAACGGATTTACTCCCTGGGTTCATTTCGAAAAAGGGCCGCCCGTTTTCCGCATACCTCAAGCTCGAGAACGGGAAGATCATTTTCGAGTTCGAGCCGCGGAAGAAAAAGAAGTAAGAGCCCAAACGGGCGTTTAAGTATTGACACCACAATATCTTGTGGTATGAGCTATCGCGGTAGCTTTTTACCACTATGCGCTGTCCCAAGTGCGGAGCGATTGAAGATAAGGTGATCGATTCGCGATTATCCAAGGATGGCGTGAGCATCCGCCGCAGACGGGAGTGCCTGGTATGCGAACACCGGTTTACCACCTACGAGCAGGTGGATCGCGCGGACATCCGCGTGATAAAGCGCGACGGACGGGGCGAACCGTTTGACCGGCACAAGCTGTTGCTGGGGATAACCAGGGCCTGCGAAAAAAGGCCCATCGCCGTCGAGAAGGTGGAGAAGGCGGTTGAAGAGATCATACACGATTTGGAAACGAACTACCCACGCGAAGTCGCCTCCCTGGCCATCGGGACCAAGGTGATGGAAAAGCTGCACCAACTCGACGAGGTCGCCTACGTTCGCTATGCGTCCATCTATCGGCAATTTCAGGACGTCGGAGCTTTCATCGAGGAAATCCAATCCCTGGAGCGGCGTCCCAAGGCGAACGTCCTGCAACCTGAACTCTTCGGGCCATCGAGATGAACCGGAATTTTTATGATCGCTCTTAAGGACGACTTCCCGCTGGTTCAGTTCGATGGCGGAGAGCTCGTGGCGTTTCAACCCGACTGGCTGGTGCGGTCGCTGCGGCGCGCCGCGCAGAAAGCCGGTTACCCTCAGTGGTGGCTCGCGGAACACGTGGCCGAGAGCGTGACGACTTATCTGCTGCTGGGGTTCGAGGCCACCACGGTAAGCGTCTCGAGGCTTTCGGCGGCCGTGCAAAATGTCTTGCAAGTCATCGGATACGCGGAAGTCGCGGGTCATTTTGTGCCGGACGCGCCGCCTGCGAAGCTTTCGCTCCACGAAGTGGCGCGGGAAGCAGGCAGCGGTTACGAACTGGCGTTTTTCGAGATTCTCGGGAGGCGGCTTCAGGAGTTGGTGACGCCGCAAACCAGCCATGTGGAATTGTGGGGCCTCGAACGCTGCGTCAAACGGCTTCGATCCAAAAAGGTTTGGAGCCGCGATTGCGACTCGCTGCGGGAGGAAATCGTTTCCTTTGTCCGGGAGCAGATCGGCGCGGCCGATCCCAAGCGCAACTTCATTCTCTTTCTCTCCTAGGAATTCGATGACTCTCTTCGAAAAGATCGCCAGCCGGGAGATTCCGGCAAAGATCGTTTACGAAGAAGAAGACTTGATCGCCTTTCACGACGTAAACCCGCAGGCGCCGGTTCATGTCCTCATTGTGCCGAAGCGCGCCATCCCGCGGATCGGCGAAGCCGGCGAGGGGGACGCCGTGCTGCTGGGCCGCCTGCTGCTCGCTTCGAGGAAGGTCGCGGAGATTACCGGCGTTCTCCAGAGCGGCTACCGCCTCGTCATCAACCACGGCCCGGATGCCGGCGAGTCCGTGCCGCACCTGCACGTTCACCTCCTGGGCAAGCGACAACTCGCCTGGCCCCCCGGATAAATATGGAGAAAGGGAGATGACCTCGGCGGCCACCATTTTGCCCATCGCATCCGTGCTCGGGATATATGCCGCGCGGCTGATCGAGGTGAACACAAAGCGCGCGGTGATAGCCGGCAAGGTTCAGGAAGTCTTCACCTTCAGGCTTTTCATGCTGACCGGCACCCTCATGCTGGTCTGTTCCCTGGCGGAGTTTTTTATTCAGAAGCTTTATTTCCGCGCGGGATACTATTGGAGCTGTTTCGCGGCGGGCTGGCTCTCCGCGATCGTTTCCTTCGCGATTCGACGGCGCGCCATCGCCGCGTTGGGAAAGTTCTGGAGCCTCCATATCGAGATCAGGGATAATCACGAGTTCGTGCAAAGCGGCCCCTTTCGCTGGGTGCGGCATCCGGCGTACTTCTCGATGTTTCTGGAGTTGCTGGCGATTGGGCTGATTCTGGACGCCTTCGTGATGATCATCGCGATTCCCTTTTTGTTCATCCCGGTCCTTATCATGCGAATAAAGATGGAAGAAAAGGCGCTGGTGGAGAAATTCGGGGACGCCTACGCAGCCTACCAGAAATCGACGCCGGCGATCCTCCCCATCCGCTGGCCAAAATGAGCCCGATGGAAGTGAACTATCGCAGCCGCCGCCGCGTGGTAATCACGGGAATGGGTGTGATAGCTCCCAACGGGCACGACTTGAAAACCTTCTGGGAGAGCGTGCGCAACGGCGAAAGCGCCGCGGGTCCAGTCACCCGGTTCGACGCGGCCAACCTCCCTCACAGGATCGCCGCCGAGGTGCGCGACTTCGATCCGCGCCGGTATATGGAACCGAAGACCGCGCGGCGGCTGGACCGCTCCTCGCAATACGCGGTCTCCGCGGCGCGGCTTGCCGTCGAGGACGGGAACATCGATTTTACGCATTTCGATCCTGAGCGGGCGGGCGTGGTGGAAGGGACGACGGTCAGCAACAACGAGATGGCGTTCCGCTCGGAGGAAGCGTATTCCAGGAAGGGATACCGGGGGCTAAGCCCTTATGCGTTGATAAACGGGTATAACGGCGGCGGAAGCGGCGAGATCTCCAACGAACTCGGCATCACCGGCCATTCGATAACGTGCAGCACGGGGAGCGCTTCGGGAAACGACGCCGTGGCCTACGGGTTCAACATGATCCTGAACGACCAGGCGGACGTGATGGTCGCCGGGGGGGCCGAAGCGCCGTTGCTGCTGCCCATCTGGGGCGCCTTTTGCCTGGGCAAAGTGATGACTTCGCGAAACAAAACCCCAAAACGGGCAATGCGGCCTTTCGACAAAACCCGCGACGGATTCCTGCTAGGCGAAGGCGCGGGTTTCGTTCTCATGGAGGAACTCTCCTTCGCGCTGGGCCGCCGGGCTGCGATTTACGCGGAAATCATGGGACATGGCCGAAGCTGCGAAGCCTTTCATCCCGTTGCGCCGCATCCCGATGGCATCGGAGTGCTCCGGGCGATGGAGAAAGCGTTGCAGCAGGCCCAACTGCACTTCTCGGAGATCGATTACATCAATGCGCACGGAACGGCGACCGAACTCAGTGACAACGCCGAGACGAAGGCGATCAAGAAGCTCTTTGGAGCACATCCGAACAAACTGGCCGTGAGTTCCACCAAACCGGTGACCGGCCACCTCCTGGCTGGGTCCGGGGCCGTCGAGACGGTCGTCTGCGCGCTGGCCATCCGGCACCAGGAAATTCCGTTGACGCTGAATTTTGACGAGCCGGCCGGAGAGTGCGCGCTCGATTTTGTCAAAGGGGCATCCCGTCCCTACCCGGTTCAGATGGTGATGAACCTGAGCAGCGGATTCGGCGGCAAGAACGCGTGTCTGATCCTAGGTAAGTATTCGCCGACGCGATGAATTTCTTTCAATACATACCGTTGGTCGCGGCCCTCTCCAATTTCGTGGTCACGCTGCTTGTCGTTTGCCGCGATCCGCGCCCGGCGTTGAACCGCATCTTCGCCCTATGGGGGATCTCGCTGACAGTATGGAATCTGGGGACATTCTATATGTTCCGCGTGACGAACCAGGATGACGCGCTCTTTTGGGCTCGATTTCTTCAATATGGCGTCATTTTCATTCCGATCAGCCTCTTTCACCTCTCCCTGCTGATCGCCCATATACAGCCGCCAAAATACTTCAAATGGCTCTACGCGGTGCCCATTGGCTTGGCTGTCAGCAACTTCTTCGGCTACTTCATTACCGGCGTTCGAAGCGTCGGGTATGCTTACTACTCGGTCGCCGGCCCCGGGTTCTGGGTATTCGCCTGCACCCTGAGCGTCACCGTCGCATCGGTCGTCATCCTCCTGGCAAAACGCCGGAAGCTTCCGCTGCTGCACAAAAAGCGCCTGACGCCGCTGATCGTGGCGCAGGGGGCCCTGGTTGTCCTGGGCAGCAATGACGTGATGCCGATCATGGGCATCGACTATTATCCGTTCACGGGAATCAAAATCTACCCCATAGGGAGCGCGGCGGCCGTCTTTTACGGGATCATAGTCGGCTACAGTGTGCTGCAGCATCAACTGCTGGACGTGTCGGTCACATTGAGCAGGCTGGCGGCCCACCTCGTCCGTCTGACCTTTCTTTTTGTGATCGGTTTGTTCCTTTTGCTCCTCGCGAGCCTCTTCGCGAGGAATGAATTCACACCGGCCTCCTTTCTCTGTTCGCTGGCCGTCCTGCTGCTAAGCTCGGTGATCGCTTCGTTCTTCTTTCCGCGGCTGTTCGGAGGCGGAGGCGAGACGCTCGAACGGCGGCTCCTTGGCGACCGCTTCGAGTATCACGTCAAGGTCCGAAGCTTTATCGCATCCATGCAACATTATGCGGACAACGAGCTGATGTTGAACGATCTCGAAAATCTCTTCGTGAACACCATTGGCATGGCGAGTTACCAACTCATCGTTCTCGATCAAACAAACCACTCATTTTCCGTCTCCCGCTTTTATCCGGCCGGTGCGGGAGGCGATGCGTCGGACCTGCATGTGGACTCGCCGATCTTCCGCTATTTTGGAAAGAGCAAATCCGAATATCTGGCGCTCAACATCGACTACGTATCGCCGGTCGAGGGAGCGGCCGAGCACGAAGCGCGTGAGGATATGAAAAACTTCAAGGGGGAGTTTTGTTTGCCGTTGGTCGCGGATGATACGCCATTTGGGTTGCTGTTGGTCGGTCCAAAAACGAACAGCGAACCTTATACGGCCACAGACATCAATTTGCTGACCACGCTGGTTAAAAGCCTCAACCTGTTGATCCACCAGGCGCGTCTAAAGGATCAGATCCTGCTGGCGCAGGAATTGGATCTCCTGGGCAGCCTGTCGAGGGGGATGGCTCATGATTTGAACAATCTCCTTACTCCTCTATGGACGCTATTGCAACTGGCCGGCGAAGGCACGCCGCTCGAAGACCTGAAGGATAACCTGCTTCCCCTGGCCACGCGCAACATAGAAACGATACGGGCCTATATAAAGGAGGCGCTGTTTTTCTCCAGGAATCTTAGGCCTAATATCCAGCTGGGGCGGCTGGACGTCGTGGTGAGCCAGGCTGTGGAGATGATGAGCGAACAGTTCAAGCGCAAGAACATAGAGGCCGTCGTGAAGACGGCGCCGGATGTTCTCGTGGAGATGGACGAGGTGCTCATCAAACGCCTGATCATCAATCTTCTCTCCAATGCCCTCGACGCGTCCCCGCCCGGAAGTGAATTGCGCATAGAACTCGCCCGTCTCGCGAAAGCACAGGCGAAACGGGAATGGTTGCGCGTTTCGATCATCGATCGCGGGGAAGGGATCCCGGAAGAGAATCTCAACCGCATATTCACCCCGTATTACACGACGAAGGATCGCGGCGATGAAAATCGCGGCTTCGGACTGGGGCTCTCGATCTGCAGGAAAATCGTCCATTTGCATGGTGGAAATTTAAGTGTTGCCAGCAAGCCGAAAAAAGGCACCACTGTGAACGTGGATTTGCCGAACAGCCAATCCAGGGTTTTCGCCCCGAACATCATCGAAGTCGCCAAATGATTTCCCTTCTGGTTATTTCCAGACAAAGCGCCCTGGCAACGGCCATAAAGTCAATTCTGGACCCGAGGAAATACCAGGTCATAACGAAAAGCGACGCATCGGAAGCGGATTCGCTCTTGGCTCGCGGGGCGATCGATGCTTTGGTCCTGGATGTCGAAGCCAGCGACGTCCGCGCCATCCGAACAATTGGAGAGTTGAAGAATCTGGCGCCGTTCTGCCCGATACTCGTCTATGCTGACACCAAGGAATGGGAGTGGGAAGAGGACGCCTATCTCCTGGGAGTCTCCCACGTTCTCACGAAACCGATACGGGCAAAGATGCTCAACATGCTGCTGGAGCGCCTGTTCGCGAAGCCGCGTCCGGATAAGTTTGCCTCCCAGCCGGAGCCGATCCCAGCCGCGGCGGCGGGAGCCTGGAGGATGGAGCGGGGCAATGCCGAAAAGTTGCGGGCGCTCGAGTCATTGCGCAGGCTTTCCGCGGTGCTCGCCGAAGGTATGAATTCCGAGGCGCTCCTCAAGCGTTTTCTGCTTCTGCTTCGCGAGGTGATCGGGGTGAACAAGGCCGTCGTTTTCCTACGGAGGCCGGCTGGCAGCCATGTAAAGGATGACCGCTGGCTGAGGTCCGCCTGCGCCATCGGCATCGAACAGGCGTTCCTCGACCATTTCGCCCTCTCGACACGGAGCGGCATTGGAAGTCATTTGCACCGGCAGGGGCGCATCCTGAGAGCCAGCGGCGAGGAAGCCCGCGAGGATCGCGACGCCGCGCGCGAGTTCCGGCTGCTGGGAGTCGAGGTGGCGATTCCAATTCTCGACAGGGAATCGTTGATCGGCGTGGCGGTTTTCGACGAACGTCTGACGGGCGAACCGTATGCGAACGAAGAGCTGGCCCTTATCTTTCAGGTGCTCGAGCACGTCGGCCCGGCCATAAAGAATGCCCAGATCCATAGCCGGCTCGAAACCAGCCACGCGATGGTCGCCAATATTCTCAGCCAGATCGGCGCCGGTTGCGTCGTGGTCGGAAACGATTTGTCGATCCTGCACGCCAATCCCGCGGCGGAGGATCTCTTTGTCCGCGACCCGGCAAAGCGGAAGTCCCTGGAGTTTGGAGATTTTTCCCAGGATTTGGGCAGCGCTATTTTCACCGTGTTGAAGACCGGCGCCGGCGCGGCTCCCTTTCGCTATGCGCTTGCCGATGCGCCGCGGAATTCGTTCCGGGTGGCGATCGCTCCGTTCAAGACGCAGGGTTCGCAGAGTCCGGACGCGGCGCTGTTGATCATCGAGGATGTCACCACGTCGGACGAGGCCCAACGCCTCGAGATCGAGAGCTCCAATCTGAGGCTGGTGAAGTCGATGGCCGAGCATCTGGCGCACGAGATCGGCAACTCGCTGGTTCCACTCTCGACCCACGAACAGTTGCTGGTCGAGAAGTTCGCCGAGCCGGAGTTTCGGGCTTCGCTCGCCGACGCCATGTCGGGGGCCGTGAGGCGGATCTCGCGATTCGCAAACCAAATGGTATTCCTCGCGCGGGACAAGACCGACTTTGCCGAAAAGATCCGCCTGGGCCAGGTCATCGTCGAGGCATTTCACGAGGCAAATACATTTCACCAGGGAAAGCTGGCGCGCCTCAATTTCGAGAAGAGCGCCGAAGATTGGCTCGTGGCAGGCGATTACAAGGCGCTGCGCCACGCCTTTTCCGAGGTGATGTTGAATGCCCTTCAAGCCAATCCTTCGGAGCCGAAAGTCGATGTGCGGATAACGGAGGACAAGCTCGAGGGCGGCGGGCTTTCGCTAAACATCGAGGTGCAGGATTCCGGCGCGGGGTTTCCTCCGGAAGTGGCCAAACGCGCCAACGAGCCTTTCTTCTCGACCCGCAACGTTGGGTTGGGCCTGGGATTGACGGTGACGCGGAAGATCATCGAAAACCACCACGGGACGATGGAGATTCCGACCTTCCACAAGGATCAGCCGGGAGTGGTGCGAATTTCGCTTCCACTTTTGACGCAATTTTGAGACAAAAGGGCCGGATGGGACAGGTGAAAATTGAAACTTGAGTTTCTCGCACGAACTCTGCTTCTTTCGTGGAACGCTATGAGATTCAGCATCCGGCCCTTGTTGTTTTTGGCCGTCGCGGCTCCTCTTTCTTCCTATGCGCTCGGTATCCGAATTGTGGACCAGGATGCCGAAGCGACGGGCCGCGGAGACGCCTTCGCGGCAACCGCGGACAATCCTTCGGCGATCTATTATAATCCCGCGGGGATAACCCAGCTTCCCGGCGAGAATTTCAGTCTTGGAGCGTACGCCATCGTTCTGAAGGATTACGTCTCGCCAAAGGGAGGCGGCCCCTCGTTCGAAAGCACGAACGCGTTGCAGGCCGTTCCGCATTTCTATTACACAATCACGCCAAACCACTTTCCCCTCACCTTTGGCTTGGGAATTTATGCCCCTTACGGACTCGCCATCCAGTACCCGGACAACACGCCCTTTCGCACCCTCGCGACGCAGGGCCAGCTCATCTATGTCACGGCAAACCCGGTGGTTGCCTGGAAGGTGTGCGACCAGCTTTCCATCGCGATAGGCCTTACGATCAACTATGGGGACGAGACTCTCAGCCGCGGGATATTCTCGCCCGGCGACCGATTCAGGTTCCGTGGCCAGGGGACGGCGCTGGGATACAATGCGGGTGTCATGTGGCAGCCTTTCCGCATGGTGTCCATCGGCCTGAACTACCGGAGCAAGAGTTCCATGATCTTCGACGGCCACAGCGCCGCGAGGGTGGCGCCAAACGCCGCCTATGGGAATGACACACTGGTCACCTACCCCCGGGAGAATGCAAAGCTCGGCATGCCCTTCCCCCAAAACGCGGTCTTCGGCCTGTCGTTCCGGCCGGCGAAGAACTGGAACCTCGAGTTCGATCTGGATTGGACGGACTGGGATGTTTTGCGAACCGTCGAGCTAACCAAGGCGTCCGGGAACGTCTCTCTGCCGTTCGATTGGAATTCGAGCTGCTTCTACGAAGCGGGCCTGACGCATAATTTCAACTACGGGCTGAGAGGGAGCCTGGGATATATCTATAGCGCGAACTCGGTGCCGGCGGCCGTTTTCAATCCCATCGTCCCCGACTCGAACCGGCACATTTTCAGCATTGGCATCGGACAAGACATCAAGAACTTCACCTGGGATCTCGCATACCAA
>Ga0302324_100015200_pt1 | contig 15446 bp, 13 predicted proteins | sample Palsa_T0_1_FD_201949 | JGI IMG/M metagenome (GOLD analysis project Ga0302324, IMG submission 201949) | Peat permafrost microbial communities from Stordalen Mire near Abisko, Sweden - Palsa_T0_1 | ecosystem: Environmental > Terrestrial > Soil > Palsa > Peat permafrost | place: Sweden: Abisko...
CAATACAAGGCCGCAAATATTCCGGGAACAAACTGCGCCACTGCAGCGAAGGCGAGCAGGCCTATTGCGGCGAGGCTGGTCGACCCGGAGGTCGATCGATAGTAGCCAAACGCCAGCAGCGCAAGCGTGACAATCACTACCCGTCGCACCCACAGGACCCGCCGACCCAGACTCGCGCCAGCCTCGAGTCGCTGACGCCATAAAAGGGGTGCCGCAATATCGTTGGATATCATTATTGCGAGAGCGGTGCTGGCCACGACCACCATCGCGGTGGCCGCGGAAAGCCCTCCCAGGAAAACCAGTACGGTGAGCCACGGCATGTCGTAGCTCTTTGGTAGTGTGAGAATCAATGAATCGGATGCAGTGCGCAGAGTGAGGCCATCGATCGTGCCCAGTGCCACTACCGGTACCACGACCGCGGAGAACAAACCCAGATAAGCTGGCAGCAGCCACCGCGCATACTTGAGGTCCGTGGTGTCAGCACACTCAACCACACCGACTTGGAATTGCCGCGGCAGACAAAAAATCGCCGCCGCTGCGAGCACCGTGCTGATCAGCGCGTCGCCGTTGAAGAGCGTGGCGCCGGTTGCGAGTCTGGGCGGCAACACCCACGGCCGGCCATGCAGCTTGACGCACGCAAAGACACCCACAGCCACGAAAGCCAGAAGCTTCAGGAGCGATTCAAAGGCAATCGCGACCATCAGGCCTTCGCGGTGTCCCGTCGCATCTACGCGGCGCGCGCCGAACAAGACGGCAAACAACGCCAATAGCAGCGCTACGGCGAGCGCGGTATCGCGATACCAGGGCGCATGAGCATCCGCGACTGTGGTCAATGCCGCAATACTCGCGGCTACCGCTTTGTACTGCAGGGCTATATAGGGAATTGCGGCGCTTAATGCGATAACCGTAACCAATACCGCCAGCGCCCGGCTCTTACCGAAACGCGAAGCGATGAAGTCGGCGATTGAACTTACCTTGTGCAGCCGCCCGGTCTCAACCAGCCGCTCCATGAACGGTAGACCGAACACGAACACCAGCGCCGGACCCAGATAGATCGGAAGATAGCCCCAGCCGTCGCGGACGGCGCTGCCCACCGCACCAAAAAAAGTCCAGGAAGTGCAGTACACGCCGAGCGCGAGGCTATAGATGTATGGCCTGAGGGAAGGCTGCGTCAGGTAAACCCGGCGCCGGTCGCCATAGAAAGCGATCCCAAACAGGCAGCCGAGATACGCCACCGCCAATAATGACAGCAGCCAGCCGGAATACATGACCCCCCCCCCCTCGTTATTAAGCACTCTAAGGGGCGCGTGTCGACAAGACAAATCTTGATGGTTTTGGCGTGCGCCGACGAGCTCCCGCAGATCTAAGTACCTGGAGGAGTTGCGATTTGCCTTAATAGCGCAGGCAGGCCGGCGAAATCTCGGCGCTAACGCGGCGCGACTTCGCCCCCGGCTGACTCCCGTCCGCGCGGTGCCCGCTGGGGTATGAAATGACAGTCTCATTAGAGTCCCTACGACCAAAGGGCAATACCGACGAGGGGGGTCGAACCGCCAGGATTGCGCGGTAAAGGATGCCCGGGGCCATGGCCTCGACGGTCGATCGGATCTTCGCGGTAGCGAGCGGACTGCGCTTTCGCCTAGGCTGCACGCGAGCGAGTGATGCGGTGCTCGACAATCAAGAAAGTGCATAGGGGCAATCATGACAACAACCGATGTGATGGACTGGGATGCGATCACCCGCGATCCGCGGTTCATGGATCTGCACCGGCGCAAGACTGCATTTCTATGGGGTTTGATGGCGCTGTCGGTCGCTTACTATTTTCTCCTGCCAATTGGTGCGGCTTATTTTCAGGACTTGTTCAAGATTCGGGTCTGGGGCGTCATTAACATCGGGCTGTTGTTTGCACTAAGCCAATTCATCCTCACCTGGCTCGTAGCGGTTATCTACGGGCGCAAGTCCAGTAGAGACTTCGACGTTCTCGCGGCACAGGTATTGGCGGAATTCTCTGGCCGCACGGCCTCAGTGCGGCCGGGAGTCAACACATGAAAACCCATTTTAAAAAGACGCCGCTGGCCGCGCTGCTAGGCCTTGCAGCGCTTGGCGCCTCATTTGCAATTCAGGCGCAGTCCGCTGCCGGTGAGGGCAAGCGCTCACTCACGTTTATTGTGTTTGCCGTGATCATTGCGATCACGATGTACGTCACCTATATCGCCGCCAAACGCGTTCGATCGGCTTCCGACTTTTACACCGCCGGCGGCGCAGTAACCGGTTGGCAGAATGGCTGGGCAATCTCCGGAGACTACCTCTCCGCGGCCTCTTTCCTGGGCATCGCAGGCTTGATCTCGCTCTACGGGTACGACGGCTTCATGTACTCAGTAGGCTTTCTGGTGGCATACATTACCGTGCTGCTGCTGATCGCCGAACCTTGCCGCAACATCGGACGCTACACGCTCTCGGACATTCTGACGTACCGTAACGACCCGAGAAAAACCCGCATTTTTGGCGCGCTCTCGGTCATCACGGTTTCCACGTTCTATCTGACCGCACAGATGGTTGGTGCCGGCGTGCTCCTCAAGACACTGATCGGTATTAATTATGAAACGTCAGTGCTGTGCGTTGGCGTACTGATGCTGGCCTACGTGCTGTTCGGCGGTATGGTTGCCACCACGTGGGTGCAGATCATCAAGGCGGTGCTGCTGGTATCTGCCTCGCTCCTGATCGTCGCCCTGGTATGGGTGCCGTATGGTTTGTCGCTGCCAGCGTTCCTGCAGGACGTGGTCTCCGATCCCAAAGTACAGGCCCGCGTGGCCACCCTGCTGGGTGATCCCGCCAAAACCATGTCGGCTGCCGATCTGGGGCAGCGCTTCCTCGAACCTGGCCTGTATCTGAAAGCGCCGATCGATCAGATCAGCCTTGGCATGGCGTTGGTATTTGGTACCGCCGGACTGCCGCATATTCTGATGCGCTTCTTCACCGTACGCACTGCGCTGCATGCCCGACAGTCGGTGGTATGGGCGATGATCATCATCGGCGGCTTTTACTTGTTGACGCTTTTTCTGGGGTTCGGCGCCGCCAAATTTGTAGGGCCTGCGGACATCGCTGCGGTGGATGCCGGCGGCAACATCGCGGCACCGCTGCTTGCGCAGTTCATCGGCGGCGGCCCCGACTCCGTCTTCGGAAACTTCATGCTGGCATTTGTATCCGCGGTGGCATTCGCCACTATTGTGGCGGTGGTCGCCGGGCTGGTTTTGGCCTCAGCGTCCGCGATCGCTCACGATCTGTATGTCGGTGTCATTCGCGACGGTAAGGAGGTCTCGCCAACCGGGCAGGTCAAGGCCGCCCGAATCGCAACCCTCATTGTCGGAGCACTGGCGATAGGCATTGGCATTGCTTCGAAGGGTCAGAATGCGGCGGTACTCGTTGGGCTGGCGTTCGCGGTGGCGGCCAGCGCGAACTTCCCTTGCATATTGCTGACGCTTCATTGGAAACGCTGCAATACCGCAGGGGTCATCGCCGGACTAGTCGTTGGAATCGTCGCCGCAGTGGGCCTGACACTGCTGTCGCCCAACCTCACCTATCCGAAAGCTGTGAAAGCTGCCGCGCACAAGGTGCTCGATGAAGACTCGGCCAAGCGCGCCGCCGCGACTGAAGCACTGAAATCGGACGACCCGAAACAGGTCGCGAAAGCCAAAAAAGAGATTGGCGCACTGGATAAGGCAGTCACCAAAGCCAATGCGGACATTGCAAAATGGGGCAACGCGCAGACCTCGTTCATGGGCTTGGAGGCGCCATGGTTCCCACTTAAGAATCCCGGAATCATCTCGATTCCGCTCGGTTTCCTCGCCGTGCTCATTGGCTCGCTCTTATTTCGCGATCGGCGCGCGGAGAGCTTATGGAATGAAGTGTACGTGCGTCAGAACATTGGCCTGGTAGTGTCCAAATCCACCGCCGTACACTAGGCGCAGATTACAGATCGGAAAGCTTCACTCTGCGCCTTCCGGTAGAGGTCGCAGTTCGCTCGGGTCAAGGACCAGGCGCGCTGCCAGGAGCACCGCCTGTGTCCGATTGGCGGCACCGAACTTGCGAAGAATCGCGGTCATGTGCGCCTTCACGGTCTTCTCGGTGATCTGCAGTTCGTAGGCAATCTGCTTATTGAGTCGACCCGCGCACAACATCCCAAAGACGCGAAACTGCTGTGGCGTCAACTGAGCCATTCGCTGCGCGACATCAAGCGCAGCGGCGTCTGTCTCCGGCTCCGGATTTAGAATGACTCCAGCCGGAATCACGGTCTCGCCGCGAAGGGCCGCCTGAATATTCTCACCGATGGTGGCGGCGTCAGCAGACTTGGATATGAAGCCCTGCGCGCCAAACGCCAACGCCTGACGCACAATCCGCAATTCATCCATCGCTGAGACGACGATTACCGGCAATTCCGGTCGTATTCCGCGCAAATGCGCCAGGGCACTAAATCCGCAGGCGCCCGGAAGATTTAGGTCGAGCAGTAACAGATCGGCCCGGGGGTGCCCTTCGAGCGCGGCGAATAGAGCCGCCACACTATCAGCCTCCCAAAATGTGCTCTCGGAGCAAACCGCCGCGACGGCGCCCCGAAGCGCGGCCCGATACAGCGGATGGTCATCGACAATCAGAAATTCGTAGTTCACATGCAGGCGCAAATCGGCTCGCAAGGCGTCCCGTTACCCCCGACCGAGGCAGCCCGTGGCGAGCTTTGCAGCGGGTGCTACGACTTTGGTCGAGGGTTGCCGCGTAAGACCAAGGTCCATTATCGGTAACGGCTGAATAGTTGGATTCTTGGCGGCGCGCGCGCGGCCATAATTGCATAAGGGATATGGGGGAGTCCAAATGAACAGACATACGAAACTTAGGACGATGGCGATGCTCGTCGGAGTCGTCGGCTCTTCGGCATGTGCCTCGGTGTTTGCGGACGGTTTCAAAGACCCCCTGCCCGATACCCTCTCATTTGCGGGCGTTACCATTTACGGAACCGTCGACGTCGGCTACGCGTATCAGTCCGAAGGCGTACCGCTCAACAGCAAGTATGTCGGCGGTCTCGAGTATCAGGCGTTTACGACTACCCGAAACTTCTCCGGGTCTGTCTCGACCTTGGCTGAAAGCGGAATGGAACAGTCAAAGATCGGGCTTCTCGTCGACCGAGCCTTTGCTGATGATTTCAAGATCGTCGCCCGACTTGAGACGGGGTTTAATCCGCTGTCCGCGTCACTGACCGACGCCTGTGCCGCGCTCGCTGATAACAGCAGTCTCCCGCAGGGAAAACAGACAGCCAACGCCGACAGTAGCCGCTGCGGTCAGCCTTTCAATAGCCAGGCCTTTGGCGGTGTCAGCAGCAAGACCTACGGCACACTGACCATTGGCCGTCATAACTCGCTGCAGCTGGACGCCCTCTCTCAGTATGACCCGCAAGTGCTGTCCTATGCGTTCTCATTCCTGGGCTACTCAGGTTTCGACGGCGGCGCCGGCAGCACGCAAGCCGCCCGCTGGGACAATTCGGCGAAGTATGTGTACGCGAACGGTCCGTACCACGTCGCGGTGATGTACTCGAGCGGCGGCGCTGATATCGGAATCCTCGACCGCGCCTACGCGGCGGAAGTCGGTGGCAGCGTTGCGGGTTTGTCGTTGGACGCGGTTTACGAGAGAGCAAATGGCGCCGTGAACCTCAGAAGCTCCTTCGACAACAACAAGGTCTACCCTCTGCCGACGCCAGGCTTGGCGGCGTATATTTCCGACGACACATCGTGGAATCTCATGGGCAAATACACCATCCCTCTGGGCACTCCCGCGGACAAGGTCACCATGTTTGCCGGGTATTCGCATATTCAGAAATCCCACTCCAGCGACAGCACCGGCGCCGCAGAGGGCGATTATCCGCTGTCGATCGGAATCAACATCAACAACTCCGCTGAATACAATCTCGAATGGGTCGGTGCCAAACTTGAACTCGCCTCGGGCTTGAAACTTACAGGCGCCTACTACCACGTCACTCAGAATAGCTGGACAATCGGCGTCGGACCGACCGGTAACAATGGCATCGGTTGCGCAGGGGCGGGCCTACTGTGCGCCGGTGATTTCAATGAAGCCTCCTTCTCGGCCGACTACGTGTTCAACAAACATTACGACGTGTATGCCGGCGTCAACTATTCGCAGGTCACGGACGGTCTTGCCAACGGCTTCGTTGGCACCACGAAAGATGGCAACACCGGAAGCGAAAATCAGACGACGGTCATGGTGGGTTTTCGTGTGAAGTTCTGATAGAGAGGCAATACAGACCAAACGCGCTCCAGGGAACCCGCAGAATGCGGACACCATTCGCCAATTGTCTTTAGTGGCGTAGGAGACCGGCTCACCGGAGCGCCGCTCTCGGCCGCTCTTGTCTCATTGATTACCGCGTCCTCAACTCGGGCGGCAGCCTGGAGCCGCACGCCGTCCTTGGCGCGAGATCGGAGTATGTGTGCTGGGAGAGCAGTTGCCCGGTTCTACTTTCGCCGTCTCGCGATGACGGCGCCTACGAGGCCGAGGGCTAGAAGACCGAGAGTTGCCGGTTCTGGCGCGCGGATACAGGAAAAGCCACAGGTCGTCGCTTGCGCAACCGGCGCGCACAGCATCGCAACCGCGCCGACCGTAGCGGCGATTGCGAAAATTTTTATTCTCCCGATATCCATGACTCAGCGCTCCGTAATTGGTCTTGCTTTACATTAATCCAGCGATATTCAAGCACACCCGGCACGGGTCCCCTTGCTACATGACCTTGACGATGCACGGCTCGTGCCGCGCCAGCTGGTACTCAATGTTTTCAGCCAGTTATTGCGTATTGGCCAATGGGAGTGAACAACCGCAGCATTGATCATGTAAGGAACACCGACACGTGTTGCGGGTCGAGGCTTCGGCACATCTCTGCCCCTGCATAGACTTCAGATACTAGAAAGCACTTCCTCCTTACTCCTTAAGGCATTGATTTGATTAGCATCGCGAAGTCTGCAACCCTCCGTCGTGCGCGTCCAATTCGATGCACCGCCAACACCGGCGGATGAGATTGATGAGATACGCGCAATCGAAAAAAAGTGTGTTGCACCCTAACTCGCGCACGCAGAAGTCGATCGCAAGGGTCCAACTTCGGTTTGATGAGTAGCAGAAGGCACCTATGCCCTCGCGGACATATCGTTAATCCGACATGGGATGTATCGCTCAGCGCCTTGCAGGTCACTGTCTTGACCCGTAGAACAAATATTTGGCCTTGTACGGCACCCGTGTTTCCTTACCAACCAGAGCCTCGCTGCAGCCATCCATCGGCGCATTACCGCCCGAAGTATCGATACGCTGGATGCTTTTAATGTGACTGAAGAGGCCGCGATCCGAAGCCGCTGTCACGCGCAAGAGCAGCCAAGGAATGGCATTGGGATCCGCACTGCTGTCTCGCGCTACGACTTCGCCGACCACCTTGCTGCCATCGTTGGCTTCCCATGTTGGACCTGCATAGTGCCGGCCAACAACGCTGCCCGCCCGATCGCGAAGTTCGGCTTCGGGCGCCTGAAAGATCCAGCGGAATCCCGGCAGCGCATCTTTACTCGCCTGGCACTCGTAAATTTGCACACCGCTGGCTTGGACTTCTAGGATCAGCGCTAGATCCGCTGGCACACGCAGGGCTTCGGGAATGCTAGGGCTCTTGCCAACATTCGAATCAACGCAGCCGCTAATAATCATCAAGACCAGCAGGCGCGAGATGGCTGCGATATTGCGGCCGGTGCGCAGATAATCGACACCCACGAACGGTTGGCCCAAGCGGGCGCTGCCCGCTCGTCGATCGCTTTGGGCAGGCAGGCGATTTGTTCTGGCCATAAATTTACCTTTGACGTCACAGTCCCGAAGCAACAACTACTCTTACAAAGTCCGCCGCGCAGCATAGATAATGTGCGATCAGAAGTCGCCGATCGCGCTGTGTATACTGCCCGCACAGCATCGAAATCCCGGTTTCGCCGGGATTACCTTGGGAACGGGGACATCCATTTTCTCGAATTTCGCCGCGCTGGACCTCACCGCCATGCCCTCGCTCGCCCGAGGCGGGGCGCGCGCCCATCGCGCGCCGTTGATCGTCACCACGGCCACAAGGTTTCGCGACTATGGCCGTATTGTGTCGGACTTTGCGCGAGAGACGGTCACGATAGTGACATGGCCGCAACCGGGCTGGCGGCCCGTTGTTGCCGGCACCGGCAACGAGGGCGGCGTGGTGGAGGACAGCTTTGCGATGGAGCGACGCGGCGAAGTCCAGCATGCTGTCAATCGCGCGGTGGGGCGCAGCTACGTCACCGGTTGGTTTACCGACCCCGCAATCGCCTCAGAGCATCGCCCGCCGACTGACACAAGCCGAATATATACGCATGAGGCGAATTACCATCCGGATGGGGGCCAGATCTTCTGGCCACGCGACGGCGCGGCGTACGTGGCGCTCCTTGCAAGACCCGGCGATGATGTGAGGCCCGAGGACTTTGTTGCCTTCTACTGCGACGGCTCCTTTGGCATTCATATCAACCCTGGCGTTTGGCATCAGCCGGTGTTTCCAATCGCGCCCGCGGCCGTATTCGACGACAAGCAGGGACGTGTACATGCATGCATCGCAGTCAATTTTGTCAGCGAGTTCGGTTGCTACCTCGAGGTGCCGCTAGTGCCATCGGACGGCGCCTTAGCAGCCATCTAATCGTTAAGGCCGCGCCTCACCGCGCCACAGTGACAATCGCGGTGTTTAGTGATCGAGAAGCTCACTCCGAAGCGTGTGCGAGGACTTCAACAATCAAGGTGCGGCTCCGCCGTATATCCACGAGTAGCTGGCTAAAATCTCGGCCGATTTCCCCGATGCGTCGTAGATTTCCTGATGAGACGCCAGCTGGAGCAACACCCATGACCCCGGATCGTTCCACAGTGGGCCGAATACTTGCACACACTGTGGACAAGCCGTACCAGTCCCGACTGACTGGCCGAGCGTCAAGGCACTTGCTATGCGGATCGCGTTTTCGAACTGGCTGAAATCTATTTCGACGTCAAATTGCATAGGCGCAAAGCTGGCGTGTTGGGTTCCCTGACCGCGGGACGTGAACAGCGGCAGGGCGAGATTCCCAGTAGTGACTGTTTTCCCCGCCTCTGGAATTAGGGCGACGTCAACGATAGGTAAATTATTCTGCGTGGCATCTAGAAAAAAATTGGCGACCTGAAACGCAGAAGGAGGATGTGCCCAGTCCGGAACGTCAGATTCCGCAAGTACTTGGGCAAATTGGTAATAGATCTGGCAAAGCCGGGTTGGATTCGAGACGGCGCAGGCGGTATTGATCAAATAGATCGTCATTAACTGCTTGGTTTGAGTGAGAGCGGTAGCATCTTGCGCTCGAATGCTTACCACCTGCGTCAATGTCGCGAGTCTTGCGCGACCATTCAATGCCCACGGGTGGATCGTCGATCCTGGGTTAGGCAATCGGTAGTTCACCGACGAAACGATGATATGGGCGTTGGCGCCTTGCCCATTTTGCCCCGTCGACGAAAAGGGCAACAACAGATCGCTTGGGTTCCCAAGCGACGCCGTATAGAGCCACGCCTGCGAGCCGTCGAAAAAGGCGATCTCGGGGCCATGATCCTTCGCCGCGGCCGAAGAGCAGGCGGGCATGGGTGTCGATTCGAAGCGCATATCAGCGGGCACTGCCGAGGCCGGTCCAGGATATCCACCGGAAGTAAGCACGGCATCAGAAAAGCTCGACATTGGCCCTTGCGAATGCGACGGGCACGAAGCAACTGGCGTACCGAACATCAAGATATGCATTCCCGGCCCGGTTACGTTTGTTGTCTTCGGATTCCAAGCCGCAAGGAGGGGGCCGCCGAAAGAATTCAACCGCGCAAGCGAGGTCAAATCGGTGGATGCATCGACTAACAGGCCGCCGACACCATGCGCGGGTTCGGCCCACAAGGGCGTAATTCCGACACCTGCCGATGTGCCTCCGCCCGGAGCCGGATTTGTGACTGTGACGGCCACGTAGGTGGGCGTAGCTATGTCAGCGGCAGTTATCGAAGCGGTGAGTTGAGTCGGGCTCACATAGGACGTAGACCGGGTGCTGCCATTCCATTGCACGGTGGAGGTCGAAATGAAGTTAGTTCCGTTGACCGTCAGCTTGAATGCCGCGGCTCCTGCCGTGACGGCCGCCGGCGCTAGCAAAGCGACGGATGGCATTGGATTCAGCGCGAGCAGCCTTCCGCCACAGCAGGATGGCGTGCTTGCGGCGAGGGCCAGAGTGACGATGAGCGTGCATGGTCGGCAGTATTGCCGGGATGTCACAGCAACCGGCGCCATCGATCCCATTGCGTGACCGCGACGCGCAGCCTGCGTGGCGACCAGTGTTGGATTTGGAGCCTCAGCGCGCAAGCGCAGAATGTTCATTTGACCTATCCTGCGGCGCGGCGCGATAGCCCGCGCGCCCTTTTTTTCATCCTACGCTTCTCGTATCGATTGTCTACCGAGAAGTCCGTCGAGAGAATGCGCGGACCGACCGGCCAGCAGCGGGCATTGCAATGGCCTAACGACTCACACCGCAGCAGCCGTTCAAAGCCGATGCCAAAGGGCCATGTTTGCCGACCCCGACGGCATCTGCGACCATAGCCGAGTCGCGATCGGAGGAAGGATTATAGAGATGGAAGACGGCGAATCCGGCGCGTCGCCTCTAATCCCATTGCCCGACACCTCAGGCGCCCCGGATGCAGTGCCAATCCGCACACGGATCCATCGCAGGTCCAATGGACGCATCACTCACTACTTAGGAACACGCAATACGAATGCTCGACGTCCACCGCCCCCACGGAGCCGCGCACACGTGGAACGACTTTTTCACTCATATCGCCGCCATCGCCATCGGCCTGCTGATCGCCGTCGGCCTCGAACAGAGTGTTGAGTTCTTTCACCACCACCACCAGGTCGCTGAGACTCGCGAGGCCCTGCGTGTCGAACGCGAACAGAACCACATGCGGTTCGCCGACCAGACCGTGAAGTTTCACCATCGTGGGTTGCTCTTCCGGCTTCGTTGGACGCTTAGTTAGGAAAGCAATTCTTCGCGGGATTCAAAGCGTGGATCAGATGACGACGGAGATCAATCAGCAGAAATTTCTACCTTGAGCGCATCTGCATCCAGAGCCAAATCCCGACTCAGCAGCGCCACCGTGGTGCTTGCTAAGGGACGACGTCGAGAGTCACTTGGGTCAATTCGCGCTTAACTGTTCGCACCTGCCATGCGTTGACGCAACCATAGCGCGTCGCTCGGCGACCACGATCCGCGTCGCCATCCGAAAAGCAGGCGACAACAGGAGGCCATTTGCAATCTGAAACTTCTCCAGAGCATTATTCGAATGCCGACGCCGGGGGCTTGCGAGGCGAGATGTCCGAAGAATCGTGCGCGCCTGCGCTTACGACGCGGCGTAACCGATGAACGCAAAGCTAGGTCTAGCGGCGAACGCACTCGGCCTCGGCGAATCGATGGTCATGGGCGTCGCTGGCACGGCTCCCGCGTTCAGCGCCGCCGCGACGACCGCGACTCTGATCGCCGCGGTTGGCGTTTTGTCGCCCGCGAGCCTGCTCTACTGCGGCCTGATCATGTTCGGCGTGACGCTGGCATTCAAGCAGCTCAACCGCGTCGACCCTAACGCGGGCGCCTCCTACGCCTGGGTTGAGAAGGCGTTCGGCCCCGTGCTCGGCTTCCTAGCAGGCTGGTCGCTGCTGGTCGCCACCACGCTTTTCATGGTTAGTGGCACCGTGCCGGCCGCGACCGCGACGCTCGACCTCATCGCGCCGCGGCTTATAGCCAACCCAACGACTGTCACGCTCGTGGCCGCAGGCTGGCTGCTTATTGTGAGTGCCCTGGTGGTCAAGGGCATCAAGCTAGCGAGCTACACCCAGCTGGTGCTGACCACCATCGAGGTAGCCATCCTGGTTGTGGTGATCCTGTCCGCCTTCGTGAGATACGGAAGTAGTTCGGCGCACTCGTTCTCGATCAACTGGCTATCGCTCGGCCAGTTCACGCCGCAGCTCTTCGCAACCGGAGCGCTCACGGCCGTGTTCTTCTTCTGGGGCTGGGACGTGACGCTCAATCTCAATGAGGAAACCAAGAATGCCAGTCATACGCCGGGTCACGGCGCGGTGCTGGCGATGATCACGGTCCTGCTGCTGTTTGTCGGCTTCACAATCGCGACCTTGCTGGTGCTGACAGACGCCGAAATCGAGCGGGCCGGCACCAACGTTGTCCTTGCTGTCGCGGACAAGCTTTTTCCTCGCCCGTGGAGCTACATGGCGGTGATCGCAGTCATGCTGAGCACGATCGGCACACTGGAGACGTCCTTTCTGCAGTTCACGCGGACGATGTTCGCCGAGGGTCGCGGCGGGGCGCTGCACCACCGCTACGCGCGCCTGCACAGGACTTGGCAGACCCCATGGGTCGCGACGGTCGTGCTAACCGTGTTTGGGCTCGCGCTGCTGTTCCTATCGTCGTTCCTGCCGACCGTCAACCGAATTATGAAGGACTCAGTGAACGCCATCGGTTTCCAGGCAGCTTTCTACTACGGGCTGGCAAGTTTCGCCTGCGCTTGGAATACACGCCGGGCGGCGCTGACGAGCCCGACGACTATGGTCGCGCTCGTACTCTGGCCGGTGGCGAGCGCGCTCTTTCTGGCCTTCGTCGCGATCTACAGCATTCCAACCTTTGATCTGCTGACCAGCATCATGGGCCTCGGCGGGATCGTGGTCGGCCTCGTCCCGCTGTTCCTCAACCGCTGGCGCCAAGCGCGCGAAGGATCCCGGCGCGGTCAGCTTGCCTCGTAGTTTTGACTGAATCGACAAGGCAGCTCCCGGATGCTTAAGCACGCGCCTATGGGTAACAAGGTCGTCACGACCGTGTTTCTCGTGCATTCAACGCCTGCGGGCCTTGCGAGCGCGCTTGGCGCCGCTCGGGATGGCGAGACCAGGTGTCAGGTGGCGCCCGGGGATCGGCTCGTCCCGTCCGGCTCCGTGTAACGAAACGAAAGAAGCCCGAGCGTGATGACCACGCTCGGGCTAACGAGTCAGTCAGTCAGTCAATTGGGCCAGGATTGCTCCGCGGGCGTGAGCTGGTTTGAGGCAGCTAGTCTCCGCCTGACGCCTCGCAGTTGCGGATCAAGCCGGCGGGCGCAAGGAAATGCGCCCGCCGACGGTGCAACAACTTCAGCTCGGCGATCTGCACGGTGTCCGAACCGAGTATGGTGCGGATCTTGGCGCGCTCTGCCGTGCTCTTGTTGGCGGCCTCCACCGAACCCTCGGTCTTGACGCTGACCTGGTCGAGCTTGCCGCCCAGGTGATCCAAGGCCGCCCAATTCTTGAACTCCGTGACGAGGATGATGTCGGCATCCTGCGGGTTATGCGGCTGGGCGACTAGCACCTCATAGCGTGTGATGAGGCCTGCGGCCTTGGCTGCCTCTTGCTGTTTCTTGTAGGTCGTCGCGAGCCAATGCATGTAGTCATCGAAATGGCCGTCGACGGTGCGGATGAACGAGACATTCTGTACGGGTCCATCGTTCCAATCGCGCCCATCGGCGACTGCCACCGTGGCCAGCGAGCCCAACGACAGGACTGCGCCCACGGCGCAAAGAATTCGGCTGATACGGATCATGAATGCAACTCCCAAGGTCAGATATGAATTGATTTGTTGTGCCGCGGAAAACCAATGGCTCCGGGGGTCCCGGACCCTACGCTGCCAAGCCCAAGACCGCAAGCGACCTTACGGGGATTACCTCACGGCGGCGTCTGTTCTGGATGCAAACGGTAGACGCCATCGTCGGCATCAGTTCCTGGGCTGCGCTGGGCTACACCAGTCCGTTCGCATCCGGCAGTCTCCCCCCACAGCAAGGCTAGGTTGGTGGGATACTTTCAGCATGAGATACCAAGTTGTGATTTTCCTGCTACTTGCCGCGAGTGTGGCCGTCGCGGCCGACGCCCAAGCCTTGCCCCCGCAGGACTGGCCCATGTTTGGCGGCAATGTGGAAAGCGCGAGCGCCAATTCGCAGCCCACCGGCATCACTGCTGCCAACGTCGGCCGACTCGCGCGCCGGCAGATACGGCTGGATGGCACCGTGGATGCCAGCGCCATCTACCTGCAGGGCGTCATTTGTCCACGGCGCCCGCCACAATGTCATCTTCGTGACCACCACGTATGGCAAAGCGCTGGCGCTCGATGCCAACAGCGGCGGCGTTTTGTGGGAATACACGCCGCCCAGCTACCAGGCGCTCGCGGGCACGCGCCAGATCACGAACTCCACCCCCGTAGCTGATCCCGATCGGCAATTCATCTATGCCGCCTCGCCCGACGGCTATATCCAAAAGCTGGCCGTGAGCGATGGCCAGCCTGTCTGGCGCACCTCCATCACTAAGCTGCCACAGCGAGAGAAGATGGCATCGCCCCTGAAGTTCTTCCGCAGCCATGTGGTTGCCGTTGCCGCGGGCTACATCGGCGACCGGCCGCCCTATCAGGGTCATGTCGCCATTCTCGATGGCAACTCCGGCAAGCTCCTACAGGTGTGGAACTCGCTTTGCAGCAACCGCACCGGGCTGCTTGAGCCTGACTCCTGCCCGCAAGCCCAATCGGCCATCTGGGGTCGCGCGGGCGCTGTGATCGATCCCAACAATGGCGCCATCTTCATCGCCACCGGCAATGGCGACTGGAACGGTACGACCGACTGGGGCGATGCGCTCATCGAGATCAATGACAGTGCCACGCAAATGCTGGGCAACTACACCCCGGCCGACACGGAGCAGCTGAATGCCCGAGATCTCGACCTCGGCTCCACCTCCCCCGTGCTGCTGAGCGGCGACCTGATTGCCCAAGGTGGCAAGGATGGCAAGGTCCGCCTGGTCAACATCAAGGCCATCGCCGGCGCCGCTCCGCATAAGGACCATGAACTGCAAACCGTTTCCACTCCCAGCGGCGCCGACCTCTTCGCTCAGCCGGCGGTGTGGAAACACGACGGCCAAACCTGGATGTTCGCCGCCGACAACGGCGGCACTGCGGCGTGGGAGCTGGAAAATGCCAAACTCTTGGAAAAATGGAAGAACGGCACCGGTGGCACCAGTCCGTTCGAGGCTGGCGGCCTATTGTTCGTCTACGCGCGCGAGGGCGGATTGAATGTGTACGAAGCAGCTTCGGGCAAACACATCGCCATGCTGCCGTGTGGTCCCGGCCATTGGAACAGCCCCATCGTGCTGCAGGGGGAGATCATCCTCCCCGAAGGCAATGCCAACGATCACGCCACCAGCGGCGTGATGGATATTTGGAGCCTGCCCAGCGGACAGTAGTTGCCGCCATTAATAAACGGCGGAATACACATTCGTACACGCCCGTGGCGACGCAGTCCTCCCCTCAAGAAAG
>Ga0302324_100015203_pt1 | contig 15445 bp, 12 predicted proteins | sample Palsa_T0_1_FD_201949 | JGI IMG/M metagenome (GOLD analysis project Ga0302324, IMG submission 201949) | Peat permafrost microbial communities from Stordalen Mire near Abisko, Sweden - Palsa_T0_1 | ecosystem: Environmental > Terrestrial > Soil > Palsa > Peat permafrost | place: Sweden: Abisko...
CACGTTGGCCTGATTCGACACCGTGGTGCAGCCGACCACCGTGGTCATCAGCGGCACGAAGCCGAAGTCGATGGGGTTCGGAGCCTCTGTGAGGGCCACGTCCACCGGTTCGCCGAAGAGGTTCAGTGTGGCCTTTCCCCCATCGTCTCCCAGGAGCTCGACGCTGGCGAGCGACCTGGTCTCGAGCTTGAGCGGTGTGTAGCTGATGTCCACCGTCGCCGAAGCGCCGGCTGCGAGCGTGACAGGCACATTGTCGACCACGAAGAGGTTGGCGTCGCCGCCAGAGACCGTGGCGGTGATCCCGTTCACGGCCGCGTTCGACTTGTTGACGAGCATCACGCTCTTCTTCACCGTCGCGCTGATGAACGCGTTGCCGAAGTCGAGCACGTTGGGCTGCACCACCAGGTTGATCAAGATCCCGTTGCCGGTGAGCGTCACCGTGATGGCGTTGCCCATGCAGGGGTCGGTCGGCGCCGGGCACTTCGGGTTGATGCCGTCGGTTTGAATCGTGAACCTGGACGTGACCTGCCCGACCTTGGTGGGCTGGAAGGTCACGCTGAACTGATCCGAGCTGCCGGGCTGGATCGACGGCGGCACCCCGTAGCTCAGGCTGAACTCGGGATCGAGGGTGGGATTGAGAAGCGATAGCTCGAGCACTCCTCCATCACCGTTGTTCTTGATCTGAGAGACCGCGCTGAGGCTCAAGCCGATCGGGACGTCTCCGAAGTCGAGGTCGAGCTCGCAGGGGGTCGTCGGCCCAAAGGGTTCTTCATCGGGCACCAGCATGACATCCGGGCTACCGGTGACATCGTCGCCACCGCATCCACTCTGGCCCGTGCCCTTGCAGCCCGAGCCGCCGGCCACTCCGAGGAGGGTGGCGGCCAGTGCCAAGCCAAGCTGCGCGGGCGAAGTCTTCATGCAATTCGAGAGGTCACTCTCTCTAATTGCGGCGACGGCCCGAATCCGTCACGGATTGCTCAGCGAAGAACGCCAACCCGGGCAACCACAACCCCGGCGTCAGCCAGATCCACGCTCGCCAGGCGGGGCCAATTCACGTTCGGGTGGCTGAGCATCGAGGCGAACTTCGTGCTGTTCGTGCTGTAGCTGAAGGCGACGCGCCGACCGCTCGCAGAGTCCAGCTGGGGATGCTCGAAGGCCGCATAGCAATAGGCATTCGGATCGTCCGCGGGCAGGCTGCACGGCCAGACGTTCAGCTTGCTCGAGAACGGTCCCTCCGGGGCAGAGGCCGTCCGAACGCTCACCCAGGGAGCGAAGGGCTCGACGTAGAGCTCGAGATACGCGGAGAGATAGGCGTTGTAGGTGACGCTGAAGGCCGCCGTCCCTTCGGTCACGATGGTGGCCTCCGCGTAGCTGCCAGTGTAGCCCGCTCCCGCGACGAAGTACTGGTAGGCCGCGAGCACCGCAAGGCTCGCCGCCGGAGCTCGGCCGACGACGCAGGGATCAAAGCCGGGACCGACTTGCGTGCCGCAACGGTAGAGGTAGGCGTAGCCGTCGTGGACCAGCCAGGCGGCGGGCATGGCCTCGGTCGCGGGGGCCGAAAGGGCCGCGACATCGAGGGAAATGGGGCTCCCCAGCGCGCCGCTGACGATGCCGTTTCCCAGCGTGTCGAAGCCCAGCGGCTGTGAAGAATCGCTCTTCACCCACGTGTAGAGCAGCGCGAGGCCACCGCCGTCCACCATGGCGGGGCCCAGCGGCCAGGCCATGTCCTCGGTGGGATCGAGAATCTGCTCGACCGCGCCGGCGTCCGACAGAAAGGCCGTGCCGCTGAAGCAGGAAGCGGACTGCGCGTCCTCGACGATCGCGACCGAGCTGTGCACCGCGCCGCTCGCGTTGCGAGAGCCGTTGGCGTTGAAGCTTCCGAGGAACGTGTCGCCGAAGATGAAGAGAGACCGGCCACCCCCGAGCGACACCGAGGCCCCGACGTCCATGCCAATCACGCCCGAAGGGTTGTTGCGAAAGAGCAGACACTCGCCGGAGGGAGTCGCCGGCTCGAACGAGGTGGAGGCAGAGGGGTGGCAGCTCATCAGCGTGGCGAAAGCGATGCTCGCGAGCGGCCAGCTCATGAGGTGCGGCGATCGGTGCATCCCTGAACCCAGATTCGTGAGAGTGCCACTTGAGTCATCCCTCTTCAATCCGCGGCAGAGTATCGAACAGAGCGTCCCACACTGGCGAGGTCACGCCGAAGTTGGTCCGTGAGCTGCGATGGTGGTGCCGGAGATGGTGGCGCCGCAGCCAGCCCAGCGGCCCGCGCTTCAGCTTGACGTGGTGCCAGCTGTAGTGGGTCGCAAACAGCGCGAGGTACCCGGCGAAGGTCCCGCTGAGAGCGGCAAGCCCCACCTCGGGCCCGAGCACCAGCTCGTCGACGACCGCGAGCAGGGCCGCGACCGGCCAGCTGAGCAGCGGCGGCATCACGAGCCGCAGCGGATCGTCCGGGAAGCGGTGGTGGTAGCCGTGCAGCAGAAAGGCCCAGAGCTTGCGGCGCGGGCCGGGGTTGCCGAGCAACAGGCCGTGGAAGAGCCAGCGGTGGGAGAGATACTCGAACAGCGAGAACATGAGCCAGCCGCCCGCGAACGGGATCGCCGCGGCGCGCCAGCCGAGCTGGGGCACGGCGCGGAGCAGACCCCATCCGAGCAGGGGGACAAACCAGACGAGGGGGGTCACGGGGTGGGCCCGACTCGCGAGCTCGAGCGCGCCGTTCTCGAACAAGCGAATCCCCCGCGGCGACTGGCAGCGAACGGCGAGCCGGTTGGCTTCCTCGGTGGAGAGCCCGGCGGCCTCGCGGCACTCCCGCGTCACGGAGAACATTCAGGCCTCGCGAACGGCGCCGGCCGCCGGTAGAGCCAGCCCGCCAGCGCGAAGGCCCCGGCCGCCAGCGGGACCGCCGTGAAGACGTCGATCAAGAGGTGCTGCTTGACCAGGACCGTGGAGACGGTGATGGCAACCACCAGCGCGGCCAGCGCGAGGTCGACCCACCGGCGTCGTGCCTCGCCCCAGACCGCGAAGAGCAGAATCCAGGAGATCGCCACGTGGAGGCTCGGGAGCTTGTTGGCCCCCGGCGAGAAATCCCCGGCGAGCTCGGCGGCCAGCACGCGCTCCGAGAGGCTGGTCCCCAGGACCGGGCGCGGGAAGGCCACGGGCAGGACGAAATAAACCGTGAAGGCGAGCAGGCTCGCGATCGCGATCGCCAGGAGCCCGACGTTGAACCGGTGCCAGTCCCGAAAGAGCAGGAGCGCGACGAGCGGCAGCGCATAGCAAGCCTCGTACGGCCAGATGAAGGCCGGGACGAGGGGAATGGCGCGATCCCACGCAGTGGTCAGGTCGTGGGTCGGCAGCGTCTGCGCCCATCGGCCCACGAGCTCGAAGGCGGCGATCCAGAGCGCGTAGCTGAAGAGGAGGATCTTGCCGAAGTGGCCGCGGGCTCGGCATTGGTCCGACGCCGCTCGCCGCGGCCGGATGCGCAGCCAGAAGACGACGAACGCCGCCGCCAGCAGGACCGCGGCGTAGAGCATCCCGCGCCAGAGAAGCTCAATATCAAGCTCGGGAAAGAAGGCCCCGATCACCGAGAGCTGCGTCGAGGCATAGGCCGGCAGAGCGCGGATGACATCGGGCCGCTGGCTCTGCGCGAAGTAGATCGGGTTCTGCAGCCAGCCGGGGTCGACGTTGGCGAAGAACACGATGAGCAGGACGCCGGCCAGCTCCTGCCGGGCCAGTCCCCCGATGAGCAGCCCGACGGCGCCGTAGATCATTCCGCCCAGAAAGAGCCCGGCGAAGAGCTCGGCTGGCTTTTGGCCTCCTTGCATGGGGACCCAGAAGCCGATCACCGCGAGCTGGCCGGCGGCGAGGACTCCCGCGGTGAGCAGCAACACGCCCAGCTTGCCGAGCATTACCTCGTGCGTCCGATACCCCGCCAGCACGAGCCGCGCGTCCACCTCCCGGCGCCGGTGGACCAGGCTGAAGGCCAGAAAGCAGGCCAGGAAGCAGGCGGCGGCGTGCCCCAGGAAGACCAGCGAGAGCTGCCGCTGGTCGATCCGCCGGCCTCCGTCGTCGAGGAGATCGAGATCGAGCACCGGACGGGGGGTCACCGGTCCCTCGAGCAGCGGGTCCCGGAGGCCCGCGATCGTCACTTGCACGGGGCGCGCGGCGGTGGTGGTGAGGGCCACGGCGTCGAAGAGCGCGGGGACGAGAAAGATGAGCGCCACGGTGAAGCGGCGGCGGAGGACGTCGCGCAGGAACAGGCGCGCGGCGACCCAGCTGCGGCACGCGCTCTCAAGCATGGGCGACCTCCAGCCGGCCCTCGTGCAGGTGCCAGACGACGTCGAACTGGGCCTGCTCGAGCACCAGGTGCGTGATCAGCACGACCGCCCGGCCGCGCCCGCGAGCCTCGAGGGCCCACTCGACGAAGTGCCGGTAGGAGTCGCGGTCGAGACCAGCGTAGGGTTCGTCGAGCAGCAACACCTCGGGATCGTGCAGCAGGGCGAGCGCCAGGTTGACCTTCTGACGCGTCCCGCCGCTCAGCGCGTCCACCGGCGTGCGGCGGTAGGGCCCGAGGGCAAAGCGCGCGCTGAGACCGTCGGCGCTGGCGCGCAGCGCTTCGGGCGAGAGCCGGTAGGCGGCGCCAAAGAGCTCGAAGTGCTCGTCGGGGGTGAGCGAGCCGTAGAGCAGCGAGTCCTGCGGGCAGTAGCCGAGGCGCCCCGCGCGGGTGACAGAACCCTGGTCCGCCGCCTCGGCCCCCGCGAGGATGCGCAAGAGCGTGCTCTTGCCCTCGCCGTTCGCGCCCACGATGGCGGCCAGCTGCCCCGGGGGCACGGCCAGGCTCGCGCCGCGCAGCACGCGCCGCTGGCCGTAGCGCTTGTGGAGCCCTTCGGCTCGCAGCAGCACCTCAGGCCGCAGCACATCAGGCGAAGTCGACGGATTCATAGACCCCCCAGCCGGCGCCAGAGCCTGAGATCGAGCCCGATTGGCCGAGTCGCGCGACGCAGCGGCGCTGCTCGGGCCGGCCCGCCAGCACCTGGCAGAGCCAGCGCAGCGGCAAGATCGGGAAACGGTCCTGGTCCACCGCGCTCCCCGCGTGCAGGACGCGCTCGCCGAGGATGGCAGCCTCTTCTCCCGCCACCTCGGCCGCGACGAGCTCGCTCGCTCTCCCGGCGGGCAGCGGCTCGGCCTTGGCGCCCGGACGCGACCAGCGCGCCCCCTGCTGCCAGGCATCGCCGTCGCGCAGCGTGACCCGAGACCAGACGCGGGTGGAATCGGCCAGGTGAACCCGTCCCCAGTCGAGCCTGAGCAGCTGCCGGCGGATTCCCGCATTCTCGACCCGCAGGCGGTCGACGTAACCGACGCCGGTGACGCAACCGCCGCCCAGGCTGGCGGGCAGCTCGAGCCGCGCCTGGGTGCGGGCCATGCACACCGACCACGCCACGCCCGGCGCCGCTGAGCTCGACGGCGCGAACGCTCCGTTGAGCGCCGAGGCCTGGAATCGGAAGCGGCCCGCGGGTGCGACGAGCTTGACGTCGAGCGCATCGGCGCAGTCGAGGCAGGCGGCCAGGTTGCGCGGGGCACGGCCAGCGTGGACCTGGCGGCCGGCACCGGCGGGGTAGGCCTCGATCTCCGCGAAGCGCAGGCGCACCCCGAAGTCGAGATGCGCGAGGTAGAGCACGTAGACCGAGCCGTCGGGAGCGACCAGATCGGCGTAGAGCTTGTCGAAGAGCATCGCTACCACCTCCCCACGCGCCGCCAGTGCAGGCCGTAGATGACGAAGATGATCGCGAAGGTCACCGAGGCCATCCCCAAGGCGAGCCAGCCCGGCGGCATGGGCACGGAGATCACGCGCTTCTCCGGATCGAGCGCCAGGATCAGGACCAGCGAGATTCCGGCGCCGCCGAGCGCGAACCACTGCCCGCGAGTCCAGGCCGGCTGACCGAAGCGCGGCTCATCGCGGAGCTGCTCGATGCCGAGGCGGGTGAAGAAGTACCAGACGAGGCCGAGGCTGGTGGCGGCGCCGACCGCCGCGTGGGCGAGGTCGACGGTCTCGGTGATCGCCGCGGCGCCCAGGGCCGCGAGGGCGGCCAGGAGCTGCACCGGCAGGCGCGGCACCGAGCCCACCCGTTCCCCGAGCAGCCGGACCGGCTTGGACACGGGATGGGTCCAGCGCACCCCCGGCTCCCACGCCACGCCCTTGCAGCAGCCGTAGGACACACAGCCCACCCGGCCAATGACCATGCACAGGAACAGCAGCGGCAGGAGGCGATCGAGGATGGCCAGGGCCGAGATGCCCTCCGCGCGCCCGAAGGCCAGCGTGAACGCGAGAGCCCCGGCGTAGCCGCCCCAGGACACGAACCCCACCGCGCGCAACTCCTGGAGCCCCCTCTGAAGGAGGGCTCGCGGGTCGTAGGCCAACGCGGCGAGGCGGGCCCCGAGCGCGGCGGCCAGCGGAAACCCGAGGGTGAAGGCGACGTACTGGTGCGGCGAGAACAGCGATCCAACGGCCGCGCGTCCGACGAACGCGACCGTGAAGGCCCCGAGGGCCACGCACAGGCCGTAGGTGATGAAGATGGCCGGTCCCAGGCGAAACAGCACCGGCCGGTTGGCCAGGCGCTGGATCGGCGAGCGAAGCTGGACCCACAGCCGGGCGACCGCCTCTTCCCAGTGCCCTGGAGAACGGGCCCGGCGGTAGGCGGGGCCGTAGCGTCTCTGCAAGGCAGGCCCCTCGAAGCTCGCGACGTAGGCCCAGCAGCCGAGCCCGAGGATCCCGGGCGCCACGAGCCCGTGGCCTATCGAGCCGGCGGCGCAGCCGACGCCGCCGACGAGCAGCGAGAACCCCACGTAGATGGGATGGCGGAACAGCGCATAGGGGCCGGTCACAACCAGGCGGGCGGGAGGAAGGCTCGAGATCGGGAGCCCCTGGCCGGCGGCGCTCAGCCAGAGCAACCCCCACGACCACAGGCCGAGACCGACCGCCGAAACGAGAAGCCCGGGCAGTCGCAGCCCCGGGGCCGCGGGTAGGCGCAGCAGCGCGTCGAGCTTCGTCCCGAGCGCCCACACCAGGGCCGGGACGAAGACGTTGAAGAGCGCGGCGTAGGCCGCGATGATGCCCACCGATCGCAAGCCTGGCGCGGAGCCAACCAGCGTGGGGGCGAGCGCGTCGGTCTTCATGCGGCCCTCCGGTCGCCCCGCCCGACCCACCCGCACAGCGTCTGCCACTCGGGCGTGTAGCCGCAGTGCCAGTAGAGGAGCGGCCGCTCTCCCGGTGCGTTGGCGGCCGCGTCGAGCTCCATGGCCCGCCAGCTCTTGCCGCCGAAGATCGGATCGACGTCGATTCCCGCCTCGTCGCGGACTCGCGCGCAGACCGACGTGACCTCCGGTTCAAACTCGGCGAAACCTCGCGGGGAGGTCACGAAATCAGCGGGCCCGACCGGCGCTCGCCTCGAGCTTGCCCCCGAGCTCTCCAAGAAGCGCTCGGTCCAGCGCAGGAGCCCCCAGGCGCGCCACGCGACGGCTCCGGGGTAGGCCTGGACGCCGCGCACGGCGATGCGGGGGCGGCCCGCCGCGGCGAGCGCTTCGGCCGCGAGCAGGAAGCCGGCGACCATCGTGCCGGTGGCCGCCGTCACGTAGACCGCCCGCGGCAAGGGGGCTCCGGCGAGGTCGAGCTGCTCGACCATCTCCAGAAAGCCGCAGGCGTTGCCGATCACGCTCGCCGGATGCGAGGCCCCGGGCAGGGCTACGAACGGCCTTCCGCCCGCCCGGCGAGAGGCCCAGGCCGCGCGCAGCACCGTAGCCGCGGCCGTCACGCGGCTCGGGCCCAGAAGCAGCACCCGATCGCGGACGCCCGCGAAGATGCGCTCTCGCTCCGCCGGAGGGGCGGGGGGATCGTCGACGATGAAGACGCGCGTCCGAAACCCGCAGGTCCTCTCGGCCGCCGCCAGGTCGAAGGCCAGGTTCGTGATGTTCCCCGCGACCGCCAGCAACTCGTCGTACCCGCGGGCGCGCAGGTGGCCGAGCAGATGGCTGATCTTGCGGGTCTTGGCCCCGCCGCGCCCGAAGCCGCTCAAGTCGTCGCGCTTGACGAGGAGGTCACAGCGGCCACGCCGATCGAAGCGTTGCAGCGGCGTGGGCCACTTGCCGATGGCGGCCGTGGGTGCCGAGCGCAAGCGCTCGAGCAGCCCCTGCTCCTGCTCGCGCTCGTGGTCGAAGGCAACTGGTCGACGGTCTGCTGCGATTGACGCCTGCATGGGGGGTCTCCTCCTTGGAAGACACCCTACGCCCGCTCAGAACGCAGAATTGTCGTCCAGCCGACAATCTCCCAGAATCGTCGATCGAGGCGTAGAGTAGCGATCGTGAAAGCCTCCCCTGCAGCCGCAGTGCTCGGCGCACTGGTCCTGAGCAGTTGTCAGGGTGTGACGAAGACGAGCGCGGACGGCGGCCAGTGTCCGATTCCGACCAGCGTCACTGCCGACGGATTCGTCGAAGCCTACGAGACCACCCTCTGCTGTCAGGAGGCGAGGTGCGATTCCTGGACCAGCGCGGGACTGGACGCCTGTCGAACCACCCAGTCGACCCAGACGTTCCCTGGTTTCTACGCACTCGCGATCGCGGCGGGTATCGATGCTGGGACGCTCGCGATAGATACCAGCCACGCCGTGGCCTGCCTGGAGGCGCTCGCAAACGCCAGTTGCTCGAGCGACTTCGGCATGCCGCTCGAGTGCCGGGCAGCGATGGTCGGGCAACCGATCGGCGGTGCTTGCCTCTCGCCCTTCGACTGTGCCGAGGGCTCGTGCACGTTGGGGCCTTCCGGTTGTTTCGGGGCTTGCACCGCTCAAGTGCCATGCAGCGAGAGCAGCACGTGCAGCGTCTGGGAGACGTGCGGCAACGGCGTCTGCGGGCCCGGCGCGCAGGCCGGACAGACCTGCGCGCAAGACGATGAATGCGCGGTAGGGCTCGTCTGCGGACCTCGGGCCTGCGTCGCGCCCGGACCGGCCGGAACGCCCTGCACCGCCGATGAGCAGTGCCTGCCGGGCACGTTCTGCGGCGCCGGGTCGCAGCGCACCTGTACCCCACAGCTTGCTCCTGGCGCCCAGTGCGGCGAGCAGAGATCGACGGTGGCCTGCGGCTTTGGCAGCTACTGCTCCAACCAGGTCGACTTCGGATCTTCCGGAATCTGCGTGGCCTATGGCGACCTGGGCGAGCCCTGCCTGGCGGTTCCCGACAACAGCGGCTTCGTGACCTGCCTGGCGGGGCTGTATTGCGGGAGCGACGGCGTCTGTGATGTGCCACCGGAGTCAGGCCCCTGCGCGCTCGGGTATCTGTGCGCGTTGGGCGACTTCTGCGATGCGAACCAGCTGTGCCAGCCGCTGCGGCAGGCCGGCGACCCCTGCGACGAGGGCGTCCCGGAATTCGGATGCGCCAGCGGAGAGTGCACCAGCGCCTTCGTGTGCGCGCCTATGCCGTCGATTTGCGGCTAGGACCGGGCGATGAGCGGGGTCTTGTCGGGCGAATGATTCTCGGTGTTCGTCTGGAACGAGCTCTTGTGCGCTACGAACGAGCCTTTGTGCGTTAAGAACGGGCCTTCGTGCGCGACAAACCTTCGTTCGTGCGCGACAAACCTCCGCACGTGGCAACTCCCATCCGCACCAGCGTTGACGACGATGGCTCGGTTACCTGAGGCTCGGGCAATGCCCTCGGCGTGGTGTGTGGGAAGCATCTCAGGATTGATGGCCCTGGCCGGGTGCTGTCTCAGCACGACAGAGTCCAGCGGATCCAGCGGCGCCGGCTCGAGCAGCGGGACTTCAACCGGAACCTCGACCGGGACTTCGACCGGAACCTCGACGACGGGGGGGTCTTCGACCGGCGGCCCGACCGGTCCGTTCTTCGGCGAGATCGAGGCCGAGACGCTGACGCCCGAAGGGGCCCTGACCTCGGCGGTCTTCACCGCCAAGTTCATGCCCACCGCCGAGTGGCCAGCCTGCCGCTCCGACCTGGTTCCCGAGACACCGCCCGGCAGCTGCTGCTTCGTGCCGCCGGCGCCGGCGACGACGGGCCTCAGCGCGGGAACACTGCAAGCGGTGATCGCCATCGACGATGGTGGACCGCAGGGACCGAGGATCGAATTCGACGGCGACGGCGGCTTCTATCTTGCGCCCTTCGAAGCGGGCTTGGGCGGTCTGGCGGGGGTCTCAGCCACCGGCGCCGTCGTTCCCGCCTTCATGGAAACCTTTTCTCTGCTCAAGGGGCCCAACCCGGTTCTCACGCCCGACCTGAGCCAGCTCTCGACCCTTTCCACGAGCCAGGATTGGACGGTGCCGCTCACCCCGAGCGAGCTCGAGTTCTTTTTCTACGACCGGGTGATCGTCGACTCGCCAGACGTCGGCCAGATCATCTGCGAGACCAACGACGAAGGCGCGCTCTTGCCGGCGCTGGTGGTTCCCGCGGCCTTGCTCGGCAACTTCAGCGGCCACACGGGGACCGTGACCATCTACCGGGACGACTACGCCGTGGTCGACGCCGGCGCCCTGGTCCTCGGCGTTCGCCTCGGGGCGGGAATACGCACGGCTGACAACGCGGTCACCTTCACGCCCTGAGGGTTTCCTCATCTACAGGGGGAAACAGCTGTCGTTGGGGCCTGCGCAGAAAGTTCCGCAGCAGTTGGTGTCTTCCTTGTTGCAGTCGCCGGACTCGATTCCCCGGCATTCGCCGCAGGCCGAGCCGGCGTCGCCCGCCAGGCCCACGCAGAACGGCAGGCTCGCGGGGCAGGCAGGCCCGGCGTCGGAGACCGAACCGAGGCCGGCGTCGTCTCCCGCGACACACGGCAACATGCACTGGCGATGCCCGAAGTCATCGTTGACCGGCTCGGCGCAGACGAATCCCGCGTCGGGGGGGCAGTCGGCGACCGAGCTGCAGAAACCGCAGACGCCCAGTCCACACCCGGGCCGGTCGGCGGGACAGTGGCTCGCATCGAGGCACTCGACGCAGTTGCCGGCGGCATTGCAGATGGGCGCCGGGAATCCCCCCGTGATGGAGTCATCGACGTCGATACAATCGTGATCGTCCAGGCACTGCTGGCATAGGCCGGCGAAGGTGTTGCAGAAATTCTGGCCGAGGCAACTGTCGATGCCGTCACTGAACGTGCAGGGGGAGATGCATTCTCCCGGTCCGGAGGGATCCGCGCAGGTCAGGCCGTCGTCGCAGGCCGCGGTGTCGCTGCAGCCGCATTGCCCTCCCCCGGTCAGGACGAAGGGTTGGTCGAAGACGACGGCGCCGCCGTCCGCGAAAGGAATGCAGCTCGGCCTCAGCAGTGGCTGGCTCGCGTTGGCCGTGCAATCGCCGTCTTGGAGACAGGGGACGCAGAAGCCCGTCGCCGGATTGCAGACTGGATTGGCCGTCCCGAACTGGTCCGCGCAGTAGTCGGCGGCAGCACCGGTACAGCTCGCGATGCAAGCACCGATGCCCGCGAACATCCCGAAGGGAGGGCGCAGCTCGCACACCGAGCCGGCGGCGCAATCGGTGCCGGTCTCGCAACCGCAGATCCCGACACCAGAATCAGCACCGAGACACGCCTGGGGGGCGGGCGACCCGGCGCAGTCGCCAGCGCTCGAGCAGGTGCAGAAAGCTCCGCCGAGACAGTGCAATCCGCTCGGACAGTCGCGGTCGGAATCGCAACCGCCACACATGAGCGGGCAGTTGGAACAATCGAGTTGCGCGACGCAGCCCGGCAGCCAGCTCGGACAGTCGCTCGGTTGCAGGCAGCCGCCGCAGAGGGGCTGCAAGAGAGCGGTGTCGCAGAAGGGGGTGCCGCCGCCGCAATCGTTGTCGCTGGCGCAACCCGGTCCACAAGAGCCGGTTGCCGTGTTGCAGATGGAATTCGCAGGGCAGCTGGCGCCGGCGTCGACGCAATTCGGCTCACAAGTGCTGACCGAATCGCACAGCTCTCCCGGCGCGCAACCCCCGTCGCCGAAGCAATCCCGACACACCCCAAGATATGGATCAGTTTTCGTGTCACAAACCGCTCCGGCATCCTGGCAATCGGAAGCGACCAGGCACCCCACGAGGCACACGCCGGAGTCGGGCTCGCAGTGGCTCGCCGGCGCGCAGCCATTCGCGATCCTGCAATCGGGCACGCAGGCGGGAATGAACCTGTCGACGAAATCGCAGACCTCTCCTGCGACGCAGCCCACTGCTCCCCCGTCGCCGTCCGATCGACATTGCGCACAGCCAAAGATGGAGACCTCGAGGTTCTCGACACAGAACAAGGGCGGAGGACAATCCGCGTCCACGAGACATGGCACGCACCCGTTTGGGGAGCCGAATGGGGTCACCGCGGTGCAACCGGGGTCGATGGGCGGCTCGAAGCGCGGCCCGGAGTCGTACCCTTGGTACGGCAGCGAGCTCGGGCCGGTGCTCGACCCGATCCTGCCGGTGCTGGAGGCGGTCGAGGTTGCGCCACCCGACGACGTTCCCGTCGATGAGCCGCTCGATGAGCCAATCGATGAGCCCCCGCCGGTCGACGAAACTGCGCTTGACGAAGAGCCCGCTGACACGCTGCTCGAGGCGCCGGCGCTCGTCGCCTTCCCGGCATTCGTTCCCGAGCTGACCCGCGGGCCGGAGCTGCAACCGGCCGCGAAGCCGAGGGCCACAAGAACGCCGCGACTTGCTGCTGCGAGACGCATGGGGCTTCCCTCCCAATCCATGGTTTCAAAGTCTACACCCGGCATGCCGTGCCGTGCGTTTTCGCAGCAAGTAGGCTATGCGATGGCTCTCGCGAAGGTGCTGCCATGAACCCCACAAGACAAGTCGTGCGATGCGCGTTTCCGCTTCTTCTGGCGCTGTCGGCGTGCGCCAACAGCGTTGGACAAAAGGATGGCGGACCGGACGGCGGCGCGCTGGTGGTCATCGACGCCGGCCGCTATCTGCTGACGGTCCTGCCCGCCGCGACGAGCACTCCGACCTGCGACCCGCACCACGAGCAACCGTCTCAGTTCACGGAGACGACCCTGGACTGGAACATCTCACCGGCCGGCCTGAGCGATTGCCAGGCGGCCTTCGCGACCGCCGACCTCGACGGCGACGGCTATCCCGACCTCATCTTCTACGGCGGCCACGGCTGCGGGCTCACGCCGCGCGAGAGCATTCCCACGATATGGGACGGCGGCCCGCACAACCTGCCGGACGGCGGCTTCATCCAGTACGTCGGAGTCTGGTTCAACCGGCCCAATCCCGACGGGGGCCGGATGTTCGTCGACGGGACGGAAGAGAGCGGCCTGCTGGCGATCCCGGGCGGCCCACCCGGCCAGTACCGCTCGCTCGGGGGAGTCGTGATCGGAGACGTCAACAACGACGGGTTCCCCGACGTGGTGGCCATCGTCGACAGCGACAGCACGGTCCTCGACGGCGGCTTCGACAAGAGCTTCAGCACCGACGTTACCGAGATCGCGCTCAACGACGGGACCGGCCACTTCACGTTCGCGCCGCACTCCGACCCGAGCACGACCATGCAGCAGTCCAACGAGGCCGCGACCTTCAGCGACATCGACAACGACGGCAAGCTCGACCTGCTGCTGAGCTACTGGTACTCGGTTTACGCCACCACCAATTTCGGCAACCAGCCCCAGCTCTACCAGGGGAACGGCGACGGCACCTTTACCGACATCACCAAGAGCTCGGGCTCGAACGGCGGCGAGGGCCTGGTGTGCGGGGGCGACACGATCTCGAATCTGCTCAAGGGCACCAGCCCGCGGCCGTCGTTCAGCGTCACGGCCTGCGACCTGAATGGCGACGGCTACGACGACCTGATCGTCGGCTCCTATGGAGGCCAGTCGAACATGGTCTACCAGAACGACGGCACCGGCCATTTCTTCCGCGCCTATCAGGACGGCGGAATCGATGCCGACCAGGACTTCGACTACTTTCAGAACGCCTACTACCTCTGCTACTGCTCCGACCCAAGCACCAAGAACAGCAAGTACTGCGCCGACGCGGGCCGGCCGACCATCGACTGCCCGACCCCGGTCACCCAGAACTGGTCGCCGGGCTTCGAGGATCAGCCGGCGCTCCTGGGGGGCAACAACTTCTCGATCGCCTGTCGCGACATGAACGGCGACGGCCTCAACGACGTCTACATCACGACCATCCGCCACTGGTGGGCCGGCATCGGGACCGATGCCTCCACGCTGCTCTTGAACCAGCAGACCACTCCCGGCGGCGCGATCCAGATGCAGCGCATCCCCAACACCACCAGCAACATCGTCTATCCCCACCTCGATCCCCAGGGCTGGAACGAAGGGGTGCAGCACGTGGCGCTGGCGGACTTCGACAACGACGGCCGGCCGGACGTCCTGGCCGGGGTGTCGGACTATTCGTACCAGTACGGGGCGCTCTTCGCCCAGCAGCCGGACGGAACGTTCCAGGAGCATGACGACTGGGGATTCCATTTCCCCTGCGCCGGCTTCCTCTCGGTGGCCGACCTCGACCGAGACGGCGACCTGGACATCATCGCGACCGGTAGCCTGTGGCGCACCTGCGCATCCGCCAATTCCGCGGCCGGTGGAGGACCAGGGTGGGCGGCGCTCCCGAATCCGGCCGACGGCGGACAGCTCGATCCCGGGTTCAGCGGATACGACGACTACGGGATCCACGTCTTCTCGAACAACGCCAGCACCCACTCGACCTGGCTGGAGGTGCGGCTGCGCGGAGACGGAAGCACCACCAACTCGATGGGCATCGGCGCGCGGGTGACGGTGACGGCCAACGGCGTGGCGCAGATGCAGGAGATGCAGAGCACTTATGGGCTGACCACCGAGGGCAACGACGTGGGGGTGCTCTTCTTCGGCCTCGGCAATTGCGGGACGGTGGATTCGATCGATGTCCGCTGGCCGAACAAGTCGTTGAGCATCGACCACTACGTCGGCGTTCCGGCCGGGAATCTCGTCGAGCTGCACCAGGGGGATTCGACGGTGTACGGGGTCGTGCTGCCGTAACTCCTCTCCTCCCCCGCTTTTGCGGGGGAGGCTGGGAGGGGGGCCTCGAACTACCGCCCCCAGCCCGGAGGCGGCGCGCAGGCGGTGTTTGGGAAAGGATTGGCCGTCTCGCGCAGGTCGGCCTCGCGAGGTCCGACGGCCGGGTCGATGTTCACGCCCATCGCGCGAAGCCCAGCGCGGTCGTTGTAGCGGACGCTGAGCTCGGCACCCGGACGCGAGTTCGCCCGCGCGAAGGCGACCTCGTCGACGTGAGACGAACGCTGCTCGCCAAACTCGGTGCCGAGGCCGGGCCGCTCCGCCTTCTTCGCAAAGCTGCCAAGGGCGCCCATTCCGGCGGCGGGCGGGGCGGCCGAAGGGGCCTCGCTCCTGGCATCGGCGGCGCCCGCGGATTCGGGGGACGGCGCGAAGAGGTAGGAGCGGCGCGCGGGAGGTTCGTAGCGCGGACGTTCCGGAAAGACGGC
>Ga0302324_100015204_pt1 | contig 15445 bp, 14 predicted proteins | sample Palsa_T0_1_FD_201949 | JGI IMG/M metagenome (GOLD analysis project Ga0302324, IMG submission 201949) | Peat permafrost microbial communities from Stordalen Mire near Abisko, Sweden - Palsa_T0_1 | ecosystem: Environmental > Terrestrial > Soil > Palsa > Peat permafrost | place: Sweden: Abisko...
CAGGATGATCACGCCATGCTGCTGGAGTTTCTCAAGTCTTACGGCGCCCTGGGAAAGAATTATCAATACACCGGATCCTCTCGCTCCGGCGACCGCCAGTTGCCCGGCGCGGGCGATCAGATCGAAATTCCTCGCGATCCGCTTGCTTTCTCCGAATTGCTTCAATCCGGATTCTGCCAGTCGATGCTTTTCGAAGAAGCGCTCGACATGCAGGCCACCATGTTCCAGCCCGTCGGCGGCATGGACCGCATTCCATACGCATTCGCGCGTTCGCTAGGCGAAGCCATCCGCTATAACTCCCCGATCACTGAAATTAGAAAGACTGGCGCCGGTGTGCGAGTGTTGTACCGAGACGGAGAATCTGGCCCGATTCGTTCCATTGAAGCGGCCTATTGCATTTGCGCTCTGCCCCTCACCATATTGAAAACAATTCCGAACGATTTCGCGCCACGCGTGAAAGCTGCGATCGGCCCGGTCACTTATGACTCCGCATATAAGGTCGCGTGGGAGTCGCGCCGCTTCTGGGAGCAGGATGGCGACGAGATCTACGGCGGCATCTCGTTCCTTACCAGCGGCCCCATTTCACAGGTCTGGTATCCAAGTGCGAAATTGATGTCCAAACGCGGAGTGGTCGTCTCTGGTTACTCCATGGAGAATTGGGATGACTTCGGCAAGTTGCCCTCGTTCGAGGCGAAGCTGGCGGCTTCGAGAGCCGCGGTGGAAAAGCTGCATCCCGGCAAGAGTAAAGAACTCGAGAAGCCCGTCTACATGTCATGGGCGAAAGTGCCGTACAACCTGGGATCATGGGTCAGCCGCGGGCCCGGCTATCCTCCTCCTAACGAGGCCGCTTACTACAACGGACCCTACAGAGAACTAATCGTTCCCGACGATCGCATCTATTTTGCAGGCGACCACTGCAGCCACATCATCGGCTGGCAGGAGGGAGCCGCGCTCGCAGCCCAGCGGACAGTCACCATGATCGCCGGCCGAGTCAACCAGTCCTGACCAATTTCAAAGTGGAGATACGAATGCGAAAAATGTCGATGTGCCTCGCGCTGCTTTTATCCCTGATCGTAGTTGTGCACACCAGTGCGCAGGCTGCTAATGCGCAGAGTAGTGTCCGCCACATTCAGGATGCCGACCGCCCGATCGCTACCGGAGTCTGGGTGGGAGATACTCTGTACTTGAGCGGCCAATTGGCCTCGCCCGTCACGCCCGCCGATCCGGCGAAGGGAACGGCAGCCGTCTATGGCGACACCGAAGTGCAAACCATGAGCACGCTAACCAAGATAGAAGCAGCGCTCAAGACCGAAGGCCTAACCATGGGTGACGTCGTAATGATGCACGTCTATCTGGCGGGAGATCCGGCGAAGGGCGGCAAACTGGATTTTGCCGGAATGATGGCCTCTTACATCAAGTTCTTCGGAACCAAAGACCAACCCAACAAACCCGCTCGCAGCGCCATGCAAGTCGCCGCGCTAGCCGCGCCCTGGGCGCTGGTAGAGATTGAAGTCATTGCCGTGAAGCCGTCGGGGAAATCGGCGCCCTAGCTGGATACGAGAGTCCGTGCGGCCGAATCGCTGCAACTTGAGAAACCGCTCGCACTCCGCCCCAGCGTGCGCCGGGGCGGAGTACGAACCCGCAACTACTCTGTCGGACGCAATACGCGGAACGTATTGCCGCCGTTCGACCACACCAGCACCAGCGCATCCTGTCCCCTCGGAACGTTGGATAGCGCCTGCGCTATGTCGGCCGGAGACTGTTCGGGATGCCGGTTCACTTCGACAATGACATCCCCGCGCTGCAAACCGGCGTTGTCGGCCGGACTGCCAGGTTGCACATCTTCCACCACAGCTCCGTGAACGCTGCTCGGGATTTGCATCTGGTCGCGCGCCGCCGAATTGATATCGCCGAGGCTCAGACCCCAGCGCCCCTTTCCATGTTCATCGCCCGCGGTCGCGCTGCCGTTGGCCGCGCTCATCGCTTCCAGCGTGACTGGAACGTCGGCGGTCTTGCCATCGCGCATCACTCCCAGCTGGATGGTATCGCCGGGACGTTTCTGTCCGACTTGCATCTGCAGCTCTCCGGCGGTCGCAACCGGCTTGCCGTTCAGTTCAGTGACGACGTCGCCAATCTTCAGGCCAGCCTTCCCTCCAGGAGAATCGGGATCGACCTGGGTCACCACAGCCCCGCTCGCATTGCTCATCTGGAAGAACTTGGCGTTGTCCGGAGTCACATCCGAAATGCCAATCCCGATGAATCCGTGGCTGACCTTGCCGTCGCGGATCAAGGCTTCCACGGTAGGTTCGACGATCTGCGTCGGGATCGCGAAGCCCATCCCGGAGAACGAACCGTTGGACGAAATCAAGAACGTATTGATTCCGATCAGTTCGCCGCGCGCATCCACCAGCGCACCGCCCGAGTTTCCCGGATTGATGGCAGCGTCGGTCTGGATGAACTCTCCCGGCTTGCGCCGGTCGGTCGCATCCGGATTGGCCCGGTTCAGCGCACTGATGATGCCGCGCGTCACCGTGAACTGGAATCCATAAGGATTGCCGAACGCCAGCACGGTTTGCCCCGGACGCAGCTTAGCCGAGTCACCCCAGGGAACGCTAGGCAAATTCGGCGCATTCACCTTGATTACAGCTAAATCGGTAAGTGGGTCGGTGCCGATCAGCTTGGCTGACAGCACTTCACGGTTGCTCATGGTAACGCGAATGTCAGTAGCCCCTTCCACCACGTGATTGTTGGTAACAATGTAACCGTCGGGCGAGATAATTACACCGCTGCCCAGGCCGTGCTCCACTCTCTGCTGCGGCTGTCTCGGCACAATAAATTGGCGCCCGAATGGTGTTCCTCCGAATGGATTGCCGCCAAACGGAGCAAAGAACTGCTGCATGTCTTGCGATGGATCGTTGCCTTGCTGCTGCGCAGTCGTTTTCGACGTCACGGTCACGTTTACGACCGCTGGAGTAACCCGGGCCGCCAGCGTTTCCATGGCATGGTCGAGCGAAAGCAACGCTGCGACACTATTGTCGTCGAGCGGCGCGGCCGCAGGAGCCGCCGCGGCTGCTCTTGCAGGCTTGGCGAACTCGTAGGCCGCCAGCGACCCGACTGTTACTGCTGCGACCACGGCCACGAGCAGGCGCCGGGTCAGTATTTTTTTCCAGCTGTTCATTTCACTTCTCCTTGATTGACCTAATTGGTTGATCTAGTGGTTGTAACTAATTCCTTAGTTGCTACTCCCAAAAAAATATCGTTTACGTCTTCTTGGCTGTGGAACCTGTTTCCGTCACACGGGCTGGATTCGTCCAGGTCACCCGCCAAACGGTCACGCTCCACATCCACGAATTCGGGCCCACGCGCTCGGTGGTTCGGATCAGCAACAGCGTCTCCGGCGCAACATTCGGGCTTGTTGCCGTAGTGTTGATCTCGGCCGGAGCAAGACCAGCCTTCTCGATCCGCATTGCCTCGGCAGCTCGATCGGAAAGGCCCCCGGAAAGATGCCCGGCAGACTTCTTCCCGGCAATTTTCCTCGCATGAGCTTGCGGCATTTTCTCGAACGACGAAGAAGAATTCATATGCAACGCAGCTGGAATCACCACAGCCGACGGAAACGCCGGCTGACTCATCGCCGCTGAACGCACGTCATCGGTATGAATTGCTCCGGCGTTTCGCTCAAATGCCACGAATTGCGGAGCACGCGGGGCGGCCATAATACAGACCACGGAAAAGATCCCCACGATGCCCAGAGCCGGCTTCCACACGTACCTCGTAGCCGGCCGGCTTACGTCGAGAATCTGCGCCAGCCGGAGCGAGGCTTCGCGTGCCCGGTGTACCGCCGCCTGCGCCATCGTCCAGCCATGCCGCGCAAAGCTTTTCTCCAGCAGCGCGATCAGGCACTTCGCGTAACCGCGAGGATTGGCGGTTGCCGCCAGCACCGCATCGTCGCACGCCATCTCGCGCTCCAGCGTCAGCCGTTTCTCGATCCACCATACCGCCGGATGGAACAGAAATACCGCCCGCACCACCCGCTGCAGCAAATTGGTCCAATCGTCCCAACGGCGCAAGTGCGCAAATTCGTGAAGCAGGATGACGTTCAATTCCTCCGGTGCGAGTTCCCGCAGCGCCCAGCCAGGAATCACAATCATCGGCTTAAAAAACCCGATGGCCGCAGGCACGCTCACGTGTTCTGAGGTAGCCAGCGTGACTGATCTTCGAATGGGCGATCCTGAAGAACATCCTGAAAAATGAAGATCGGCGATCGTTCTTTGGACCGCAGGGTCCAGCGCCGCGCAATCGATCGCCGTGCAACTCCGCCGCAGTCCTCGAAGACGCCAAACTCCCGTCGCCAAGCGTAGCATCGCGACACCCGCGGCCAGAAGCCAGGCCAGAAACAATAGAAGTCCCCATGGACCGGATAAGGTGATCAAAGGCCGCGAGCCCGCGGCCAGGATAGAATGCTCCGCCACAAAGCCGCCGACCAGAGGAAGACCGGCGATCGCCAGCAATGCCATAAACCAAACTGCAAATCGCGTTCCCGAGTTCTGCCTCGGCAAGAAACGCAACATCATCCAGGCGAATAGAGCGATGAGCAAGCCCTCCGGAAGCGAGTTTAGAAAACTTCCGGTCGCGGTCTGGGCAATGATTTGCAGCTGAGGCCACATCATTTCGCGCCGCCCCGATCCAGCATCTCGCGCAGGCGGTTAAGTTCTTCCGCCTTCATGCCGCGATCCTCAAGTATGTTCAAGACCAGTTGCTCGTGAGAATTCTTGAAAAAACGCCCGACCAGGTGGCGGATCTCCGAGCGCGACGCATCCTCCCGGCCAACTTGCGGCCTGTACACATGTGCCCGTCCGTCCTTCGAATGTTTGACGTAGCCCTTGCGCTCCAGCACTCGGATCGTGGTCAACACGGAGTTGTAAGCCAAGGCAGGCTTCTCCGATAGCGAATCCAGAATCAGCTGAACCGTGCCGCTGCCTTTCAGCCACAATACGTCCATGATGCGCAGCTCGGCTTGTGTCAGAGTTTCAGACTGTCTCGGCGGCACTGCTCCCCCTTAATAAAACTCTTAGACGCACGACCCCAGAAAAGGTAACTAATTATTTAGTTGCTGGCTGTGCTGGGAAAGATGCCCAGCCTGGCGGCTTTCCTTCTGGCTCGTAAGGAGTGATAAGCTGTTGATAGGAAGGGCGTTATCCAACGTGGCGGGGTGAGCGTTTCGTTCAGCTTTCACCCAGCCACGAAAGCTCCTGATCCGTACGGCGCTCGCCGCCCACCGTGCGCAGGAAAATCTGCTCGAGCGTCATCTTCTCGCCCGATGGCGTTGAACCGGCAGCCGAGCCATCGCCCGCTCCTGAAGATGTCTGCGCCTCCACGCCGGCGCGCAGCTCCTCCAGAGACCCCTGAGCCACCAATCTTCCCTTATGGATGATGGCCACGTGAGTGCACAGCCGTTCCACAATCTCGAGCACATGCGATGTCAGAAAGATCGTAGCCCCGCGCGCGATCATGCCTTGCAGCATCGTCTTCAGGGTTCCGGCGGCAATGGCATCCACGCCTTCGAACGGCTCGTCAAGAAACAGCACCTTCGGACCATGGATCACCGCCGCCGCCATCGCCAGCTTCTTCTGCATGCCGTGAGAATAATCGGTGACCAGCTTCTTCGGCTGATCGGCGAGCTGCATAAACTCGAGCAACTCCGCCGTACGCTTAGCCGCAGTCTCACGGTCCAGCCCGTACATGCGCCCCGCGAAGTTCAGAAACTCCGATCCCGTAAGCCGCCCGAACAACGCCATGCCTTCGGGCACAACGCCGATCTGCCGCTTCACTTCGACCGGATTCTTTTGCAAATCCAGCCCCAGAATTTCGATGGTCCCCGAACTGGGCGCAAGCAGCCCGGTAAGCATCTTGATGGTCGTCGATTTCCCCGCGCCATTGGGTCCAAGAAAGCCGAAGAATTGTCCCGGAGCCACGCGGAGGTCGACGCCATCAACAGCAAGCAGCTCTCCGAAACGGCGCGTCAGCCCTTGAGTGGAAATCGTGGGTGCGGCATCCATGAAGCTTCTGAATCTAGCACAACCGGTGGACTGGCCGCGCCCGGCAGGCGGAACGGATACTCCGTCAGTTTGCGGAGACATTCATGTGGAGACAGCCGCCCTCGGCTGCCCGATCGAGCGAAGCTCGACGCCACCGAAATCCAGCGTAACGCACAAACGCCCTGGCCTTAAGCGCAGGGCGTTTTCAGCAGAACTGCAGCTTCTTAGAACAGATTCCACAAGAACTGGTTGTAGACCTCGTGGTGAAACTGCACCTCCGGGGCTTTGACGAAGGTGCCGAGAGATCGCGGGCAGCGATCGGCGGCAGCCTGCTTCAAATCCGCATAGCGGCCTTTTACGTCCTCGCCCAGAAGTTTGGTCGTCCACTCGGCCTTGCGGAAGTTCGCCAGCGCGTCGTAAATGTTGTCTGGCAGGTAGCGCTCGGCCTGGCGCAGGTTCTTGATCTTCGCCGTCTCGCCGTCGAGCCCGGTCTTGAAAATCGAGTGCATGACCATGTACGGATTCGCATCCGGGGCCACGGAGCGCACTTCCACCCGCATGCTCTTTTCATTCCCGATCGGAATGCGGATCATCGATCCGCGATCCACGGCCGAAGCCTTAATCTGGTTCGGCGCCTCGAAGTGCGGATCGAGACGGCGATAAGCATTCACGCTGGCATTCAGCAGCAGGCAAATATCGTTCCCGTGGGTAAGAATGCGATCCAGAAACGCCCATCCCATCTTGCTCAGCTTTTCTTCGCCCTTCGCATCCCAGAACAAGTTCTTGCCGCCCTCGCTGATGGAAACGTTGGTGTGCATCCCGCTGCCGTTTACACCCACCACCGGCTTAGGCAGAAACGACGCCGTGAAACCAAGGTTGGTCGCCACCTGCCGGCAGATCAGCTTGTAAAGCTGAATCTGATCGGCCGCCGCCACCACTTCTCCATAGCCATAGTTGATTTCAAACTGCGAAGGCGCAACTTCCGGATGGTCCTTCTCATTCTGAAAGCCCATCGCGCGCTGCACTTCCGCCGTGGTATCGATGAACGTCCGCAGCGGATCGCCGGGCAGCGAGTGATAATACCCGCCCGTGTTGACGTACTCGAACTTCGCGTCCGTCTCGTGATAATGTCGCTCCGCGTCGGGGCCCTTGAACAGGAAACCTTCAATCTCATTGGCGGCATTCAGCGTGTAGCCTTTTTTCTTGTAGAGATCGTCGGCATAGCTCTTCAGCACGCCGCGAATGTCCGCCGAGTACGGAGTCCCGCCCTTGTCGATGACTTCGCCAAACACCAGCGCCTTGCCCGAGCCGAACACATCTGACGGCCCCCAGTAGAATGCCGACCAGTCGATGCCCAGCCGCAGATCGCTCTCCCGCTGCGCCGTAAAGCCACGAATCGAAGAGCCGTCAAACGTGAGGTTGTCCCAGCTCTTGATCAGAAACTTCTTGTCGTAATCCAGCATGTGCAACCGGCCTTCGAGATCGCTGAAGAGCACGGTCACGGCCTTGATCCGCTTTTCGTCGGTCAGATACTTCAGCCGCTTCTCCTGGATCTTGCCGATCGGCACACGATTCCTGCGCTGCTCCTTCGCCTCCAAATTCAGGTCTTCCAGTTCGTCGTAGGTGAGTGTCAGGAAATTACGCAGTTCGTTAGGCATGGATGTCCTTCATTCTCCTATTCGTTCTCTAGCAATAATAATGTCGGTTAGCAACCGCACGGCACAGGAAGTTGAAGCGGCTGGATTTCAACCTAGGAGGATAACGCGCGCGCACGTCCCCCGACAATCGAAAAAGCTGATCGAAGGTATAAAAGGGATTTATTCGACGAGGATTCTAGGACTGCGGTTCTGTGGGCAGGCGGGGTGGTGCGGCGTTTCAAATTAAGAAATTCTAGCCGGGCCGGTGCGCGTGAATGAGGGTTGGACGAAGATTTTCGTTTCCCGACCGGGTGGCGTAGCTTCACAGCCGCAGACGTCGTAGTAACCGCCCTTCGCAAAGAACGCGAAGGACGGGGCACCCATTGTGTTGCTACTGCCCGCGAGATCAAAAGCCTGCCCCGCCGCGGTCCTTAGGCCCCGTTCTACTCCATGCCCAGTCCTCGCCCCGGCATCAGCCAGATCATAACTCCCAGCGCCGCCAGCACCGCGGCAAAGTAAATCGTCGTCACGCGGCTGGGACGAACCGGCACGTGTCCGGCAAAGAATGCTTGATACCCAAATCCCAGCGCCACCAGAAAGAACATTCTTTGTCCCAGCACGAGTCCCAGAGCGACGGCCCCCACGCCTAATACGACGCGTTCTGCCTTGCTCAACGCCAAAGCGGCCTGCCCGCCATCCAGCACCCACACGGGAATCAGGTTCAGCAGATTCAGAATCGCACCCACGCGCGCCAGAGACGCCCAGAACGGATTGCCAGTCTGCCACCACAGCGCTGCGCACGCGACCGAAGCCAGAAGCCCGGCCAGCGGCCCGGCCAGGCTCACCGCCGCTCGAGTCTCAATCGAAACGCCCAGCGCCTGCCAGCGCACGTACGCTCCCAGGCCCGGCAGAAACACCGGCATATCCGCCGGCAAACCGCGCCGCTTGATGTCGACGAAGTGGCCCATCTCATGAATCAGAATCAGCACCGCGAAGCCGATCCCGAACTTCATTCCCGACGCGGCCCCATAAATGGCAATGAACGCGATAAAACTCAGCAGCGACAATAGATTGACTCGCGCCGCCCGCGGAGCCTCGCTCTTTGCCTCCAGCACCGTCACCGGACCCATCTGTGCTGCCGCCTGGCTTCGCGGACCACTCCACCTCGCAGGATCGCCGTCGGCGGCCGATAGCTCCTGTACATGCTGCCTGATCCAGTCCGCTTGCTTTGACTCCGGTGGCAGCAGGTCGAGCCCGGTAAGCCATTTCTCGCGTGCCGGTTGCAATTCTCCGCGGGCCTCAAGTGCTTTCGCCTCCGCCGCCAGCCGCTCCAGTTCCTCGGAGTGCACCAGCGCGTGGCATTGCTCGCACACCAGCGCTCCCGGCGCAAGCTCGCGCCCGCACCGTCTGCAATTGCGAATCAGATCTGGAGTGGAGGTAGACACGAATCAAGGATAACGAACTTCAGGCAATGGCACGCTTCACGAAGAAGGTGAAGGAGAATCTGCAAACGGACCGAAGATTTGAAGCGGCCGCCCGGCGGTGATCCTCCATGCGATTCTTATTCCTATGAAGAGAATGAGCAAGCCCATCGCGCCCCACCCCGGACTGTTTGCCAACTGAATGAACGGAGACGCCAGCCCCAACAGAGCCATCCGTCCCAGCCACGCCACGGCATCCACAGCGCTCACCTGAGTCCTCGGCGCCGCCCGTTCCGGCTCCGTTTGCTGTCCTGATTCTTTTTCAAACTGCCGCTGCTCGTCCTCAAGCTTTTGTTGCTGAGCCTGTCTTTGCGATTTGCGCTCGTCGGCAAAATGAATCCAGATCGGAATCGCCGCCATCGACACCGCCGCATAGGTCAGCAAAGCCGCGGCAATCTGGTAGCGCCTTCCACCCGCGCCGTTCGATCCCTTCATCATCGCCGTGCCCACGATCCAACCCACCGCCAGCGACATGTAACTGATCACCCACCCTTGCAACAGAATGGAGATCAGCGCGTATCCAATCAGTCCCACAACCCCCGCGCCTATCCCATAGGCCACGGCGCGCACATATGCCGCGTGCCTGTCCACCGCCACTGCGCCGCGCATCTTTTCCGCGCAGGCCGGACACGCCATCGCGCCATTCGCACGATAATATTGTCCGGCTATGAGCTGCTGGCAGAACTGGCAGCGGTCGCCCTCCGGCGGTCCAACGTACTCGGCCGTGCCAAACTGCGGCGTGGGATTGTTGAAATGGTCACTCATGGCCCGGAACAATTGCACAGCGCCCAACGCCACGGAAGAAGAATTCCACGCAGGCGTCGCACTGCAAGCGGGAAAGCGGGAGGCTGGTTTACTGGCTGTGGGCCGAGGCGCCGGCAGCGATCTCGCGCAAGGCGCTCACAAATCCCGCGCAGGCGTCAGCGTCGGCCAGCGTCTCCAGATGCACTGTCGCCGAGAACTGCGGAGATTGCGGACGGAAACGCACCTGCAACAGTTCCGGCCGCCGGGCCGCCATCAAGGCGTTCAGTTCCGTCGTCGGATCCTGCTTCCAATGCGTTCGCGTCGTCAGGACAATCGGGCCCGGCTGGTAGAGGTCCCACTCCTGATCGTCGCGCTTGCGAGAGCCGTTTCCCCGGTTGTGCGCACACCAGCGATGCCGAACCACTTCCAGGTGGAAGCTCGGAGAACCCCCCAGATCGGCCTCAAATGTGAGAGTTTCTCTCTGTTTCCGCCAGCAGCTCAGCAGCCACTGCACCGGGAGAGCCCGCGGCCGGAAGGTCAATACCACGCTGGCGTTTTCAAACCAGTGGGAACTGAAGTGCAGCCGGGCCTGCAAGCGCGAACTTCCCACCCAGTGCGATTCCAGGATGCGCCCTTTACCCGCGCACGCCGCCTGCACCCAGCGCAACGCCGCCCCTCCCTTTTTTCGATTGTAGGCGGAAAACACGAAGTACCACAGCCCCAGCACGGCCAACGAAGCCGCCACGTCGATCAGCAGAAGACGTCCCACAACGCTTCCTCTGATGCTCATGGTACGTCCGAGGTTGCGGCGAAGCAAGCGGACAATTATCCCCATTTTCGCTCTTTGTCATGCGCCACGGATTTGGCTGTGGAAAACCGCGCCGTTGTCCTCAAAGTCGTCCCACAGCGCCCCACCGTGTTCCCGGCTTTCGCCGAGCCGCTACAATGGCGGCGTGCCCTTCGCTATTCGGGACTTCCAGCCCGCCGACTTCGACACCCTGTGGCGCATCGATCAGGACTGCTTTCCGCCCGGCATTTCCTACTCCCGGACGGAACTCAAAACCTACATGCGCCGCCGCGGATCGTTCACGCTGGTGGCAGTCGGTGCCGCAGATGAGATGCCCGATTCGGATCCGGAAAAACGGGACGCCGATATGAAAGAAGGCCGGAAAAGTTCTCCCGCGACCGCCTCCCAGGTCGGCGGCTTCCTGGTAGCCGAAGCCGGCCCCCTCGGCCATGGCCACATTATTACCATTGACGTAATCGCCGCCGGCCGGCGCTTCGGCGTCGGTTCACTATTACTGAGAGCCGCCGAAGATCGCCTGCGCACAGCCGGTTGCCATTCGGTTGAACTCGAAACCGCGGTCGATAACATCTCCGCCCTATCGTTCTACAAACGCCACGGTTACAGCGTGATCAGCACTTTTCCCCGTTACTACTCCAACGGCGTCGACGCCCTGGTCTTAACCAAAGATATCGATGCTGCTCCGTAGACGCGGCAGCACAAGAAACTGTTTGCGCTGCGCCGCTTCTTCCAGCTACCTTGCCTTGTGACGAAATCCGCCAAAGCCGCAACCATCAAGGTTGCCATCCAGGGTGAGCTGGGCTCTTTCAGCCACGAAGCCGCCGAATGCATGCTGCCCCATTGCGCCGTCGTCCCTTGTGCGCGCTCCGCCGAAGTTTTCGATCAGGTCGAGCGCGGATCGGCCGCCGCCGCCGTTATCCCCATCGAGAATTCTCTCGCCGGACCCGTCGCCGAGCACGCCGATCTTCTGGTCGCGCGTTCCGTCTTCATTCAGGCCGAGTTCCTACTTCGCATCGTCCACAACCTGATCGCCGCCCCTGGCGTAAAGTTGAGCGCCGTGCGCCAGGCTCTCTCGCACCCCATCGCCCTCGACCAGTGCCGCGACTTCTTCCGGCACCATCCTCGCATCGAGCCCGTTCCGTTCTACGACACCGCCGGCAGCGTAAAGCACGTCATCACGCACCATTTGCCCGACGCCGCCGGCATCGCCGGACGTCACGCCGCCCGCGAATACTCCGGCAAGATTCTGCAGGCCGGCATCGAAGACGACAAACGCAACTTCACCCGCTTCTTCCTCGTTCGGAAGTCGGAAGCAGAGCTAAAGAGACGATCGAGCGTTGCGGGAACTGCTTCCCGCAATAAACAAAGCTCCGTCTCCACGCCCCACTACCAGCGCCTCATCCCCGCCGGCGCCAACAAGACTTCCATCGCCTACAAGCTGAAAAACCAGCCCGGAGCTCTCTTCAAATCGCTCAGCGTCTTCGCCCTGCGCGACATCAGCCTCAGCAAAATCGAATCCCGCCCCCTGCGCGGACGCCCTTGGGAATACATCTTCTATGTCGACTTCCTCCGCGGCGACGACGAACCGGCCCGCAACGCCCTCCGCCACCTCGGCGAAGTCGCCGAGTTCGTCAAGGTCCTGGGAATCTACCACGCCGCGTAAGCAGGCCGAGTGGAGAGAGCTGCCTCGGCACGTGTAGAGCGGACGCGCCCGTCCGCTGCCTTTGACCTTGATCCTGGTGTTGAAGTTGACTTTGCTTTTGCCTTGGCAGTTGATCGTGTGGAGCGGACGCCCCCGTCCGCTGCCTTTGACCTTGACCTTGGTGTTGAAGTTGACTTTGCTTTTGCCTTGGCAGTTGACCTTACGAACCCCAGCCGGCCACTACCCCCGCACCTTCAGCACCACCGCGGTAATATCATCGTGCGGCGCTCTACCGTTGGAGAAGACCTCCTGGCGGTCGAAGACAAAATCCGCCGATTCGGTTGCTGATCTGGCTCCGCATTGCGCCCAAACCTCCTCCATTTGAGCGGTGCAGAACTCGATTCCCTCCCCGTTGCGCGAGTCATGCAGGCCGTCGGTCGCGAACAGGACAGAGTCTCCTGGCCCGAGTCGTACGACGTGCCGCCCATATGTGGCGCCCGGGAACATTCCCGAGGGTAATCCGCCCTCGCCGAGCTGCTGGCACGTGGTTCCGGAGACCAGCAAGGGCAATGGCATTCCCGCGTTGGAGAAGATGAGTTCCCGCATGGCGGGATTCCACACCGCGTACAAAGTCGAGCAAAAGCGGCCCTGGATGGGCCGCTGCGCCAGCCGTTCGTTCAACAGGGTAAGAACTCGCGCGGTATCCGTCCCGGTCTTGTGAATCCCGCGCAGCAGTCCCATCACCAGCGCGGCGAACATTGCCGCCGACAGTCCTTTACCGACCACGTCCCCAAGGCAAATGCCGATGCAACCGTCCGGCAAACGGAAGAAGTCGACAAAGTCACCCCCTACGGCGGAGAAGGGCACGAAGCGGAACGCGATCTCGATGGACTCGTGGGAGAGCCCCTTGGTGGGCAGCAGCGAGGATTGGATGAGTTGCGCTTCCAGTATGTGCTCCTCGCAATCCCTGCAAATGCCTCCGGACGCGAACTCTTCTTCCACAAACCCCCGATTCCACCACGCCAGCCTACTCCGACACGTCTGCCGGGACATGTCTGCGGATCGTCCCAACTAGATAGATCGGCAAAACCCCGCGTCGGGATTAGCCCGCACTTCCTTCCGCAAACACAAGTCTCTAGAGGCGTGTGGGCGAGGCTCTTTGACTTGGCTGCCGTCAGGAACGCAGCGGGTGCCCCGTCCTTCGCGTACTTTGCGAAGGGGCGGGAGTCGGGAACGCTGCGCAAAGTGGGCCGATCACACCGCGCGATTCCGAAACAAATCCTCGTCCAGCGCGCGATTTGATAACCGTGCCGCTTGCCGACGTTTCGCGCCGTCCACGATATGCCTTCCCATTAGCCTCACTACCTTGGGCACATGTCTTGCGCCGGAGATCGCCGATAGAATGCAACAGACCTCGGCCATCGCCTGGGAGGGATGAAACCTTTCCAGAGAAGTGTCATCTAAGCTTGAGTGAGTTACACTCAAGGAGAGCCAATGAGCCAACAGCCGCTTTCCGAGCCGCTTCCTAAGCATCGGGAAACAAATGATGTACGGGCTTTGCCCGTGCTTCCTGTGCGGGACACCGTCCTGTTCCCGCACGCCGTCCTGCCCTTAACCGTAGGCCGGGAGAGTTCCGTCCAGCTGATCAATTCGCTGGGAGAAGATAAGACCATCATCGTGGTGGCGCAGCGCGAGGCCCGCGTCGACAGCCCGCAAGCCACCGATCTCTACACCGTCGGTACCTCTGCCGTCGTCCACAAAGTCGTCAAGATGCCCAACCAGAGTCTCTTTGTGTTCGCTGAGGGTCTGGAGCGGGTACGCCTCGGCGAGTTTACGCAGCTTGCGCCCTTTATGCGCGCTCGCGTGTCGGCGATTCCTGAAGCGATTCCTCCCGACAGCTCTGAAATTGAAGCGCTGCAGCGCAACGTGCTCACGCTCTTTCAACAGATTGTCGCCGGTTCGCCCACTCTTTCCGACGAGCTTTCCACCGTGGCCATGAACATCGACGAACCCGGACGTTTGGTCGATTTCATCGCCTCCTCGTTGCCGTCGCTCTCGACGCCCGACAAGCAGGACACGCTCGAGACCCTCGACATCCGGGTGCGGCTCGAAAAAATCAACCAGCATCTCGCCAAAGAACTTGAAGTGCAGCAACTTCGCAATAAGATTCAAAGCGAAGTGCAGGACCGCGTCCAGCAAACGCAGCGCGAGTATTACCTGCGCGAGCAGATGAAGGCCATCCAGAAGGAATTGGGTGAGCAGGACGAGGGTGCGCGCGACGTCGATGATCTGAAAAAGAAGATCGACGACGCCGGCATGCCCGACGAAGTCAAAAAAGAAGCGCTCAAGGAATTGGGCCGCCTCTCGCGCATGTCTCCCATGGCCGCCGACTATTCGCTCACGCGCAACTACGTCGAGTGGCTCGCCGTGCTGCCCTGGGCCAAGACTTCCGGGCAGGAAATCGAGATCCTCAAAGCCAAAGAGATCCTCGACACCGATCACTATGACTTGGAAAAAGTAAAGGATCGCATCCTCGATTACCTCTCGGTGCGTCGATTGAAGCCGAACATGAAGGGTCCGATTCTCTGCTTCGTCGGACCTCCCGGCGTGGGCAAGACCTCGCTCGGCAAGTCCATCGCGCGGGCGTTGGGACGCAAGTTCGTGCGCCTTTCGCTTGGCGGCGTGCACGATGAAGCCGAGATCCGCGGCCATCGCCGCACCTACATCGGAGCCTTGCCCGGACAAATCATCCAGGGCATTCGCCGCGCCGAAACTAAAGATCCAGTGTTCATGCTCGACGAAATCGACAAGGTCGGACGGGATTTCCGCGGAGATCCCGCTTCGGCGCTGCTCGAAGCGCTCGATCCCGAGCAGAACTCCACCTTCCGCGACAACTATCTCGATGTCACCTTCGACCTGTCGAAGGTGCTCTTCATCACCACCGCGAACATGCTCGACCCCATCGCCGAGCCTCTGCGCGACCGCATGGAGATCATCGAACTGCAGGGCTACAGCGAGGAAGAAAAGCTGCACATCGCTCGCCGCTACCTGGTTCCACGTCAGGTGGAAGAGAACGGAATCACCGCCGAGCAGATCGA
>Ga0302324_100015205_pt1 | contig 15443 bp, 10 predicted proteins | sample Palsa_T0_1_FD_201949 | JGI IMG/M metagenome (GOLD analysis project Ga0302324, IMG submission 201949) | Peat permafrost microbial communities from Stordalen Mire near Abisko, Sweden - Palsa_T0_1 | ecosystem: Environmental > Terrestrial > Soil > Palsa > Peat permafrost | place: Sweden: Abisko...
TCGCGGCGGAAGCCCATCTTATGATCCGTAGCGAGGTAGCGCGCCTGGTTGGGAGGCCGATTGCCGATGCGCTGCGCATTCTGTATGGCGGGAGCGTAAAGCCGGAAAATGCCGAAGCACTTCTCAGCCAGCCGGAAATTGATGGGGCGCTGGTGGGGGGCGCTAGCCTTGACCCTCATTCTTTTGCAGCCATCGTCAAGGCTGGTAACCCGGGTTAGCTGGGCGGATTTTCAGCCGTCCCTGCGGGACTTGATCATGTTTTCAAGCGGACCCAGGACTGACGTCCTGGGCTACGTTCAGCCGTCCCTTCGGGACTTTGGTTGGGTTTCTCCGCCGCGATTATCAATTCTTCGAATGCATTCACTCAACAACGAACAGCGATTGATGGGCTTCGCCCGTCTTTTTCGGCCCACGTACGCCTGTGCGAACATGGGGCACCCGGACAGGTGGGCTTGGTCCGGTGAGGTCCGTTAAGCTCAGATATGGGCCAGCTACACTATATCTTCACAAAAACCGTTTCGTCCTCAATAGTTACGGGGTAAACTGCAACCCTTTCTTGAGAGTTGTTGGTGGCCCCGGTCGCGGGGTCGAAGGCCCAGGCATGCCAGGGGCAAACCACCTTGCCGTCTTCAATCATCCCTTCAGCCAGCGGGCCCCCATGGTGAGGACACTCGTTGTCCAGGGCACGGATCACCCCACCGATATTGGCAATGCATAGCGTTCTCGCGCCGACACTGAATTCTTTCGCCTGCCCGGCTGATGGCAGGTCGCGCTTTGAACAAATCTTCAACAATTCACTCATAACATTAGTATCTACAGTCGTTGGCTTGCCAGGCGCGATAGCTCTTCCAGGATGCCGCCCGGGCAGTCTCCTCGTCTTGAAAATCGCCCGCCTCTTTTTGAACTCCTTCAGGAAAGATGTAGAAGGTCCATTTGCGGAGAGCTTTGTCGTAGAAGGGCACGGTAGGACTTTGCTGCATTTTGTCGCTCATGTAGCCGAGCATACGCTATCCTCGGATAGTAATGGCTAGTATCCCACCCCTGCCGGAACCTTCGGCACCTTCCCCGACCGACCTTTGGTGCCCCTCATGCGCGCAAGCTGTTTGTGACCCGCTGGTGTGCGGCGACTGCTCCGCCGTATTGTGCCGCCGGTGTGGAACCCCACTCGAATCCGCCGACGAACTCGCCTTCGGCTAGGCTATGCCCAAACTCCATAAGCACACGGCTCCGCCCGGGTGGAAAAGTCCATTGGCCCCTAAGCAACCGCTGGCCAGTGGCCGCTGGATCATCGGCGCCATAACGGCCACCTTAGGCCTGGCGGCGCTCTGCGTGTACATCACGTTTTGCCTGCTTTTCTGGCAAGGCCAGTGGCAGCTAGTCTTCCGCCCGTCACGCATTCTTACCGCCACCCCGGCATCGGCCGGCTTGGCGTATAACGAAGTCTCGTTCGACGCAACGGAAACCGGGGTACTCCAGCTAAATGGCTGGTGGATTCCGGCCGAACGCAACGCACCCCACGCCGCCTATACCTTGCTGTTGCTGCATGACGGCTCCGGCTCGCTGTCCGACACGGTGCCGAACCTGCTCGCCTTGCACCGCCTGGGCATCAATGTTTTCACCTTCGATTACCGGGGGTTTGGAAAAAGCGTAAACATTCATCCCTCGGAAGCCAGCACCTACGAGGATGCGGACGCAGCCTGGCATTACCTCACCGACACTCGGCATTCGCCTCCATCCTCCATTGCCCTCTACGGAGTCGGACTGGGCGCGGCAATCGCAGCCGAGACCGCGCGGCGCCACCCGCAAGCGCCGGTGCTTATCCTTGAGAATCCTCAGCCGCCCACGTTAACGAAGTTGCAATTTAGCCCGGAGACACGGCTGCTGCCGGTGCGCTTGCTCTTCCATGACCGCTTCGATCTGGCCGAGACGCTCGCCCACGTGCGCACGCCCAAATTGTTTCTGAACCGCAACGACGCGGCCGGCGCGCAGAGTTTTCTGGGGAAATATCTGCCCGGCGGGTGAACTGTTCCCTGCTAAGCTTGCCTACATGTTCAGTTGGCTTAATCGCTTCCAGGGTTTAGGAGCCCTGGTCATGCGCGTGGTTCTGGGCGTCATCATGGTCCCCCATGGATATACCAAGATCATCCCCTCAGGCGCGCTCTACAACTTCGGCCACACGGTGGCCCACATGGGCCTGCCCATGTGGCTAGGCTATATTGCCGCCTTTACTGAATTCTTTGGCGGCATGCTTCTCTTCATTGGCTTGCTGACCCGGGTGGCGGCGTTGATGACGGCCGCCGATATGACGGTGGCCATTATCAAGGTGCATCTGCACGGTGGCCTGCTGGGACCGAACTCCTTCGCCTTACCACTGGCGTTGTTTTCCATCGCCCTGATGCTGGTGTTTACCGGCTGCGGGTGGCTGGGACTGGACGATTTCGTGGGAAGAGGCGGAACTACACGCGGCAAGCTCGCCGGCCGCTAGAGGTGAATCCGGCACCTTCGCTGTGTCAGATAGCAGATTCCACAGTTCTCCAAACCCCTCGGCATCGTCGCAAGCCCCCCGACTTCGATTCGGCCTATAAGGTTTCATGAGCCCGAGAATGTGATTTCCCTATCTGACACAGCGAAGGTGCCGGATCTAGCAGATGGATCAGCCCACCAGGTTCAAAAATTGCGTAGTCTTCAGCTGCGACCCGGGAAAAACCAGTTCCAGGTTGCGCGCCCCTATAGTCTTATAAGCGGCTTCCCCCAAAACCTGCCGGAAGTCCGTGGTAATTGCCAGGTCGCGATTTTCATACAGCTGTTCCGTCGCCATACCGGGCCACTTTCCGTAGACCTTACCACCCTTCACCGTACCGCCTAACACAAACATCACGTTGGCGTGCCCGTGGTCAGTGCCACCTGTCCCGTTTTGGTGCGCAGTGCGCCCAAATTCGGACATGGTCACCAGAGTCACGTTCTCCGCGTCGCTGCCCATGTCGGTCCAGAACGCCGCAATACCTTGGCTGAAGTCACGCAGGCAGTTGGCCAGCTGGCCGTTCACGCTGCCCTGATTCTGGTGAGTGTCCCACCCGCCGATGTCGGTAAATGCCGCTTCCACGCCCAGGTTCGCCTTCAATAGTTGGGCTATCTGCTTCATGTTGTCGCCGAACGCGCCGCTGGGGTAGTTCGCCCCGGGGGCCGGCTGATAGTGCGCGGGATCGGCCGCCTTGAGCATCTTGACCGCCTCGAAGGTTTCCTGGCCGGTGCCGTGCAACACGGTGTCGACGGAGCCGGCATACATGGCTTCAAAAGCGGAGCTGATGGGCGCCGCATTCGGATTTCTTCCTGCCACGGCAAAATCCTGCACCCGGTTGACCGCAACTGCAGAGATTTTGCCGTCGAGGGTGCGAGGTACCTGCGACCCCAGGGCCACGGCGCGGAAGGCGGTGTGGTTTTGCGCGCGGCGCAGATCCTCTGCCTGTAAGGCGCGGTTCAACCAGCCATCCGGCGTCGCCTTCACCCCGGGCGTTCCGCTTTCCATGTAATCCTGGGCGTCGAAGTGGGAGCGGGTCGTATCCGGCGAGCCGGCGGCTTGGACCATCGCCAGATGCCCCTGATCGAACAGGGGTTTGAACGATTGCATGGCCGGGTGCAGGCCGAAGAAACCATCCAGGTCGATCAGCTGATCTTTGGGGATCGCGATGCTGGGCCGAAGCTGATAGTAGTTGCTCTCGGCGTGAGGCACGACGATATTAAGCCCATCCGCGGCCCCGCGCTGGAAAATCACCACCAGCTTTTTGCCCTGCGCCTGGGCGGTGGTGGTTTGAGCCAGGACCGACCGTCTGAGGAAAGTGGGCACGACGGAGGTGCCGATTAGGGCCATCGCTCCGCCCTTCATGAATGCACGACGTGTCGACATCCGAGGCTCCAAACCCGGCCCGTTTTGCGGGCACATCCATTCGAACGCGGGCCGGCACGGAAAGTTGTGGTTGGGGAGGGATTTCGACCTAATATTTGCCCAGATCGGCTATGGCGCGGAACAAGTCCTCTGGTTGGGGCAGGATGGCATCTTCGAGAATGGGTTGATAGGCCACAAAGGAGTCCATGGCGGCCACTCGTTTGACTGGGGCGTCCAGGTAGTCAAACAGCTCGTCGGCGATGCGGGCCGCGATTTCCGCTCCGTAGCCCCAGCTCAACATGTCTTCGTGGGCGACGATCACCCGGCCGGTCTTCTTGACCGAGGTGGCGATAGCTTCCCAGTCGTAAGGACTCAGCGTGCGGAGATCGATCAGGTCCACCTCCAAGCTGAGCTCGCTGCTCGCCTGCTGCGCGGCGCGCAGCGCACGGGGCACTACGGCGCCGTAGGTAATGAGGGTGATGTCGCTGCCGGTGCGGACCAGGTTGGCCTTGCCGAAAGGAATCGCAAATTCCGAACCCGGGTATGCCGCCCGGCCGTAGGTCTCGCGATAGAGCCGCTTGTGCTCGAAGAACAGAACCGGATCGTCACAGCGGATCGCAGTACGCAACAAACCATTGGCATCGAGCGCGTTGGAGGGAAACACTACCCGGATGCCGGGGGTGTGGGTGAAGATGCTCTCTCCGCACTGGGAGTGGTAGACCGACCCTCCGGTAAGGTAACCGCCAATCGCCACCCGGACCACCACCGGCGCGGAATAGCCGCCGTTGGAGCGCCACCGCAGCAGGCTAAGCTCATTGCGCAGCTGGTGCATCGCGGGCCAGATGTAGTCGAAAAACTGCACCTCGACCACCGGTTTCAGCCCGCGGGTGGCCATGCCGATGGCGCGACCGACAATGTCCGCCTCAGCTAGCCGGGCGTTGTAGACGCGGTCGGAACCGAACTCCCGCTGCAACCCGGTGGTCAACTTGAACACGCCGCCTTTGCCCTTCACCAATCCTTGGCGTAGTTCCTGGTCGTGGCTGGTGTCGGCCACATCCTGACCGAAGACCACGATCCGTGCATCACGCTGCATCTCGTCCTTGAGGCAGGCATTGATCAGGTCGGCCATGGTTCGTTCCTGCGCGTCCGGTGTTTGCACTGCGGGCCGGGCCACAGCCTCGCTCGTCGGATCAAGGTCCGCGGAATAGATATGCCGCGTGATTGAGCTCACCTCAGGCAGCGCCGCGCGCAGCACTTTGTCGGCCGCGCTGCGCACTTCCTCGTCGACTTCCTGTTCCAGCCGATTGATGGCCGTGGGGTCGAGAATGCCGTCACGCAACAGCCGCATCTGGAGCTTGGGCAGGGGGTCGAGCGCAGCCTCGCGCTTGCGCTCCGCTTCGGAGCGGTAGAGACCCTCGTCGTCGGAAAAGGAGTGGGAATACTGCCGGATCACATGCCCGTGCACAAACGCTGGCCCCTTGCCCGAACGGCAGTGCTTCACGGCCTGGGCGAACGCGGCATAACTTTCGACCGGATCGGTGCCATCCACCTCGGCAAAATAGAAATTAGGGAAATTGGCGACCAGGCGGGAAATGTTGCCCCCGGGGACGTTCACGTCCACTGGTACGGAGATGGCGTAACCGTTATCCTCGACGACGAACAGTACCGGCAGCCGCAGGCTGGAGGCGGAACTCATCGCCTCCCAAAACTCCCCTTCGCTGGTGGCCCCTTCCCCCAGTGAGACGTAGACCACCTCGTCCCCATGAAAGTGGGTGGACTTGAACGCACTGTAGTCGCCCGCGCGCTGCTCTGCCGCAGCCGGATGAGTGGAAAGATACCTGCCCGCCTCGGCGCAGCCGACGGCGTGAAGGCACTGGGTGGTCACGGACGACGACTGGCTGACAATATTGAGCCGCCGGATGCTCCAATGTGACGGCATTTGGCGCCCGCCGCTCGAGGGGTCCGCCGCCGCGCCCACGGATTGCAGCAGTTGCTCCTCTACCGTTTGGCCCAGGGTGAGGCATAAGGCGCGGTCACGATAGTAAGGATAGAACCAGTCGTAGCCCGGCTTCAGAGCCATGCCCGCGGCTACCAGCAAGGCCTCGTGGCCGGCGCCGGAAACCTGAAAAAAAATCTTTTGCTGGCGTTTGAGCAGGATTTCCCGATCGTCGGTACGGCGTGACAGATACATCAGCCGGTACATCCGGATCAACTGCTCCGGCTCCAGACCGGCAAAGGACGTGGCGTCTTGTTCGGTACTGGCTGTCTTCGCCATCCCCACTCCTTCGTTTAGAAAGGATACACGTCCCAGCGGGATTGTTCTCGCTTTTGCACCGGCCGGTCAACGTTACCGAGGAAGGTGCATCCAATCGTGGCGGTGAGCTTCCCTCGGGTATGATGACGGTGCGACGTTGACCATCTTTTTCCTAGCATGCTCTAATCAGCCGGTTTGCTGTTACCTGCGCGTAGCAAGGCGGTTTCACGATTACTGTGTCCTCTCTGACCTCGGCGAGGTGGGGCTTTTCCTGGAGAAAAGCCCCGTTGGAGTTCATTTCGCCGGGATACACCGATCGCGAAACCGCCGTAGCCCCGACAATAAGTAATTTGGGAGGCGTTTGAATGGTTTTCTCTTCTCTATCGGCCACTGTTCTCGAACAGGGCTTGACCGCTGCCGTCGACCCAGGAGGCAGCACTTTTCTTTGGATTGCCCTCGTCGCCGGCGTGCTCGGCCTGGTTTTTGCTCTTTTTCTTGCCCGGTCGGTCCTGGCCTACGATAGCGGAACGCCGGAGATGCGGGTCATCTCCAACGCGATCCGGGAGGGCGCCGAAGCCTTTATGTCGCGCCAATACACCACCATTGCCGCGCTGGCTGTCGTGCTTGCGATTGCCCTTTTTGTGGGCTACAAGTTTTCTGATTTCACCGCGCCTCTGGCCGTCAAAGTGGTCGTCAGCTTCCTGATCGGCGCCGTCTGCTCCGGCTTCGCCGGTTACACCGGCATGTTTGTTTCCATCCGCACCAATATCCGCGTTGCCAGTGCAGCCCGTACCAGCCTTGGCCAGGCGCTCAAGATTGCGCTCCGCGGAGGCGCGGTGACCGGCATGGTGGTGATTAGCCTCTCCCTGCTGGGAGTGGGCGCCCTGTTCTTCCTTTTTGGTGGGTTGAAAGATCCTCGGCACGTTCCTTATCAGTTGGTGGGCTTTGGTTTTGGCGCATCGCTGGTGGCGCTCTTCGCCCAGCTGGGCGGGGGCATTTACACCAAGGCTGCGGACGTGGGCGCCGACCTGGTGGGTAAGGTGGAGGCGGGCATCCCGGAGGATGATCCTCGTAACCCCGCCGTCATTGCCGACCTGGTGGGCGACAATGTGGGCGACTGCGCCGGCCGCGGGGCGGACATTTTTGAATCCACGGCGGCGGAAAATGTCGGGGCCATGATTCTGGGTACGGCGCTCTATCCGGTATTTGGGATCAAGGGCATTCTTTTCCCTTTGATTGTGCACGCCATTAACCTGGTGGCCAGCTTCATTGGGGTGCTGGTGGTCCACAGCCGCGAAGATCAGGACCCGATGGACGCTCTGAACCGCGGCTACTACGTCACCACCCTGCTGGCGCTGGCTGGTTTCGCCGTGGCGGTCTACTACATGCTGCAGGGCCGCTGGTGGCTGCTGAGCTGCGGCGTAGTCGGCATGGTGACGTCGTTTCTTTTCGTGCGCATTACGGAGTACTACACCGAGACCCGATACCGGCCGGTGCAATCGATCGCCAATGCCTCGCTCACCGGGCCGGCCACTAACATTATCAGCGGCCTTGCCGTGGGCATGGAGACGCCGGCTATGCCGGTGGTCGTGATCAGTGCCGCCCTGCTGCTCAGTTATTACTTCGGCGTACGCGGGCTGGCGGATACCGCCATCTCCGATTACGCCAAGGGCATTTACGGAACCGCCATCGCCACTATGGGGATGCTTTCCTCAGCGGCCTACATTCTCGCGATGGATACCTTCGGGCCCATTACGGACAACGCCGGCGGCATCATCGAGATGTCAGACCAGCCGCAAGCGGTGCGCGATAAGACGGACAAACTGGATGCGGCCGGGAACACTACCAAGGCGTTGACCAAGGGGTATGCCATCGGCTCAGCCGCGCTGGCTGCGTTTCTGCTCTTTTCGGCTTACCTGGAGACGGTCCACGGCATCGTGGCGCAGCGCTTCGCCGATGCCGGGCAGTTGCTTCCCACCAGCTGGAGCTTTACAAACATCAACCTGGCCAGTGTGCCGGTTTTTGTCGGGGCGCTGCTGGGCGCGATGCTGATTTTCCTATTCTCCTCCTTCGCCATCAAGGCCGTGGGACGCACCGCGCAATACATTATTGAAGATGTGCGCGCCCAGTTCCGTGAGAATCCGGGCATTATGGCAGGCACCTCGAAACCGGACTACGGCCGTTGCGTGCGCATCGTGACCGGCGCCGCACTCAAGCAGATGGTTCTGCCCGGTGCGTTGGCCGTGCTAACGCCACTGGCCGTCGGCCTCGTCTTCAGGAATTTGAGTGGGACCTTTCACATCCATATTCCCGGCGAGTACTCGCCAATATTGAATGGCCATTCCATTAACCTCGCGGGTGCGGAAGCGGTCGCCGCCCTGCTCATGGTCGGGACCATCACCGGCATCCTCATGGCGATGCTGATGAACAACAGCGGAGGCGCGTGGGATAACGCCAAGAAGTACATTGAGACCGGCGCCCACGGTGGCAAGCGTTCCGAGGCGCACAAGGCGGCCGTGGTCGGGGATACGGTCGGCGATCCGTTCAAAGACACGGCAGGGCCTTCGCTGCACGTACTGATCAAGCTGCTGGCCACGGTCACGCTGGTATTGGCGCCGTTGTTTCTCTAAGAGGAAATGGCGAAATCCCTATGGTTCGTTGCACCCCACTCAAGCCAAAACCGGGCTTGAGTGGGCCACCCATCTCCGCTACTACCGGTTGGAGTGGCTTACATGTGTTTGCGGGACAAAACGGGCCGCACCCTTCATTACTAGGCCGGATCCTCTTCTTCTCCCGGTGCATAACGAGGCTCGCGCCGGGAGGGAAACATGGACTCCTTGTGCTTCAGCAGCCGGAATAATGTGCGCGTGGCGAGAAGCACGGCATAATCGATCTCCTGATCGAGTTCGGGGCTGACCAGGTTCTCATCCAGGGTGGCCGGCCAACGGGCAGTCCGTATGGCAAGGATGAGTGCGGAGGCAACCAGCAGGGTGAGTCCCATCCGTGAAAAATCTGGTCTCTGGTCAAAGCCCGTGGCCTTCATGAAGTCAGTATAGGCGAACAAAAGGCGAATTAATCCACAGCCCAGTCTATTATCAAAATCATGGGTTTCCGCGCGCGCCGTCTTCCCCTCTGGCTACCCACGGCCGCCGTTTTGTTGCTGTTGTTACCTCACCGCCAGGCATGGGGCTGGGGAAATGAGGGGCACAGGATCGTCGCTGACATTGCCTGGGACCACCTGGACGAGGCCACCCTTGAAAAGCTGCGGCCGTTTCTTGGCGACAACGATCTGGCATCAATTTCGACTTGGGCGGATGACATCCGCAGCGAGCACCCGGAAACCGCGCCTTGGCACTACGTCGATATCCCTTTGGATGCTGATGGGTACGAGCCAAAAGACTGCCCGGACGATAACTGCGTGGTGGAGCAGATCAAGAAATTTGCGCGCATCCTTGGTGACCCGCAGCAGCCCTTTGCGGCGCGCAGCGAAGCTCTCAGGTTCCTAGTCCACTTTGTTGGGGACCTGGGCCAACCGTTCCACGCCATAGCCGACGCACGGGGAGGAAATGACGTTCCGGTCACCGTTTTTGGTTCCGCCCAGTGCGGAGACTATGCGTGCGAATTGCACAGCGCTTGGGATACCCAGTTGATCGACCATACGGGAGTGCGCGAGCACCTTTATGCGCACCAGCTGGAGGAACTGATCGCCGCCGATCATCTGCAGGCAGGTTCGGATGATCCGGTCGCGTGGGCCAATGATTCGCTGCAACTAGCCCGGCAGGCGTGGGTGCAGCCGCAGGCAAATATCGATGAGGCCTACTACCTGCGCGAGCGGCCAGTGGTTGACCGGCAGCTCGCTTTGGCCGGCTTGCGTCTGGCCAGATTACTGAATGAGGAAATGGCTAAGGCTGCAAAATCTTGAGCTTCCTAAACGAAGAACCCGAACATATCCAGCACTTCGTCACTGACCTCTACGTCGCTCAAGTTGGCTTCTTCAATGAGCCTTAGTTTCTGACGGAAGCGATCCAGTTCGCTGGCGTGAATATCGGTTTTCTGGTCGAGGGTCCACAGCAGTTGAGCGGCCGTAGTGCGATGTTCACAACGAGCAGCCAGGCCGTGTGCCGTTTCAATCGTCAGCACAAGGGGCAGACTGTGAAACTCCTGATACAGATGCATGGGGATACGGGCTTTGATGTTGACTCGCATCGTAAAGTGAGAATGCCACGCTCCTACCATATCGGCCATACTACCTTTGGTATGAGGCACCTCACCGGGGTTGCAGCCGAGGGGTGACTGCAAGGGTAGTAACTAAATGCCAGGACTTTTATTATCAGCAAGTAAAGAGCTCGAGCTGGACGCGCCTCTTGACAAAAGCCCAGCGTCCACAGGATGATTGCCACACGCGGCCTGTTTTTTCGTCACCTTAAGCCCTATGCAAACCTCCCGGTTGCCAAACATCATGTCTTCTATTGGTTGTTGTTGCCCGTGCGGGCAGTAGCAAGACACGGTGTCGTGGGTAAGTTCTGCTGCGACCCTTCCTAACTTCTGATCCACCACCCCTTCGTGTCATCGGCCTTGCGAATTTCAGATTTCGGCAACATGTTTTTTCTACGCAGGCGACTAACCCTTTCTTTGAAAATGGAACGCGCTTCACAATCCGCAACGCGGGACGCCCGGGCAGCACGATGTTGTTGCGCGCCTGTGGAACGTTGCCAGCCTGACCTTCGGTCCGGGCTGCAAATCCGACATCCGTTCGACACACCAGCACAGGTACGCGGTCCTCCCTGTGCGCCTCGTTCGTGAGGAGAAAGATAAGTACGTTATGTCGCTTCGCCAGTTAAGCAAGTATTCACTCTTCTTCATAGGATTTCTACTTAGCCATTCCCCCGCGTTCGCGCAGACCTCGCAAGTGTCCGGACAAGTTGTGGACGCTAGTCACGCCGTCGTGTCCGGGGCAGACCTGACCCTGACCCGTGTGGAAACAGGAGACACGCGTCATGAGCACTCGACCAATGAAGGCTATTACTCCTTTCCTCTTCTTCTGCCCGGCCACTATGACCTGAAGATCGAGAAGGCGGGCTTCGAGACGCAGGAGCAAAAAGGAATCATCGTCGAAACTGGTTCTGTCAGCACGGTGAATGCTGTCCTCGTGGTGGGCGCGATCGCGCAGACAGTCAGCGTGGATGCTACGGTTCCTCTGCTGCAGTCCCAGTCTTCGGCGGTCGAGGACGTGGTGGAAAACCAGACCATCGTTAACATGCCTCTGATCGACCGGCGCTCTTCACAGCTGCAGCGTTTAAGCGGCTTTGTGGTGGGCAACGGAAGCGGATCGGGCGCTACTTTCTCCGCGGGAGGCGGCCGTGGCAACAATGCCAATTACCTGGTGGATGGCGGCAATGTGCAGAACCTTCTGCTGGGCGTGCCGACACTCATGTTTGACCCACCCATCGAGTCGGTGCAAGAATTCAATCTCTCCATCAGCGACTACGCGGCGGAGCTGGGCCGTAGCGGAGGCGCAGTAATCCAGATGACGACCAAGTCCGGAACCAATCAGTTCCACGGCGCCGTATACGAATACTTCCGCAATGACGACTTGCAGGCAAAGCCTTATTTTGCCAAGGTCAACCCAGAACTTCGCTACAACCTCTTCGGCGCCAGCCTCGGCGGTCCCATCAAGAAAGATAAAACGCAATTCTTCGTTAACTATGAGGGCCGCAGACAGACCTCTACGGTGACCCAGATCATCAACGTTCCTACCGTAGCGGAAATCACCGGCGATTTTTCCGCCTTTACGACACCGGTGACCGATCCCAACACGGGCCAACAATCGTCCTATAACGGCCGCAAGAACGTCCTCCCGCCCAGCGAGCTTGATCCCGTGGGGTTGAAGTTGGCATCGCTCTATCCTGCGCCCAACGTGGCGGGGGCGGCGCCGAATGTTTCGAACTTCAAGGCCAACGACCCGACACAAGGCATTTATGACGTGTACGTCGCCCGCATCGATCACGTGTTCGGTGACAAGGATCGGATCTTCGGCCGCTTTCTCGCGCAGACCGATCACGAGCCCACCGCTTCTATCTATCCGACGCCTGGGACTGACAACTACGGCGTGCTCGCGCACAACTACTACTACAACCCCTCAGGCACCTGGTATCACAATTTCAGCCCGACCTTGATCAACGAATTTCGCTTTACCTATTCGCGCCGGCAGGCTCTGAGCATTTCAGCCGGAGCGAACACCAACCTCGCGTCGCAGCTTGGCCTTCAAGGCACGAATGCATCCTTCTTCCCCACTGTGACCCTCTCCGGGCTTGCCGGCTTTGGCAATACGACCCAGCAGGAACGGTTGCAAACACCGATCAACAGCAACCAGTACGTCGACAACCTTTCGCTGCAAAGAGGCAACCACCAATTCAAATTTGGCGGCGAGCTGCGCACGTCGAATAATACTGACAACTACTTCCCTACCGCGGGTGGCTCCTTCGCCTTCACCAATACCGGGATCAGCACCAACGCGGCGCTCGGCAGCCTGGCCAATCTTCTGCTGGGCCGGGTGAACTCCGCGACCTTGCAGCAGGCGGAAACCCTGTTGACAACAGCTTATTCCTGGGGTTTCTTTGCACAGGACGATTGGCGGATTACTCCCTCTCTTACTCTGAACATTGGGGTACGCTACGACCTCGATTCGCCGCGCGCGGAAGAACATAACCGGCAAAATTCCTTTGATGCTTCCGCCATCAACCCGATCTCAGGGACCCCCGGCATCATCACCTTCTCCGGGATTAACGGCGTCAACAAATATGCCAACGACTGGGATCTCCATAACATTGGACCCCATGTTGGGTTCGCATGGACGGCGCGGCCGAGCACGGTGGTACGCGGCGGCGGTGCGATTCTCTACCCTGGGGAGTACGACCAGGCGACGCCGATCGTGGCCTACACCGGGTTTGCAAGACAAATCAGTCTCTCCTCTCCCAACGCCGGTACCGGCGCACCGGCGTTCCTTTTAAAGAACAATGGAACCGATGGCACCGGAACTGCCGTCGTTCCCACCCCAGCGCAATTGACCCCAGCCTACGGCGCCGTTCCGATTGGCCAGAAGGTTGTGCAAGCCCCGCAATATTTTCAGCGGGATCGCACAACTGGTTATCTCTACCAGGGAAGCCTGGATATCGAACAGCAACTCGGTAATCAGCTGCTGCTGACCCTGGGTTATTTAGGAACATTCGGCCATCATTTACCTGCGACGAATGCGGAAAACACGAACCAGGTCGCGCCATCCAAGATGGCTTTGTTGCCAACCACTACGAACACGCAGACACTTCGCCCCTTCCCCCAATTCGGTAACGTAAGCATCATTGCGGCCGATCAAGGGCAGTCCGGCTACAACGCCTTCAACGCGGGTATCAAGCGACGCTACTCGGGCGGTTTCCAGTTCGGCATCAATTACACCTGGTCAAAGTTCATTGACAACCAGGAATCGAGAAATGAGCTGGCAAACTATAACGCGGGATATTCCGGGACTAACGACTCATTCACGGATTACTACAATCCGCGGAACCGCTTCGGCCTTTCGGGTAACGATATACGCAATCGCGTGATTGGCAGTGCTCTTTACGAGCTTCCCATAGGTCCTGGTAAGTGGATTCATCCTGGTTCTGCGCTGGTCAATGAGTTTGTTTCCGGTTGGACCGTGGGCGCGATCTCTGAGGTTCATTCAGGAACCGCGCTTGGCATCCTCGACTCCACCAACAACACCGGCACTTATTCCGATGGTGTACGGCCGAATCTTGCCGGCAATCCCAACGACCTCTCCGGATCTCGGCCCCGGGTGCAAAAGACAGCGGAGTGGTTCGACACCGGCGCTTTTGCCCAGAATCCAGCATTCACTTTTGGCAATGCTCCCCGCACGTTTGGGCGCGGACCGGCACTGGCAACTACGGATGCATCTCTGCTGAAAGACTTCAAGGTTGCCGAAGTCACTACCTTGGAGTTCCGGGCGGAAGCTTTGAATGTTTTCAATCACGCCAACCTGGCCAATCCGAACACGTTGTTCGGCAACGGCGCGTTTGGCCAGATCACAGGCCTGCAGTCAGGGAATCAGTCCAGGATCTTGCAGCTCGCTCTGCATCTTGCTTTCTAACCATCCAGGTCCACCGTCCACAGCACGGCAAAGGAGAATTTCGTGAAGAACACTTTGATCGCGTGGCTGGCCATTCTGCCGGTCGTTCTGGGCCTGAACCTGCAAGCCCAAAGCACCGTCTCCTATCGCGTGCTGTTTGGCGTCAACGACACAGCCCCAACTCGCTGGGATGGAACCTTCTCCGGCCAGCGCGTTGGGGACATCACCACAAACGAGTGGAAATTCCTGGCCGGCGATAACATCGACGGCCAGCTCTTCCACCTTTCCACTCATCCGGATAACCGCTTCGCCGGGGCCACCCTCGGCGCCGGCGCGCCGATCGTGCCTAATGGGTTTATATTGACCGCGGACCGCGTAACCGAAAGCAGTGAGTTCGCCTTCACCACCGCGCAGGGGGACTTTCAGTTCCGTGCTTCGGATGTTCCCTACGGAAAAGGTATCTACCGCCTGGGAGAGCGGGTGTATATCGATCGCCTGCCGGCTTCCTACCGCCTCACAGAAACGCCTGAGGAAGAAGACTATCCCGCGATTGCCAAAGATAAGAACGGCGACGCATGGCTGGCCTATGTGCAGTTCCACCACAGCCCCGACTTTATGAAACTAGGTGCGCCGCTGCATGAGGCGCCCAAAGACTTCTCGCAATATAAAGAGCCCACCGGCGGCGATCAAATCTGGCTGCGGAAGTACTCCGCCGGAACCTGGCAGCAACCCATTGCCGTCACCAAAGCGGGCAAGGATCAGTACCGCACCGCGGTCGCTGTGGATGGATCGGGCAAGGTGTGGGTCTTCTGGTCAGAGAACCGTGGCGGCAACTTTGACATCTTTTCGAGCCCGGTCGACGCGTCCGGTCCCCAGGGAGAAATCCAGATCTCCAAAGAGAAGGGCTCGGATATCGATCCCGTCGCTACGACCGATTCGAACGGAAAAGTCTGGGTGGCGTGGCAGGGATGGCGCGATGGACGCGCGGCGATCTTCACCGCCCACCAGAATGGCAATGGCTTTACAGCTCCGGAGAAAGTTTCGAATTCTGCCAAGAACGAATGGGATCCGGCGATCGCCGCCGATAAGGCGGGCCAGGTCGCCGTGGCCTGGGACTCGTACCGTAACGGTAACTATGACGTATATGAACGGACCTGGTCGAACTCCTGGAAAGAAGAAGTTCC
>Ga0302324_100015207_pt1 | contig 15441 bp, 12 predicted proteins | sample Palsa_T0_1_FD_201949 | JGI IMG/M metagenome (GOLD analysis project Ga0302324, IMG submission 201949) | Peat permafrost microbial communities from Stordalen Mire near Abisko, Sweden - Palsa_T0_1 | ecosystem: Environmental > Terrestrial > Soil > Palsa > Peat permafrost | place: Sweden: Abisko...
ATCCTGGCTAAGCGTGCATAAATTTCCGTTTCGTAAGCTGACCCCCTATTCATCTGGCACTTCCAATGCCAGCGTTAGCTAGATGCCGCGAATGCGGGATTGGTCCCAGAAGAGCGGCCTGCAGTGTGCGCCGGAGCGGTCAAAAAGAAGGCGGTCAATTCAGCTCGCCGTCCGAAAACACTCAAAAATGAATGGAATCCTTAAGCGCTTTCCGATGATTAACTGCGGTGTCCATTGATTTGCAAGCGCTTGCAACTAGCGGTTTGCTCGTTTAGGGTGCTCACTGTGACCCGGAATGGAGCGTGGCCCTCCAAGAAGTGCCCGACCTATACCTGGGTGGCGGAAAGCGGACGGGAGAGATTGCCGTGGAGTTAGTACCGAATAGATCCATACGCCTGACCATGGCTCAGGCACTTGTTCGACATCTCATCGCGCAGCGGATTCTCATCGAGGATCGCGAGCAGGCGCTGTTCGGCGGCGTATTTGCCATCTTTGGCCACGGTAACGTCGCATGTCTGGGCGAAGCACTGCGGGAGGCACAGGCGGCACTGCCAACCTGGCGCGGCCAGAACGAGCAGTCGATGGGCTTCGCCGCAGCGGCGTATGCGAAGACACACCGCCGCCAGCGCATCTGCATCGCGACCTCCTCCATAGGGCCGGGGGCCACCAACATGATCACCGCGGCGGCGCTCGCGCACGCGAACCGCCTGCCCGTGCTGTTTTTATCTGGCGACGTCTATCATCACCGCCTGCCCCACCCGGTGCTGCAGCAGGTGGAGCATTTTGGCGATCCGACCGTGTCGGTGAACGACGCATTCAAGCCGGTGACCCGCTACTGGGATCGCATCACGCATCCGGCGCAGCTTATTCAGTCGCTGCCCGCGGCCATCGACACGATGCTGGATCCCGCCGACTGCGGCCCGGCGTTCATCGGCCTGCCGCAGGACGTACAGGGCGTTGCCTACGACTTTCCAGCCGTTTTCCTCGAGCCGCAGGTGCGCCGCGTGCGCCGGGTGCGCCCGGACACTGAGGAGGTCGCGGCCGCTGCGCGCCTGCTGCGTGAGGCCGCCCGCCCTGTGCTCATCGCCGGCGGCGGCGTCCATTATTCGCTGGCCACGCAAACTCTAGCCCGCTTCGCCGAGCAGCACGCCATCCCCGTGGTCGAGACCATCGCCGGCATGTCGGCCTTGGTGCACGCACATCCCCGCAACTGCGGCACCGTCGGCGTGACCGGCACCGACAGCGCGAACGTGCTGTGTGGCGAGGCAGACGTTGTGCTCGCTGTCGGCACCCGGCTGCAGGATTTCACCACGGGCTCGTGGAGCCTGTTCGACCAGGGCGCTCAGCTGATCGGGCTCAATGCCGCTCGCTTCGATGCCAGCAAACATCGTGCGCTGCCGATCGTCGCCGATGCGCGCGAAGGTCTTGAGGCTCTCGAGGCGGCTCTGGGCTCCTGGCGCGCCGATCCACGTTGGAGCGCGCGCGCTGGCGCACTGCGGGCAGACTGGCAGCGAACCGTCGCGCAACGTACCGCGCCGGCAGCGAGCCTGCCGTCTTATGCGCAGGTCATCGGCGCAGTCAATCGCCTGTGCGCGGATTCGGATCGTGTGATCACCGCCGCGGGCGGCCTGCCGGGAGAACTGGCCGCGAACTGGCAGGCTCGCAGCACCGCATCCGTCGACATCGAATATGGCTATTCAACAATGGGCTATGAGATCGGCGGTGCCTGGGGCGCACGCACCGCGCAGATGGAGGCCGAGCCCCACGGCGACACGATCGTGTTCGTCGGCGACGGCTCATACCTGATGCTCAATTCGGACATCTACTCGAGCGTGCTGTCCGGCCGCAAGCTCATCATCGTGTTGTGCGACAACGGTGGCTTCGCCGTCATCGACAAACTGCAGCGCGCTACCGGCAACCTGTCGTTCAACAACCTGATTCGCGACTGCTACCTGCAAGTCGAGCCTTTCGCCGTCAACTTCACGGCGCACGCTCGCGCCATGGGCGCGCACGCAGAGGCGGTCAGCACGATTGCGGAGTTCGAGCAAGCGTTCCTGCGCGCCAAGGCCTCTGCCCGTACCTACCTAATCGATATCAAGGTCGATCCGCAGGCATGGACCGAGGTCGGGCACGCCTGGTGGGAAGTCGGCACGCCGGAAGTCAGCGACCGCCCAGAGGTGCTTGCCGCATCGGCGAACATCGCGCTCGGCAGGAAGCGGCAGCGTCGGGGCATCTGAGATGGGCCTGGTATTCGACGCCGCGCGCCGCGTTGCGGCCATCGTCCTGGGCCGTGCAGGCATGGACCTGTACCCGGTCCCGGACGGGGCTGACACCGAATCGGCCGAATATTTCGCCGCCGAGATCGGCGGCTCCGCGGCCAACATTGCAGTGGCGATAGCCCGGCACAACCACAAGGCGGCACTGCTCGCCGTGTTCTCGGACGATGCGGTCGGCCGCTTCGTTCGCAGGCACCTCGAGCGCTACGGCGTCGATATCTCAGGCTGCCGCATGGTATCCGGTGCCTACCGCACCAGTCTTGCGATCTGCGAGACCCGCCCGACGGACAGCGAGACGGTGTTCTATCGCAATATGGCGGCCGATCTGCAATTGCGCCGGGAAGATGTCGTTGCGGCATCCATCGGCGGTGCTGCGTTTTTGGTGGTGACCGGCACCGCGCTGGCCGCCGAGCCGTCGCGCTCGGCCGCATTGCAGACCATCGCCCTGGCCCGTGCGGCCGGGGTGTTCTCGATTCTCGATCTCGACTACCGGCCGGTCTCCTCCAGCTCGCGGGAGGATACCCAGCAGATCCTTGCCGACACCGCGACTCGATGCGACGCGGTGGTTGGCAACGAGGAGGAGTTCAGCGTGATGGCGGGCAGCGCGGCCCGCGCGCTCGAGATCGCCAGCGGATTGCTGGCGAAAGGCTGCCAACTGGTTATCTTCAAGATGGGCGGCGCCGGCTGTCTCACGATGACGCCCGATGATCGCTTTGAGACCGCTCCGTTTGCGGTCGAGGCGAAGAAGCCGTTCGGGTCCGGGGATGCCTTCCTCGGCAACCTGATCGTCGGGCTGCTACGTGGTCTGCCCATTGCGGCCGCGGTGCGCCGGGCGGCTGCGGCGGCCGCCTACGTGGTCGCGCGCCGCGGCTGCGCCTTCGCCATGCCGAGCTGCGACGAACTCGACGCCTTCATCGCGTCCTACCCATCGAGCTGAGCTTCGCAACTGCCGCGCCTCAATCGCGGGTTCCGGGAGCAGGAATCAGCCACTCGTGTTGCGGGTCGTTACGAGTCACCCAGGCGCGATGAGGGCCCGCCATGACATTGAGATAGTACAGATCGTAGCCGTGGGCGGCGCACACGGGGTGGTATCCGCGCGGGACCATCACGACGTCGCCATCGTGTACGCACAGCGATTCATCAAGGTCGCCTTCGTCGGTATAGACGCGCTGAAAACCAAATCCCTGGGGCGGCTTGAAGCGATGGTAGTAGGTCTCCTCGAGCGCGGTTTCCTCCCCCGGCATGGCGGTGTCGTGCTTGTGCGGCGGATAGCTCGACCAATGTCCCCCGGGCGTGATCACTTCGACGATCAGCAGACTGTCCGCCGGGGCTGTCTGGGGCAGAATATTGCGCACGTAGCGGGTATTGGTGCCGACACCGCGCACTTCCATGCCCATCTCGGCCGCATCGATCGAGCGCGCGGCGCGGCGCGTCTGTCCCGGCGCCGAGCAGATGGCGAGTTCCACATGGCCCTTCGCCGTGACCGTGAACTGTCTATCGACTGGCACATGGACCGCGCCGGGCGCGGCATTCTCGAACACCGAACTGCGCCCGCCGATGCTCTCGAACGTATGCCCCTCGACTGTCACGTCGGCGCTGCCAGCCAGCAGCACCAGACAGGTCTCGCGCGCGCGTTCGCCGCCGCGCACGACCTGCCCCGGGGCAAGCCGATACACCTGAAAGCCAACGTATTTCCAGCCGGCGCTTTGGGGCGTCACGCTCAGCACGCAGCCGGAGGCGTCGGCGGGATGGGGGTTTACGAGAAGAGTGGACACAGCGAGTCCTTGGTGTTTCGGTGTCCCCAGACGCCGGCACTCAGTGAAATATACGCGCTCAGAAATCGCGGTTGAACGACAGGCCGACAGTGCGTGGCCTGAACGTGCTGAAGGTGGTCAGGCTCTCATTCGGCGAGTCCTGGTAGGCGCCCAGCAGCGGATGGCTATTGAACACGTTGTTGACGAACCCCGATACCTCAAGCTTGCCCCGCTTATAGACCACGCGCGCATTGGTCAGGTGGGTCGGGGGATTGGGCGGAATGGTTGGAAAATAGTTGGATGACCCCGTGATCTGCGTCAGGAATGGACCTGGATTGCGGCTCTGATATTGATAATCGGCGCGAAGCTCGAGCGCATCGCCGAGCGACAGCGGGATCTCGTAGGTTGCCGAGAGGTCGACGTTCCAGGGTGAATTCACCTGCGGCACCAGACCGATGGTATCGCCTTCGTTAACGATCGGATTGCCCCCGGGTCCCAGCACTCTGGCGGTGTAATGCGCGTCGGCATAGCCGACGGCGACGTTGCCGCGCAGGTGGTCAGTCAGCAGTGCATGCAGCGCCATGTCGAAGCCGTTGCTGACCGCATAGCCGATGTTGTTGGTGTAGACACCACCGCAATTCGGCACCAGTTCGGCCTGCTGAATGTTGTACCACAGTATATGGAATACGCTGGTATCGGCCTGCAGATGTCCGTTGAACAGCCCGTTCTTGGCGCCGATCTCATAGCTCCAATCGTGGTCCGACTTGAATGAATTGGCGGACTGCGTTACATCGCAGATGCTGGCCAGACCTGCATTACCGCCACCGATGCGGAAGCCTTCTGCGGCAGAGGCATAAAAGAGATTGTTCGGATCCAGCTGATAGGTCAGTGCAATCTTCGGCGTCGACGGCGTCTGCTTGACCTCCGAGGTGCTCACGGGTGGTATGCCCACCTCAAAGAATAGATTGGGAACCACCAACTCGCGGAAGTCGGTCTGAACCCGTGCGATGCGTTCACCCAGCGTCACGGTCCACTGGCTGCTCAGGTGAAGGTCGGCCTGGGCATAACCGGCAATCTGGTCGTCCTTGTTGGTCTCATCGTAGTTGTAGATCTGCGTGCCCAGGGGAGAGTAAAGGATAGCCGACGGCGAGTACTGGAACTGGAAGTCGCGCTGGTAACGGTGGTCATAGTAGACACCGGCGACCCAGGTAACGAAAGCCGACGGCTGATTGGACACCAGGCGGACTTCCTGCGTGATCGAGTGCATTTTCTGTCCGTAGCCCGTATAGGAAATATTCGAGTAAGTGAGTGGGAACTCGTCCCCCAGCGGGCTGCCATAGCCGTAGGGCGGGGCATACGAGCCGTAGGCGGCAGCGGCATCGAGCGAGCCGGTATTATTGCGGGCGGTGTAGGAGGTAATCGAAGACAGGTCCGCAAACGGCAGTGGCACCTCAATCTTGTTCGATGCCACCAGCAGATTATCGTACGCGGTTTCGGGCAGCATGCGGCCGTTGGCAAAGTAGCCGTCGGACACGTTGGAAAGGATCGGGTAGAACCGTCCGCTGTCACCCTGCCGGTAGTCCTGAAAATGCAGTGAAGGGGTCACGCGGATCCCATCCAGCTGGAAGGTCAGCGCACCACGCAGAACGTATCTCTTGTCCGTGTTGGCATCGGCGTGGGTCACATCCTGGGCGATGGTATCGTAGGAATCCACGTAGCCGCCGTCCTGGCGCGCGTAGGCACTGAAGCGGTAGCCCAGCACATCGTCAACGATGGGCCCACCGGCCGCGCCACTGAGCTCGTAGCTCAAGCCACCCTTCTCGGTCTCGGCCAGCTCGTCGTGCGTGAAGCCGCTGAACGTGTTGAGGCTGGGTTGGTTGGTGATATAGCGCACTGTTCCGGCCTCCGAATCGGCGCCGAACAAGGTGCCCTGGGGGCCGCGCGCAACCTCGACACGATCCAGGTCGAATATCACCGGATAGGGACTGCCCGTAAGGGCCACACCACTGCCCGAATAGCGGGTCTGCAACGGTGTATCGTCCAGATAGATACCGACCACCGGTGAGCCGGTGTTGCTGTTCATGCCGCGGATGGTGATTGAGGTGAACTGGGACGAGAAGCCGTTACCCGATATGCCGAACTCCAGCCCGGGCGTGGCGGCCGCCAGTGCTGTGATGTCCTTGATGCCGCTCTGATTCAACTCGTCCTCGCCGATGGCGGCGATGCTGATGGGCACCTTGTCGACCGACTCGTCGCGCCGCGTCGCGCTGACCACAACCTCCTCCAGCCCGAGGGCGGGCGGAGCTGAGGTGTCGTCGCTTGCGCGGGCCAAGGGCGTGACCAGCAAGGTCGGCATCAACCAGATGGTGCAAACGAGCAGGCGTGAGGATCTGACCCATCTTTTCATATCGACTCCCTGCGTGCAGTGGACTGCATCGACTCGATCTGTGGTTCGATACACCGGTGGGAGAGAGACCGTTCCACCAGCGCCGGTAAACTTTTATAGCAATCCTGCCAACTTATTGCAAGCGCTTGCACTTATGGAGTCAATTTTAGCAAGGGCGACCACGAGCGGCTGGTTCTCAATCCTCCAGGGCCACTGCCGCCAGTCGCGCGACCAGGCGAAGATCCCGGGCCGCGGCTTCGACCGTATTGCGCACCGCGCTTCCCTCGACGACGCTGGCCCAAAACCCGGAAAGTTCCTCGATGAATGCTTCCTGGTAGCCGGCCCGATATTCGGTTTTGTGCCAGACATTGCCTTCGGATCTCGCGACCGCGAGCCGGGTCGGGAAATGATTCAGGTAGGGCGAGGGAAAGGTCAGCTCGAAGGTTGCATCATCGAAGTAGAGCGTGATGCGCTCGACGTAGTCTGCGACCTTCGGCACGAACAGGTGGCTCATTTGCCACAGGCCCTTGCATCCCGTCAGACGCACACTGCCGTGGCCGCCGTCGCCATTGGCAAAAAAGGCCGCGCCGACGACTTTGCCGGTGTCGATCCCCATGACATCCAGCATGCCGTGAACGGCATTGATATCGTGGATGAGGCTCGAGCAGTAGGAATTGGTGAAACCCCACATGTCGCTGCCGGTGAGCACGCGCCCGGTGGCGCGCCGAACCTGCTGCACACGCATCGCGTCACCCTGTGCGATCAGTTCTGGCGACACGTCCGTCGCCTTGAAGAAATTCCCCTGGTGCTGGTTGAACGGCCAGGAATCCGGATCCTGAACTTCGACACTAATCTGTCGCAGCGCGCTGGCGTCTGCCGGTAACAGCTTGAGCAGCAGCTCGTAGCCGGGATCGAAGCGTTTCATGTAGCCGACTTGCACGACTTTACCGGCCTCGTCTCGGGCTATCGCGATTTCATCGGCCTCGGCGACTGAGAAGCACAGCGGTTTTTCGCAGAAGACGTGTTTGCCCCGCTTCAGGGCCGCGATCGTGATTTCGGCATGGTACGGGTCCGGTGCTGCAATCAGGATCGCCTCGATATCGGTACCGATCAGCTGCTCATAATGCGAAAACACAGTGAGGCCGCGCGACTGAAGCTCCGCACGCATCATGGCCGACGCGTCAACCACGCCGGCAAGCTCGAAGTATTTCGATAACCGCAGCAGGTTGGGTATGTGCTCGACCTGCCCGATCAATCCCGCGCCGACGACACCGATTTTGAGTTTTCTCACTGTGTTTCCTTGGATCGATGAGATTGCGCTTCGATTTCCACGGCGATGTTCTCGAGCGCCTCGCCACCTGCCATGACGTGCAGCACCTGATCGCGCTCGATTTCCCCGCGTTTGTAAGTGCCCTGGCTGGCGCCGCGATTGAGCAGCGTAAAGCGATCTGCAACCGCGAAGGCGTGATGAATGTTGTGGGAGATGAAAATGACGCCAAGCCCGCGCTTGCGCGCCTGAGCGACATACTTCAGAACGATCGATGCCTGATGCACGCCGAGCGCGGAAGTCGGCTCATCGAGAATCAGCACCCGGGCCCCAAAATAGACCGCACGGGCAATCGCCAGACATTGCCGCTCACCGCCGGAGAGCGTTCCAACAGTCTGACTCGGATCACGGATGTCGATACCGATGCCTGCGAGTTCTCCGATCACGATCTGATCGGCGCGCGCGACGTCGAACCGGGAAAATACGCCGCGACCCCTCATAAGCTCCCGCCCGAGAAAGAAATTGCGGGTAATGCTCAGCAACGGCACCATGGCGAGATCCTGGTACACGGTGGCGATGCCCCGATCCAGGGCAGATCGAGGCGAACTGATGATGGTCGGTACGCCGTCGATCCGGTACTCGCCCTTGCTGACCGCGTGGACGCCCGCCAGCACTTTGATCAGCGTGGATTTGCCGGCGCCGTTGTCGCCCAGCAGACAGTGCACTTCACCCGGCAATACATCGAAGTTCAGGTCGCGCAACGCCAGCACCGAACCGAACGATTTCGAGACGTTCCGCAATTCGATGATGGGTTGCACGCGACGCCGTTCTTCTAACGCGACAGCGTCGCGCGGCGCCGGATGAAATTATTGAACAGCACCGCCAATAGGACCATGAGACCGAGGAACACCTTGAAACGGTCTGCGTCGCTGCGGGTGTAGATGATGCCCATCTGCACAGTTCCATAGATCAGGGCGCCCAGGAAAGCGCCGATCGCCGAACCGTAGCCGCCGGTCAGCAGCGTGCCGCCGATGACTGCGGCAATGATGGCGTCGAACTCCTTCTGCGTGCCGCGAAGCGTATCGGCCGATCCCACCTGCATGATCTGGATGGCCGCGAATAAAGCCGCCGATAGAGCCGTCACCATGAACAGTATTATCTTGACCCGATCGACCGGCACGCCCACATTTCTGGCTGAGGTCTCTTCCCCGCCGACGGCGTATATCCAGTTTCCGAAGCGCGTGCGCAGCAACACCCACGTGGCGAGCAGGGTCAGGACAATCCACCACAGGACCGACGCCGGGATACCGGCAATGATGGGCTGACCCAGCGGATTCGACTCGATCCAGTGTCTGTGCGCCATCCAGGAAAACAACCCCTGGCCGGCGTTGCCGCCAAACAAGGGGATGGCGAGGCTGTTGGGATCGCTAGCGGTAATTCCGGAGATCTGCGTATAGCCGTTGATGGCGCGGGTCTCCGAAATGGCCTCCCCGCGCAGAATCAGCATCGAAGCCAGCGTGACGATGAACGATGGCAGCCCAGTCTTGGCGGTCAGCCAGCCGTTGAGCGCACCGATCGCGGCACAGATGACGAACGACAGGAGGACCGCCAGGTACAGCGGCAGATGATAGACGACAGAGGCGAGGCCGACGATCACGCCGGCAAAGCCGATCATCGAACCGATCGATAGATCGAATTCTCCAGCGATCATCAGCATGGAGGCCGCCGTTGCGAGGATGCCGATCTCCGCCGAGACCTGCAGAACTTCGATCAGGCCCTGGACCGTAAACATGCCACTCGAACCGGCAAGCAGGTAGAAGATCACATAGATCAGGATTGCGCCGGACAGTGCACCGAACTCCGGCCGCTTCAGCAGTCTGGACAACCGCGAGCTGCGCTGCAGCCGTGCGGCGTCGCTGCCCACTCCCTTGCGCAAATTAGCGGACACCCTGCCTGCTCAGTATCTTGATCCGATCGACATCCTGGGAGGTGATGGCCGTCGGCCCGGTGTAGATGTTGGAGATGGGCAGCACCCCGTATCTGGCGTTTAACGTCAGCATGACCACCGGCAAATAGCCCATAAGGTATTGCTGGGAGTCGAACGAGAAAAGCAATTCATTCTTTGACAGGGCCGCCAGAGTATCGCCGGAGACGTCAAAGTTTCCGATCTTATACCGGCCGATCACGCCGCTTTGGCGCAGCGCCGAGACGATGTTTGAAGCCGAGGGGGCGCCCAGAGCCAGAATACCGCTGACGTCGGGATGCGCGCGCAGATAGGCGTTGATGCGCGAAGCGGTGTCGGTTGGATCCAGAGAGATCTCGAGGCGATCGGCGCTGCCGTCCATGCCCTTCTTGAAGCCGTCGCACGCGGATTCATTGATCAAGTTGCCGGGCTCATGGTTGGCGCAAACACCCTTTTTCACGCCCGCTGCCATCAGGCGCTTCGCTGCGCCCATACCTTGATCGAAATAGCTGGTAGTGCCGACGTACAGCTTCAAACCGAGTTTTTCAACCTCTTCCTTGCCGCTGTCGATGACGATCACTGGAATGCCGGCATTGACCGCGGCCTTCAGGGAGCGCTCGAGGGCCGCCGCGTCCGGGATGGAGACCACCAGCCCCTGCACCTTCTGGTTGACAGCGGCGTCAATCAGCCGGGACATGGCGACCATGTCCGTGGTCTGGGGAGCGTCATAGGTGACATTGGCCCGCATCAATCGGGCCGCGTCATCCACACCCCTCTTGACGACGCCCCAGTAGCTGTCGGAAGACTGGCCATGGGTGACCACGGCGATCTTGATCGTCTCCTCGGCGAGGCCGGCCGATTGGTAGAGGCTGAAGCTCAGCCCCAGCGTCAATGCGATCAGGACGCGGCGACGTGCTGGTTTCATAGGCTTGTCCGCTGCTGTGTGTTGGTGACGCCCGGCTTGAACGCTTGGATTGCCGCCTGAGTCTAGTTGTTGAAGGCCACATTGCGCAGCAGCTGGACGGATCTTTGAACCCCTTCATAGGGCGGCAGCAGCGAATCTTCATGCTCGATGGATAACACATCGTCGTAGCCGGCCATGCGCAGGGCGGCGCAGAACTGGCGCCACCATTGCTCGCCGTGGCCATAGCCGAGCGTCACATAGTTCCAGCTGCGCTCGGCCGGATTACTCGACGGCCGCGTATCGAGAAGGCCGTCGATCCCCGCGGGAATGGGTTCGATGCGGGTGTCCTTGGCATGCACATAGTAAATCGCCGAACCGAGGGCGCGAATCGCAACGAGCGGATCGGCCCCCATCCACAGGGGATGGCTCGGGTCGTAGTTGGCTCCGATGATGGGTCCGATGACATCGCGCAATCGCTTTAAGGTATACGGGTTGTAAACCGACTGGCAGCCATGCAGTTCGAGACAGATGCGTCGCACGCCCTGCTCTTGCGCAAAGTCTGCAAGATTGCGCCAGTACGGAATCACGTGCTGGTTCCATTGATAGTCGAGGATGGCATGACATTCCGGTGGCCACGCCGTCGTGATCCAGTTCGGGTTCGCGTCACCGGGGCCGCCCGGCAGACCGGACATCATGACGATGCGGTCGATCCCGAGTAGCCGCGCCAGCCGGAAAGTCTTGCACGTGATCTCGTGCTGCCGTTGGCCTTCTGCGCCCGGATACAGCGGATTGCCCGAGCAATTCAGGGCGGAGATCGTCATGCCATGATCGGTGACCGCCGCCAGGAAGTCGCGACGTGCTCTCTCGCTCTCGAGCAGCTCATCGAGCTTGATATGCGGCGCGGTCGACCAGTTGCCGCAGGCGAACTCGAGGCATTGGATCTTCAGCTCGGCAGAGGCCGCAAGCATGGCGTGGAAATCCAGATCCGGCAGGCTATCTGTTAACAGACCGATCTTCATGTCGACATACGCATGTAACCGTTGAATTTTTTGACCGGAAATCAGCGATGACTGCCGCGGCCATCGCGTAGCAGTGTAGGTGTGATGCCATGCCGGGGCCGGAAAAATATAGCAATCCTGTCCGGACATTGCAAGCGCTTGCAGTCAAGGTTGATGGCGCATGACGCCGGGGCAGTGGCATGCCGGATCGTGGGGCAGGCGCCAGAGCCGCCCTGCCGGGCCGCAGGGAAGCCCACGTTTGCTACTATGCAACGGCTTGCACCATAACTTATCTCGCGCGCGGGGGCTTTGTTGAAGCGTCGTTCTACGGTCAACTCGAAGAGGCGCGGTGTGCCCATCGATCGCCGGGCTACCGCCAAGGAAGTCGCAATACTTGCCGGTGTATCGGTGTCGGCGGTTTCGCGCACTTTCACTGAGGGCGCCAGCGTGTCGCCCGCGACCCGCGAGAAGGTGCTCGCCGCCACACGTGTGGTCGGGTACACGCCGAATGCCCTCGCCCGAAGCCTGATGACCAAGCGCACCGAACTGATCGGCCTGGTGTCGAACAACTTCGACAACCCGCTATTCATGGAAATCTTCGATCTGTTCACGCGCCGATTGCAGCAGCGAGGCCTGCGGCCGCTGCTCGCCAATCTGTCCGGAGGTATTCCGACCGACGGCGCGCTGGCCATGCTGCGCCAGTACAGCGTCGACGGCGTGATCGTCGCCTCCTCGACGTTACCGCCGCAGTTTGCTGCGTCGTGCGCGGAAGCGGGTATTCCCGTGGTCCATGCCTTCGGCCGACCCGGTGACGTGGCAGGGGTCGACATCGTGGGCGTTGACAACATCCAGGGCGGACAACTGGCGGCGCAGACGCTGCGGGAGCGGGGCTACCGGAACATCGCGTTTCTGGGCGGCCCGCAGACAGCGACATCGACAGAGGATCGTCTGCGCGGCCTCACCGGGAGCCTGGCGAAGGATGGCATCTCCCCGTGCGCGGTGGTGTATGGGCACTCCTACTGCCACGATGCCGGGCTGACACTGATGAGGCAGCTTCTGCGCAATGGCGGCATCGATGCGGTCTTCTGCGGCGACGACGTGCTGGCGATGGGTGCGCTCGATGCGTGTCTGGAAGCGGGTGTAAACGTTCCACGCGACGTCGGCGTGATCGGATTCAACGATATGGCCATGGCCTCATGGCTTTCCTACAACCTCACGACGATCCGACAGCCCGTGGCCGATATCATCATTACCTCAGTGGAGCGGGTCCTGGCTCTGGTGGATCAGTCCTCGCCCTGCAAACTGGCCGTCAAGATCTTCAACTGCGACGTAGTGGAGCGAGGCACGCTGCGACCGAGAACGTCGACCACCCAATAGCTAGTGTGGCTAATCGACTTATCTCGTTGCTGGCGTTCGGGCGTTCGGCCTATCGGCAGGCCATATCGCATGATGAAAACGATCAGGATGTTTGCGAATCGGTGGACAACCATCAGGATTCCGCCAGACGTCCGCGCGCCAATTCCCGCCGATATCCGTGGTCGCGGCTGGCATAGCCCGCGCCCGTGCGCGAGCTACGCCATCCCCGTTTTGTCAGCTCACTATTCCTTGACCGGAAGAGCTGCCGCGATGGCCTTTTCAGAGGTCGTGACGCCGCAGAGCGGATGTCCCCAACCGCTCACGCTGAGCCCCGACTGCTGGCCAGTCTGCGGGGTGAGGTCAAACACGATGTTGTCGGGACGTGTCGGGTCGCCGCTTACGCCCGCAGGCACGTAGTCGAGGGCCAGCCTATGACGAGTTCTCCAGGCGATGTTGTGATCTGCACAGGAGCTGTCGCCGCTGACACCAATAGCGCCGATCAACTCGCCACTTTTATTGTACAGAGCCAGTCCGCCGCCGAAGACATTCACGCCACCGACGCGATAACCCACCATGGGGTCCGCTGCCGTCCCAAAATTGCTTGCGGGACCGAGGTAGGCGAGTGCGGGGTCCACCGGGTTGCTAGCCTGCAGGCCGTAGAGGCTGCCGCCAGGCTGAACTGCGTAATAGAGATTGGCAGTGGATAGGGCGAGGCCGGGCAGGCTGAAGGCGTTAGCGGTATAGGCCTTCTGCGCCGATATCATTCGACTGCCGGGCCACTGTGCACCTCGGTCCGAACCGGTGAAAGCGATTGCGCAGACCTCACCATCGCGATCGACCATGGCGCCCCACATTTCCAGCCCGAAGCCGCCGTTGGCTTGCTTTTGCGCGCCGATAAGGGCTTCCTTAAGCGCCTGATAGCTGGGTAGCGCGGTGCAATCCCACGCGTGAGCGGGCGCGATCGCCACCATGCACAGCGCCAACGCCGCGCCGGCCGCCAGTTTCAATGGACGGAATTTTGATATGACCATAGCGTTTTCTCCCTAATGGATTGCACAAGGTATAAACAGTAACAAGCGGGAAGCCCCGAACGGAGACGCGTCGAATCTCGCATAAGCTCGCTCTTCCCTAAGCAAGTTGCGGTGGGTTTCGAGGACGAGTTTACGCTTTGAATTATTATTCCGGCAACGTGACAAATTCATGGCCCGTTGAGCACGGTGCCGTCCGGTGGAATTGTTGCACTCGCCCTTACAGGAAAGGAACGACTCTTTGCACATGCTGAAATGCTCGGCCGCAATCGGCATGAAGACCTTGATCACTCAACAGCGACATTTCCAACTAGCCAGAACCAATTTTTAAAGTGGGTGCGCAAGGCAAGTTCGTAGAAGATTCAATGCATTAGTCGCTAACGTTCAGCGTTCGCCAGAGCTATCATTTGTCGCCTTGGCCCTTCTAACTGCTGGATTTTCTTCTGTCGCGGCCCATCTATTCGCTCAATTCCATTATTTCCTCTAACGGTGAAGACGAGCGCAAGAATGCGGGCTCAGCGGCCAAGCGGTCGTCAGCGCAGGCAAAGTCGAATTGACCGCCAATCCTCAGATCGATTTGACCTCCCCGCCATACATTCGGAGTGCCGTACCTGTCATCCAACGAGCCGCCGGCGAAATCAGAAATGCCATCAGTTCGGCAATATCATTGGGATCGCCATAGCGCGTGATTCCCACTTCGCGCGGAAATCTCTCAGTCGCTTCCTCTACCGTCATATTGTGAAGCGGCGCCCAGTGCTCGAGGTAGGAGCGCCGGCGTCCGGTCATCACGGCTCCGGGCAGCACGCTATCCCCCTGAGGCGCCAATCGGCCTCCGAATTGTACGAAAGCAACGTATCTCCCTTCATAACAAGTAACGCAATGTTCTGGTTCGCATGACCGGCTTCTGAGCGCCACAACGAACGAGCCACGCAACGACGCCAGACGAAGCAAACCCCAACTGGACCGCAGCGACGCACGCATTTGCCGTCGCGACCCGAGCCAGAGGGAAACTAGTTGACCAGCTTGAAGATCCCGCGTCGCTGACCGCGCGGCGCCCCACCAAAGCTCCGCTTACAAAGCTAAGCCAAGCAATGACAATTCACAGATGCTGAATGCTTCAATGGTACAGCTCTCCACAGATTCTAAAGAAGGCCTAATGCGCATCCACATGACAGCTCTGTTCGACAAGCGTTGGCTCTGGCATGTCAAACTTCATGGTTACTGGTCTTCCGTGGTCATCATTTGCTGTTATAGCAATGGTGTGCGCACGAAGGAGTTCCTTCAGCGCATCTTCTGGGATGGAAGCAGAGGTCTTGTCCGATCCCGGTGACCATTGTTGGGCCTCTTCTTTTTTCGCATCGTCGGTGCGATATCGGACTGCAACCTTGGGAAAGTAAGATGTTCCACGAATCTCTTCCGGCTCGACGTAGATGATCTGCAAGGTGGTTCCGACAAGCAGGCTTCCGGCAAGGAACGTACCCTTGTCACGGGGAGATTCATTGGCGGGGA
>Ga0302324_100015208_pt1 | contig 15441 bp, 10 predicted proteins | sample Palsa_T0_1_FD_201949 | JGI IMG/M metagenome (GOLD analysis project Ga0302324, IMG submission 201949) | Peat permafrost microbial communities from Stordalen Mire near Abisko, Sweden - Palsa_T0_1 | ecosystem: Environmental > Terrestrial > Soil > Palsa > Peat permafrost | place: Sweden: Abisko...
ACCCAAGAACCCATGAGGCTGGAGAACACCCGATCGCGCGGCGCATAATTGTAGTCGCGGACCAGCGGGTTCTCCTCCGGTGGCAGGGCTGCGGCATCGAACGAGGAGGCCTTGCGCAGCGCGTTGCCGAACTTAAGTGTGAAACTTAAGGCCGCAATCGGCGTGATCGTGCCGCGGCCCCAACTTTCCGCGTTTTGAGTGTTCGTGACGACCTGTCCCGGGCTGTAGTGGTTATCGTCGAATCTGCCGCCGACGCCGATCCGCGCCCAGTGAGTCAGATCGTAGTCGGCGCCGCCATCGAGGCGCACGCGGTCCTCGCCATAGCGCGGCGTAAGCGCCGTCCCGCCGGGAAAGGTGTCGGTGACGATGTACGCGACGGCGATAGGCGTCGTTTGGTCGTCGCGTCCGTCATAAGCGGCATTGCCGCGAACACTGAGCTTCGGCAACGGCCGAGATGCGAGGCCAAGCGCGTAGTGCGACAGGTGCACATCGCCATCAAGCGAGCCCGAGGGCGCCGTGGCGTCCGCCAAGGTGCTGACCGGGAGGAAAGAGGTGTTCTGCTTCAGGGTCCCAAATGACGCCGCGTAGTTGAGGGTAGTCGTGAACCATGGCAGCTGCACGTTACCCGCGGCCGCAAGCTGCTGCAGAGTATTGTTCGGCGGCAGGGCAAGACGTCCCTGAGTGGATCCGGGCACGAGGGGCAGGTAAGGATTCGCGAAGGTGAGCGAATCGCTGTTGTCCTCGAACCACGAGCCGCTGTAGGTCAAGCGGAAGCTCGCCCTGCGGCCCGTCCAGGCAGCGCCTGCTTCAAAGGAATCCGTGATGTAATCGATCGGCTCGGGCAGCTGCACCGCCTGCGTGAGAAAACTCCCGCTGGTAAGGCCGGTGCCCTCCTTCTCCTGGCGGCGGAACTCGCCGAATATCGTCCAGTCGGGACTGGCGAAGTAGCGCCCCAGCAGCGCAACCGTACGCCGGTCGTACCCGATATCAATCGGCGCCAGACTCGACTTGAGCTGCGTCATGCCAGCCGTGCTGGCCGTTCCCACCCAGCCGGCAGGTAGAGTGAGGCTGGTACCAGCTCCCTGAAAGGGGGTGACGGCGGTGTCATAGAGGTGTGTCGGTTGACCGTCGTAGCTGAGCCGCACGTCGTAGCGGCCTTCACGGCCGCCTTCGACGTAGCCATCCCGCGAAGCCAATCCGAGTCGCTCCAGATCATAGCTCGCATAGGAACCATCGCCGCTACGCAATTGCGCGGAAGCTGCGGCATCGGCATATGTGCCGCTGTGGTCGATGCCGTTGTAGCGGCCATAGCTTGCGTTCGCGCCGCTTGCCGACAGGACGCCAACCTCCCCTTCGTACTCTTCGCCCTGCAGGAACGGGCACTGCGTGCACTTCCAGCCGCCGGTATCCGTTGCCGGTGTGTCGGCCACCGCCGTCGCGACGGCGAACGCGGCGGCAAGCCCTAACGCGAGCGATGCGCATTGCTGCCTGGAGAAGGTCTTCACTTTCTTCGCTACCGCATCAGTGCGTGGCCGGAGGGGTGGTTCGAGCCGTGAACCTGAGAGTGACAATTGATGCAGCCGCCGGCGAGAAGATAGGCGCTCGGCATGCCTCCGCCCGGCAGACCCTGGGGCGTGTTCACAATGGACGGATGACCCGCGCCCTCATGACACGTCTGGCAGAGAAACGGCGTGCGCATCTTGAGAAGCGACGGTTGGGCCGAACCGTGCGGCTCATGACAAATGCTGCAGTCCTCCGTGACGGGCTGGTGTTCCCAGAGAAACGGCCCGCGGTATTCGGCGTGGCAGGTCGTGCAGGTCTCGTTTACGGTATTCTTCACGAGCTGCGCCGGCGCGCTCGAGCCGTGAGGTGAATGGCAGGAGGTGCAGGCCATCTTGCCTTCGCGCAGCGGATGATGCGAAGGTTTGAAAAGATCGGTGTGCTGGGCCTGATGACACGCGGTGCAGACCTCGATCTGGGCGGCCGCTTTCTGCACCGGATCCTGAGCCTCGTGCAGCTTGTGGCAGCTTACGCACGCCACGTTACTCGCCGCGTGCGCGCCCGATGCCCAATCGCGCGCCGCGTTCGCCTGATGGCAGCCCAGGCAATTCGCGTTTTGCTCAGTCACGCTGGCGGGGGACTTGGGGCCGAAGACGACCATGCCCGCGGGCGGACCGCCTCCCGCCTTCACATGCGCACCGCCGGGTCCGTGACAGGCCTCGCACTGCAGCCCGCCGTGACCGAAGGGCCCGCGCGGATCGTTTGGACGCGCGTGCTTGGTGCGGAACAGGCCCGTGACCGTGGCATTGTTATGGCACCCGAGGCAGGTGTCCGCTCCCTGCGGACTATACGCAGAATCGGCACGAGGCGGCGCGTCCGCGCAGTATGCGTGCATAGCCCCGCCCAGCAGCAGAGCGAATGCGCCGGCCACGCGCGCGCGCAAAAAGTGCTGCACTCAATCCGCCGTGGCGGGAATGTCGTGCACGACCATCACGTCCGCAACCCCGCCCGCACCGTGGCAGACGCTGCAGGTCTCCGCGTTCGCTGGATTGGGATTGGGAATCGTCCGGCCTTCCGCATCCTTCGTGACCATGGTCGAACCGCCGTTCTGCAACATGTGCGACTTACTGACAGGGTCAACATGACATGCCGAGCACACGGCCATGTTGGCTGAGGTTGCGATCGGATTGCCGGCGGTGGTCGGGTTCGGCACTTCTTTCGACAGGCCGGTGAAAAATGTTGTTGCCTGCACCACAGTGTCGTCCACCGGATAGTAGCTCGTACCGACATGACAGGCGTCGCAGCGGTTGAGCTGGCCCGGGTAGACCACGTCGGTGAAGTTGTTCACCGAACCGCCGTAGCCGTAGATAACGAAGGGTGCGCCCGCGGCACCGCGCACGCTGCCGTCATGGATCGCATGGATCATGTGCTTGAAGTCGATCGTCTGCTCCCACAGGCCATCGACTCCCGGTGTCGTTGCAGTCAAGGTTTGACGCATGCCGACGTCTGTGGAAGCCGGGTTGTGGCAGGCGACGCAGACCTGCGGGTTGTTATTGCGGTTATCGCCGTGCAGAGCGAGCACGCTGTGGCAGACGTCGCATTTGGCAATGTCCACCACCACGCGCCGCGCGACGGGCGCTTGGCCCAGGACGTTTCCATAGCCGACGGCGCTCGTCACCGGAATGGCCGTTGCTCCGGGCCCCGTGGTGACGACGCCCGGATGGCCTTCGAGCACCGCCGCTACGTTAGCGATGGCTGCACAGGCCATGGTACTGGCGGGCGGGCAGTTCGCGGCCGGCGCCGCGGGCAGTGCCGTGGGCGAAGTCAATGTAAACGCCCCGGTCGCATCGGGGCCCGTGATCGCAGATGGCGGCACCGCCGCGGCACATCCGGCGACCGCGAGCGGATTCAGCGAAATCGGCTGGCCCCAAGCAGACGGAGTCGTGCCGCTGCCCCAGTTCGTGTAGTCGCTCGTCTCCCAGGCAATGTCGATCGCGAGGCGCGCGGTGCCGCCATTCGCACAGACGGGCTTGCCCGTGCCCGGATCAGTGCCGGCAAACGCTGCGGCGGTGAAGATGTCGTACGGCGCATTGCCATTCGTCGGATCGACGATCTTGAAATTCACCACCGGATACACCTGGCCGCCGACGGTTTTGAAGCTCACGGTGTTGACCAGGAACTCGAACTTGGTCGCTGCGACGACCTCTGGAATCACGTGCGCCACGGCGACCTGCAGCTGGCCGTCGTCGATAGTTGAGCTTGTGCCGTGGCAGGTCGTGCACTGGGTGTCGTTGGCGATGATGTTCGAGCCATGGTTCGCGCCGGTGGCGAAGTTCACGTTGTCATGGCACGCCCCGCAGGCCTCCTTCGTGGGCACCGTCTCGTAATTTGCGGCTTGCGGCAGAGTCGGGACGTTCTGCACATGACAGGTCACACAGTTGCGGGTGTCCTGCGGATACAGCACCGTGTCGAAATTGGACAATGATTTCATGTAGCCGACGATCCAGTAGCCGAGCCCCAGCGTCGGCGTCGTATCTGCACCATTTGCCGTCTGGATGCTGGGCAGCGTGTTGCCGGTGTGGATCTTGTGAACCATGACCTTCATGTCCAGGGTGTTGCCGCTGTACGGGTCCGTAGTTCCGGGGTTGTGGCACATCACGCAGTACTGCACCTCGACGCGGGCGCCGCCGTGTGCACTCAGAGATGTATGGCAGCTGTCACAGGTGGCCGTCTCGACGATCTCGCGGCTGAAGATTCCGGTGGTCGCACCGGTCGACGGCTGGAACGTGTAGGCGGCATTGTTCGCCTGGGCAAGGCCGCGGATTTCGAAAGCCACTCGATGGGTCAGACTTGCGTCATAGGCGACATTCGGATCCGTCGTGATGTCCTTCAAGAAGGTGTACTGGTAGGTGCCATCACCGTTGTCGACGAAGGTGCCGCTGGTGGCGGCCTCAACCGTGGCCTGCGTCTCGGGTTTGGTTGCGCAGGCGGGAACTCCGGCCGGGCACCCGCTGGGTGCGACGGTTCCGTAGATGTACGAATTCCATTGACTTGCCGAGCCGTTCTGGCCCGGGACGAGCTGGGCGATCGCCAATCCCAGATCGGCCGCGGGCAGTCCCTGTAGCAGTGCACCGTTCTGATCGGTGAGCTGGAATTGCACGACCGGTGGGCCACCGATGGTGACGCCCGTGATTTTGCCGGTAATGCTCGTGGCCGTCTTGATGCTGAGTGCCGACCCCGTAGTCGTTGACCCCTGCGGGCCGGTTGCGCCCGCCGGACCCGACGCACCGGTCGTACCGCTGCAAGCCGCGAGCAGCACAGTCCCCATTGCGCCGGCGAGCGCGTAGGCGCGGCGCAACTCACGAACCCCCATCACCGAGGTCATACGCCACTCTCCCTGAAGGGGCCGGGACGATCTTCTAGAAGTCGCTCACGCTCACCGGACCCACTCTGCAAGGCCCGGTAACATTTCTGTGAAGCTACGGGTGTCGTATCTGCGTCGTCTGTACGCTAACGCACAGATGGCGACTCACCAAAGAACGTAAAAGAACACGAACGGGCGATTGCGGACCCAGATAGATCCCTGCCGCGCAAAATCAAATACGGAGAGCTCATGCCCTGCCCGAACCTGCGGTGCATTCTGCGCGCCAGCGCGTGCGACGCCTGCAAGGCTGAACCTGCCGCGGAGTCAATGGACGCGGCGGGGAGCGCCGCCGCCAACCCAGGTTCAACGTGAATACTCCGGACCCCGCACCCGCGCCCCGGGGCTTTGCCGCGTGGCTCTGGCGTCGTCCTCAGCGCTGGTTCCTCCTCGGCTTACCAGCCGGGGGCCTCATCGCGTTCATCGTCGGAATCGGCTTTACGGGAGGCTTCCTCGGCGCTCTCAAAATTGCCGAGACCGATGCGTTCTGCACGTCCTGCCACGAGATGAGCACGCCCTTCCAGGAATACACGCAGAGCGTGCACTACTCCAATGTGTACGGAATTCAGGCGAGCTGCGGCAACTGCCACGTGCCGCCGGCATTCCTCCCCGGCCTGCTGCGGCACATTCAGGCATATTCAGAAGTTTGGGGTCATATGAGGGGCGAGCTCAACACACCCGCAAAATACGAGGCCCATCGATTGGCACTCGCACAGAAGATCTGGACCGAGCTGAAAGCAAACGACTCCGCCGAATGTCGCAGCTGTCACACGCCCGCCGCCATGGCGTTCGCGCAGCAGCCGGCCGCGGCAGCAAGCGCCCATGCAACTCTTACAAAGAGCGGCATGACGTGCATCGACTGCCACAGGGGCGTTGCGCATACGCTTCCCGCGGGTAGTTGACGGTCCCGCCACTGGATGCGCGGCTGCCTGGATGCGCCTTCTAGTGACGCGAACTGCCGGCAATATATCTCCCGACGATGCGCGTGATTTCGCCAATTCTGAAGTTGATCACGCGCCGCGGCCAGAACAGCTCGCGCTTGTCGCAGACCGTCGAAATGCTGAAGCGCGAAATTTCGCCTTTCAGTGCCGCGGCCGCAGCGCCCCCATCTGCATGCGCCATCCCCGCGTCAAGCCGCGCGCGCAGCGCGCGCGCAGCGGCAATGCTGCGCGCGACGCGGCGGCCGCGCCGCCGCGAAAGGCGGCCGTGCTGTACCTTCAGCTCGTTCAGGCGCTCGGCCGCATCATAGGTTGCGTCGACCAATTCGCGGCGCGTCATGCAGTTGGTCTCGTAGTTCAGGATGTGCTCCCAGGTCGGCTGCACCAGCAGCTGGCGGTGTTCCTCCAGAGTGCGCGCGAACAGGCGGTAGCCGAATCGGTCTGGGTCCTCAAAACCGCGACTGCCGGGGTCAATGAACGGCCCCATCGGGGAGATGAAGCAGGAGAGCCGCCGGTCACCGAGTTGAAACAGATGGCCGCAATACTCGACCGTGTCCCGGACCGAGGCGATTGTCTGCGCCGGCAGGCCGATCATGAAGAAAATATCGATTCGCGTGCAGCGCAGGCGCACCGCCTCCTTGATGATCGATTCCATGTCCTCGGTGGTGTAGCCCGACTCGCCTTCCTGCGCGTCCCGCACCGCCTGCTCGTGGCTCTCGGGGCTGAACTCCATGCTCCAGTTGCGGACACTGCGGTCGATGTCCTGCAGGAAGGATGCCGGTGGCAGCCCGAAGAACTCGAATACGATCTCATTGCGCAGGTCGGCCCTGCGCAGGCGCTCGAGAACTTCCGCCGCGTGTTCGGGACCAGCCATGAGCAGGTCGCCGACCAGCACGATTGGACCATGCGCCAGACGGCAGATCGCTTCCATGTTGGCGATCAGGCTTGCGGGGCTCCTGTAGACGGGCCGCTGCCGCTTTGTCAGCTGCGTACAGGTCGTATGCGAGCTGCCGCAGGTGACGCACTCGTAGGCGCACCCCTTGACCGTGAAAACCGTCGTGATCGGATTGCTCCACCAGCCGTTGAACGGCAGGGTGCTCTGCAGATCGCGGTAGCGCATGACCATCTCGACCATGAGGTCCGGCCGCAGATCGACGTAATCAAGCGTCATGGGTAAGAAGCTGTGCGGATTGACGTGAACCCCGCCGGCATCTTTCCAGGTGAGATTCGGGATCTTCTCAACGGAGGCGCCATTTCCAAGCGCAATCAGCAGCTCATGCAGCGGCGGCTCGGTGCTGTCGCCGCGCAGCACGAAGTCCACCTGCGGGTACGTGATCAATTCGCGGTGGAAATACGTCGACGACAGCCCCCCCATGATGACCGGAACGTGTGGGTGTATCGTTTTCACGATGCGCGCCACTTCCAAGGCGCCGTGGGCGTGGGGCAGCCAATGCAGATCGATGCCGACGGCTGCGGGGTTTTGCCGTGCGAGGAAGCGCGGCACGTCGAAGCGACGGCTATTCATCATGCGCAGCGCGAGATTGACAATGCGCACCTTCATGCCGCGGTCATGCAGGTAGCTCGCCATGGTCAGAAAGCCGAGCGGATACATCTCGAACACAGTGGACGAGGGAATCATGTCGCTTACAGGTCCGTACAGGATGGCGCGCTCACGAAAGTCGTAGACGCTCGGGGCGTGCAGGAGCAGCAGATCAAGGTGCCCCTTCTTCGCCTTCGGCTCAGGAGACATGCAGCCGTCTCATTCGCACAGGGTCGGCCCGGAGAGGCAGGGTTGTACGCCCGAGGCACACGCAATCGAAGCGGCGCTCGACTTTGCGCCACTGCCGCGCAAGCCGGCGGCACACCCAAGCCGCTCGCCCTGCGATGCGCTGCAGACGCAGTTCCTTACAGGTGCAGATTACAATTCCCGACATGCAGTTCCTGCGCATCCTGAGTAGTTCCTGACAAATATGCTTGTACAGAACGTGTTGTGGTTTTTGGGGGGCGCGCTGGTGACGCTTGGCGCGACTATTGTCATCTATCCCCGGCTGCGCGGGCGCCTGCGTACGCCAAAGTTGGCGGCTGTACCAAAGTGGCTGCTCGCATCCGCAGCGCTCGCGTTCGCCATTGCCTTTGGCCTGTATGCATGGCTCGACCGGCCGCAGCGCCCGACGAGCCCTCGCGCCGCAAGCACATCGGCCGCAGGAGCTGTCGCTGCGCATACGACACCCGGTTCGCAGCCGGCGGGCTCCATGGATCGCGCTGTCACGGGACTAGAGAGTCGGCTGGCGAAGGGCGGCGGCAGCGATGGCGACTGGGAACTTCTCGCCAAATCCTACGAATTCATGGGTCGCTCCGCCGACGCAGCCGCTGCCCGCGAAAAGCGGCTTCCACAAGGCGCTGGCGCGGCGGATCCGATTGACTTGGAAGAAGCGCTGGCGCTCCTGGCTCCCAGACCAGCGTCCGCCGCGGCGCGCAGATTGATCGTGAGTGCGGATCAGGCGCGACGCAACAATGACTTCGCCACGGCAATTGCCGACTACCGGCAGCTCGTCGACATGCAGCAGATGACGGCCGATACGTGGGCGGACTACGCGGATGTTACAGCCTCCCGCAACGGCAATTCGCTGCTAGGCGCACCCGAAAAATACCTGCAGGCGGCTTTGAGCCTGGATCCCCGGCACGCGAAGGCACTGTGGCTCCTGGCAAGCCTGCAGCATGCGACTGGGAAACACGCCCAGGCCGTGTCAACCTGGAGGAAGCTGGCAAATGTTCTCGGCGCGGAGTCGCCCAACGCGAAACTCGTTGCGGCCAATCTCGCCGAAGACGAGCAGCTGGCGGATCCTCGGAATTTGCCGGCGACCGTAGCGACTAGCAGCGAAGTAGCCGTGCGCGGCGAGATCGTCCTGTCCAAGGCGCTGCAGACAAAAGTACCTGCAGGTCTGACACTGTTTATACTTGCCAAGTCGGTCGATGCCCCAGGTGCACCGGTTGCGGTGCTGCGAACTACAACGGGTGGCTGGCCGATAAAATTTGAATTGAATGACACGCTCGCGATGGTTCCTGAGCGCAGACTCTCAACGGCCGGCAAGGTCACGATCGAGGCGCGCGTATCCAAGTCCGGACAGGCCACGCCCCAGAGCGGCGATTTGCTGGGAGTGACGAGCCCGCTGGACGCCGCGGAGGGCAAAGTCGTGCACATCGTCATCGAGCGGGTGATCGGCTAGAGCAGTTACCAACACATCAGCGCCCGGTACCAAAGATACGCAAAATCGGTCGCATCGCTTACGCACACATCCCTGCAACCGCTGCGGTGAACCATGGCTGAGCATACATTCGTCAACGATCTCCTGGCGGCAATCGACCGCATGGACGCGCGGGCATTCGCCGCTTTCCTCACGCCCGACGCACGCTTCCGCTTTGGCAACAGTCCTGAGATTGCCGGGCGCGAAGCGGTGCAGGCGGCGGTTGGGGGATTCTTCAAGGCGCTCAAAGGCGTGTCTCATAGCCTGGAGGATCAGTGGTCCTTGCCCGACGTGGCGATCTGTACGGGCATCGTGACCTATACGCGACACGATGACAGCACGCTGACGGTCCCATTCGCCAACGTCTTGAGGCTGCGGCAGGGCGGCATTCACGACTACCAGATCTTCACTGACAATTCCGCGCTGTTCGGCGCCTGAAGGGGCATGCCGTCATTCATCCGCATCAGCCGAACAGCAGTCCGATGGCGAACAGCAGCAAGGTAACGTGGATCATCGCTACATTGATGCCCATGTATCGAACCAGTCGTGGCAGTTCGTCGGCATGAACGTAGATCCGCCTCGTCAGAAATAGTGCCACCGGTAGTGGCACCAGACCCAGCAGTGTGAGAGCCGGCAGGGTTCCGGAGGCTGCGCCAATAACCATCGTGCCGAATGCCGCGCCGATCAGGGCGCCAAACAGCACTGCGCTGCGTCGGCGACCCAGCACGATGGGAAGATGGCGGCGGCCGACCTCACGATCGGCGTCGACATCCGGAAACTGGTTGACGAGCAGCAGTTCGCTCACCAGAAAAAGCGGCGGCATCGATGCAGCCAGCGCTATCCAGGAATAGTGGCCGCCCAGCGCGAAGGCGGTACCAAGCACCATGAGCGGACCGAAGCCGATGCCGGGCGCGAACAGACACAGTAGCGGTCGGCGTGTAACCAACGGCGTGTAGGCCACCACCAGTACGAGTCCGATGAGCCCCAGGGGTAGCAATGCAGGGCCCTTTTCGTATACGAAATATAGGCCCACCGCGGCGCTCGCACACAGGCATGACAGTCCCGCAGCCCGCGCCGTGGCCGCGGCCTGCGGATGAGTCGGCAGGCTGCCGCTGCCGCCGCTGAATGGAGTTCGCACGGTGCGCGCATCAAGTCCCGAGCGGAAGTCGTCGTACTCGTTGAGTAGATTGACGCTGATGTGCGCCAGCAGTGCGCCACACAACACGAGCAGGCAGTCCGCAACGGACACGTGCGTCTGGGTCTGGATGGCCACGCCGATGCCGATCAGGACGCACACCGGTGTCAGGGTCAGAAAGTTGGGCCGCGCGGCGCGCAGCACGGGCCATGCGATGGCGCCGTCCATCAGGCCGCCGCCACCACGTAATGTCGAGGCCGCGCTGCCGAGCGTACGGCCGTCAACGCCGTAGAGAAGCTTGCCTGCATCGCCTACTGCACCTTGATGCGCAGCAGTTCCGCGCCATTCGGATCTACAAGATGCACCGCGCACGCCAGACAGGGATCGAAACTGTGGATCGTGCGCAGAATCTCGAGCGGCTGCTTCGGATCGTACAGGCTATGGCCCTTGAGTGCCGCTTCATATGGGCCCTCGACGCCGGACGCATCGCGTGGACCGGCATTCCACGTGCTCGGAACCACGGCTTGATAGTTTGAGATCGTGCCATCATCGATAACGATCCAGTGCGCCAAAGCGCCTCGTGGCGCTTCGGTGAACCCCACTCCCTGCGCGTGCCTTGGCCAGGTCGAGGGCTCCCAGAGCGAGTTGTTGAAAGTGCGCACATCGCCGGCCTTGATATTCGCCATGAGATTGTCATACCACTGCGGCATTGCATCGGCAAAGATCTTGCATTCGAGCGCGCGGGCGGCGGTGCGGCCCATCGTCGAAAACATCGCCTCGAGCGGCAGGTCGAGCTGTGTGAGTGCCTTCGTAGCAAGCTCGCGGGTCGGCTCATGGCCACTGGCATACAGCATGAGTACGCGCGCCAGCGGCCCGACCTCCATGGCGTGGCTCTTCCAGCGTGGCGACTTGAGCCAGGAATAACTGGCGGAGGTATCCAGATGCTCATACGGGGGCTTCGGCCCCGAGTAATTCAGCTGCGTCTCGCCCTTGTAGGGATGCAGGCCGGTTTCCTTGCCGCCGTGGTAGTCGTACCACGAATGGGCGACGAACTCCTGGATGTCATTTTCTGCCGTGAGATCGATTTCCTCGATGTGGGAGAGGTCACGACCAAGAATCGCGCCGCGCGGAACCAGAAAGGTTTTCGGATCCTGCGTGCCCATTGCCGGAAAATCCCCGTAGGTCATGAAATTTCCGATACCTTCGCCGTATCCGGTTTTGAACCAGTCCTTGTAGAAGGACGCGATCGCCAGCGTATCCGGCACATAGACCTGGTCGACGAAGAGACGCATCTGTTCAATGATCTCGGCCACCTTCTGCAGGCCGACCTCATTGACCGCGGTCGAGCCGGTCCCTGCCCCGGCGTGGATGCTGATCGCGGAGGGGGCGCCGCCCACGAGAAAATTCGGGTGCGGACTTTTGCCGCCGAAAATCGTGTGCAGCTGCGCAATCTGGCGCTGCCAGGCGAGCGCATCGAGGTAGTGCGCCACCGCCATCAGGTTCGCCTCCGGCGGCAATTTGTATCCCGGATTGCCCCAGTAGGCGTTGGCGAAGATGCCGAGCTGCCCTGATTCGACCAGCTTCTTGATGCGCTCCTGCACGTCGCTGAAGTAGCCGGGCGAGGAGCGCGCATAGGCCGATATGGACTGTGCGAGTGCCGAGGTCGCCTTCGGATCGGCTTTCAGCGCCGACACGACGTCAACCCAATCGAGCGCGTGCAGATGATAGAAATGCATCACGTGGTCGTGCACGAACTGCGCGCCGATCATCAGATTGCGTATCAGCTGGGCGTTGACGGGAATCTCGTACTTCAGCGCGTCTTCGACGGCGCGCACAGACGCGATCCCGTGCACCAGCGTGCAAACTCCGCAGATGCGCTGCGCAAAGGCCCAGGCGTCGCGCGGATCCCGGCCGCGCAGGATGATCTCGATGCCGCGCACCATCGTGCCGGAACTCGATGCCCGCGTGATCACCGAGCCGTCGAATTCCGCCTCGATGCGCAGATGGCCCTCGATCCGGGTGACGGGATCTACGACTATCGTCTGCGTGCTCACGCGCCGCCCCCCCCACCGATCAGATTGTCAGCCACGAGCTCAAGCAGGCTGTTGGGCGTCTTCTGCCAGTTGAAGTGAGCCTGCGCGTCGTCGAAGGTGCGCCGGCAATCCGAGCAGCTGGTAAGGAACGTCTGAGCGCCGGTATCGTCAATCTCGCGCAGCTTGTTCTCCATCGTGCGGTAGCGCAGAGGCGCGGCCCGCTCGATGTCGAGCACGCCGCCCCCACCGCCGCAGCAGAAGCTGAAGCCGCCGTGATTCTTCAATTCGTGCAGGTCGATCCCCATCGCCTTCATGAGCGCTCGCGGGGCATCATTGACGCCGCCCTTGCGCACGAGCTGACACGGATCATGGAAGGTCGTCGCGCCTGAGGCCGCCGCGCCAAGTTTCAGGCGCCCTGCCTGGAGCTGCTCCGCGAGGTACTCGGTGACCGAGCGAACCTTGAAGGGCAGCGGTTTGCCGTACAGGTCTGCCGCTTCCCAGCGTAACGCGCTGTACGCGTGACCGCACTCCGGCACTATCAGAATCTTCGCCTTGCACGCGACGGCCTGGTCGATCAAGCGGCGGCTGATATCGCGCTGCCAGGCCTTGCCACCTGCGAAATAGCCGTAGTTTTCGGCCACCAGGCCGTCGCTGCGAAACGTACACGACACGCCGAGGTGACTCATCACCCGCGCTAGCGCCGCGACCGCCTTGGGATAGTGCTCGATGTCGGTGCGGGGGACGCACAGCATGAGGTCCGCCTCGGGCTTATCCAGTGGTATCGCGACGTCGAACTGCATGCCGATCGCGAGCAGTTGGGCGCGGTAAGGCTCCGCGCTCTCCTCCGGCTGGCCGGTGTCTCGCTGATGCGCCGCCTTGTGGTACAGCTCCTGCGGTGCAAGCCCGGCTTCGAACATGGCATGCCGTGCCTGCTCGATGAGAGCGGCGACGTCGATTCCCATTGGGCAGATGAGGCTGCAGCGACCGCACATGTTGCAGCTGTCGAATAGGAGGTGCTGCCAATGCGCCAGTTGGTCCGAGGTGACCTCACGCTTCAGACCGAGCAATCTGACGAGCGGAGCAAATGCGCTTGCCTCGCGCTTGTAGGCCTGCTTGAACGGCTCCACCTTCCAGATCGGGGTGTACTGCGGATCCTCGGTCGCGATATAGAAATGACAGCTGTCCGCACAAATGCCGCAGTGGATGCAGGACTCAAGCCGAAATGCACTGAGCGCGCCGATCTCCTGCGCGAAGCCGCGCATCGCGCCGGCGACTCGCGCCTCAGGTGTCCGCACCTGTGCAGGTGCGATACCGGCCCCTGACTCCGTCGTATGGCCGCTCAAGAGACCGCTCCCTTGCGCGCAAGCAGCGAGCCGTTGATCGCTCGCGACGGAAAGATGTAGAAGGCGTGCATGAGCTTGCCGAACGGGAACCAGATGAGCAGCACATCGAAGCTCAGAATGTGTAGTCCCAGCAGCGTCTCGTAGGGACCGCCAACGTGAGCCGTCGCTGCGAGCCCCGTGACGATGACCAGCATGGTGATGAACCAGCTGAAGTAGTCATCGAAATTTGACAGCATCCGCAGCACCGGATGCGTCACGCGACGGAAGAGCACGGCGAGAAACAGGGTAAACGTGAGCACCGAAATGACGGAGATCACGCTGCTCGGCAGCGCCGGCCAGGTGAACCCAAAGAGGCTCCCCAGAAAGGTGATATGCGGCCCGAACAGCAGCACGACGACAAATAGACCGAGGTGGTAGCTGTAACCGAGCGCCTCTCCCGCGCCCGTGCGGCCGATGAATTCGGGGTGCGGCCATGAGCGCGAGCCTATCGCCAGCACGCCGCCGGCCAGGGATCTCGGCACCGAGGCGCGCGGCTCATTCAGATCGCGGCGGATGCGCAATAGTGCGAAGGCGAGGATGCGCCAGACCACGCCAAGACAGAACACCGCGAGCGCAACCTTAAGTCCAGTGCCGCGTGCGAAACTCAGAAGGTCCATAGGTCTCAGCCTCCCTTGGGCTCGTTGTCGACGGACGGTTGCTCTTGCCGATGTTGCCGCAGGCGGCCGAGCCCGGCGGCTGCGACACCGATCACGCCGCCGGCGACCGCCCCGGCTCCTGCGATCTTCAGCACTGACGCGGGTGAAGCCTCGCCCGCCTTGCCCCATGCAGGGGTGGACAGCGCGGAATAGAAACTGCCCTTGTCCCAGAATCCCGGCTCGGAGCAGCCGAGGCACCCGTGGCCAGACTCGATCGGGAAGCTCGTGCCGCCGTTCCACTTAAGCGTTGCGCAGGCGTTGTACGTCGTCGGCCCCTTGCACCCGAGTTCGTACAGGCACCAACCATTGCGTGCGCCTTCATCGTCAAAGGACTTGGCGAATTTGCCCTGATCATAGAAGGGCCGCCGATAGCAACGGTCGTGAATGGTGTTGCCGAAAAAGACCTTGGGACGCCGATGCTCATCCAGATCCGGGACTGTCCCCGTAGCCACGAACTGCAGCAGCGTTCCGGTGATGACCTCCGGAATGGGCGGACATCCGGAGACATTGATGATCGGCTTGTCGCCCACGATCGCCGTGACGGGCCATGCTTGAGTCGGGTTGGGATCAGCCAAGGGAATGCCGCCGAATGCTGCGCACGTTCCGACGCAGACGATGGCCGCCGCCCCCTTTGACGCCTCACGCAGGATGTCCACGGCGCTGCGGCCGCCCGCCGTACAATAACCCCCGTCGGCACCGGTCGGCACGGATCCGTCCACGATAAGCACGTATTTCCCGAAGTTCTCCTGCATCGCCTTCGCCCGCGCCGCATCGGCTGCCCCGCCTGCCGCAGCCATCAGGGTATCGTCGTAGTCTAGAGAGATGATGTTGAAGATCAGGTTTTCGATCGTTGGCGCAAAGGATCGCGTCAATGATTCGAGACAGCCGGTGCACTCCTGAAATGACAGATAGATGACCGAGGGGCGCCGCGCGTTCACCAACTGCGCGGCCATCGCCGGACCCATCAACGGCGGCAACGCCATGGCCGACGCCGCCGCGGTGCAGAACTTAATGAAACTGCGCCGACTGATGCCGTGTCGCCTCAGCATCTCACCAACGCTGATTTCCTCTGTGTCGTGCGACATGATTTTCTCCGCTAGCTTGCGCGTGCAGTCGCGACGGGCGTGATCA
>Ga0302324_100015214_pt1 | contig 15437 bp, 16 predicted proteins | sample Palsa_T0_1_FD_201949 | JGI IMG/M metagenome (GOLD analysis project Ga0302324, IMG submission 201949) | Peat permafrost microbial communities from Stordalen Mire near Abisko, Sweden - Palsa_T0_1 | ecosystem: Environmental > Terrestrial > Soil > Palsa > Peat permafrost | place: Sweden: Abisko...
CAGTATCCGATCATGATCTGTTCAAGCATCAATGCCGTCGTTACTCCAGGAAGGTCGGAACTCCTGGCCGCCATTGAGAGTGAGAGTGCGAGGCGGATCAGGTCATGGGCAGGATTCCCGATCACCGTTTGATCCAGGTCTCTTATTTCAATTTCGACATTCCCTTCCGCATCGGAAACCGGGCCCAGGTTGCCCAGATGGCAATCCCCGCAGATCCAGATCGGCGGTCCTTCCGGAACCTTTCCCTTGGCAGTTTTCAGCCACTCGTAGAACTTGACAGTGCTGCCGCGCACGTACGCCTGCGCAGAGCGCGCCATCTTAAGACGCTGTTGCCGTTGCAGAATCTCAGGGCGCTGCTGTTCTTTGGGTTGCGCAAATTTCATCAAGTCACCGTATTACTGCATCTCAGGGTGATGGATGCTAAAACGCTGGGATTTACACCAACCTTGGCGTTACCCGACTGATTTCCAAACAGAATGACCTCCAGCAGAATCGACTCCCTCCTAACCGGGAAGTTGGGGAGCAAGCGACTGCACCGCCTCACCATCAGACCCGAGCCAATCCGGGTGTCGCGCCGTGGTGTCGAAGTGCGACGTAGTTTTGAACAACTCGAACTCACCGTTCATTGCCGCGTTTTCCGACTTTGCAATCACAGCTGCCACGGCGCCTTCATCCATCGGATGAAATGAACGAACCGCATCGAAGGCCTGATCCAGAAGCATCTTGGAATTGATGCCCGTGATCTGCACTGAAATGGGGAGATTCAGTGAGTAGTGAAGACATTCAACCGGAGTAATTGCACCTTCTTTCAAAACAGTGCTCTTAAAAAGAACCCCACTCCCAAAACATTTCATACCGAGTACCGCGATATTTTGTCACACTGCCTCCGGTACAACGAGTTGGGAAAAACTCCGGAAATGCGCATCCATAATGTTGATCGGCATCTGCACAGTATCGAAGTGAAATCCGTGGCGCTGCGCCACTTCCAGCATGGATAGGTGAATGTGTGGGTCTTTATGACCGGTAAATCCGATATAGCGAATCTTCCCTGCCTCTTTCGCTGCGAGGACGGCTTCCATCGAGCCGCCTTGATTGAAGATCCGGTCGGGATCGTCATAGCGCAATACTTCGTGGTGCTGAAGCAGATCAATATGGTCTACCTTAAGACGCCTCAATGAGTCATTGATCTGATTGGTCGCTGTCTCTTTCGTGCGCCCGTCAATTTTCGTCATCACAAAGGCCTTGTTTCGATAGCCTCCTTGAGACAATGCCTTGCCCTCTCGCTCTTCGCTGCGACCCTCGTTGTAGTCCCACGCGTTATCCAGAAAATTAATGCCGCGATCGATACCCTCGTGAATCAGCCGGAGCGCCTCATCTTCGGGAACTAGCGGCTGTCCCAAGTGGGAGCCTCCAAGCCCGATCACGGAAACTTCCTCGCCCGTTGATCCCAGCTTTCGGTAGAGCATCTCTCCCCGCATCGTTCCGGGCTGGCTGACACGGGGTATGCGCGATGCTGCCTGCGACGAAGTCCCGGCCGACATTGCGTTGTCCTTGCTCGTGTCCGCTTTTTGTTCGGCTCCCGATCTTAAAGAAAGAGATGCAGCCGCTGCGGCTGCTGCAGAGATGAAATGACGTCTTTTCACGTTGTTACCTCCTGGACTCCCAAGCAATCAGCTGTGTGCGATACGGCCGAGGCCAATCTAGGGATCTACGCAATGCCCATGCCGCCGGTGACGCCGTAGATCTCACCGGTGATATAGCTACCCTCCTGCGACGCGAGGAGCACGTATACGGGAGCCAATTCAACGGGCTGACCGGGGCGCTTGTAAGGAGTTTTACCGCCCAGCTTTTTCAGCTTCTCTTCATCACCATCGGCTTCCTGCAGTGGTGTCCAAATGGGTCCGGGCGCGACTGCGTTGATGCGAATGCCATGCTTTTCCATGAGAGCCTCGCTCAGGCCTTTGGTGAAGTTGGCGATAGCCGCCTTAGTGATGGCGTAGTCAAAGATGTTTCCCGAGGGCTCGAACCCCTGGATGCTGGTGGTGTTGATGATCGATGCGCCTGGCTTGAGATGCGGGACTACGGCCTTGGTAATCCAGAAGATCGAGTAGATGTTGGTCTTCATCAGCGTGTCGAAGCGTTCAGTCGTCGTTTCGAGCAAACCTTCGGTCTTGCCCATCCTGCCGGCGTTGTTGACGAGGATGTCGAGGCTGCCGAGTTGTTCAATGGCGTCGGCCACCAGGCGTTTGCAGAAGCTCTCGTCAGACACGTCTCCGGGCAGCAGGAAGGCTTTGCGGCCAGCCTCTTGAATGTATTTCGCTACCTCCTCGGCATCTTCCTGTTCCTCGGGCAGATAACAGATGGCGACATCGGCGCCTTCGCGCGCGAATGCGATCGCTGCGGCGCGGCCGATTCCCGAGTCGGCGCCAGTGAGCAACGCTTTACGGCCAGCGAGACGGCCGGAACCCTTGTAGGAGTGCTCGCCGCAATCGGGCTTTTCGCTCATCGCGGCCTGGCTCGCAGGAGCGGACTGAATTTCTACGTCGGAGGGGGGACCGGGGTACTGGGAACGCGGGTCCTGCATGGTAATGAGATCGGTTGGCATTCTGCTCCTTTTGAACCTTGCCTCGCTAAGTTTGGCCACACATCAGGTCAGATGCGAAATCTCATGAACTCAGTTACCTGCCAGCGTTCGCTCGCCGACCAATCGCTTCCTTGGATGCACGGTAAACGGAGGTGGGTCGCTCTTGAGAGTTCTCATTGAGGGCTCATCAGCGGTTAGGGCGAAAAAGATCAAGGTCAAAACAGAGTCAGTTGTTGCATTTGGCCGGGGTTTCGATGGGCTGCTTTGTCATCAAAAACCGTCCTGCCTCCAATCGACTTACAAATCGCGCGCTCATGCGCTATCGCCGCATCGAAGTCCGCAAGCGGCTTGCGTTGCTTTTCCACCTCGCGGGTCAATCGATCCAATCTGCGGAAACCCTGAAGCTTTTCCGTGTGTCCAAGCCGAGCTGCGTCCATCGAACGCCTCAAGACGGCCAGCGATTCATCGTAGGTCTTTAGAGGCACCGGGAAGGGATGTCCATCTTTGCCACCGTGTGCGAAGGCGAAGCGCGCCGGATCGGAGAAGCGGCACGGCGCTCCATGGACGATTTCTGCGATCAATGCCAGGGATTGCAATGTCCGTGGTCCCAGTCCCTCAACTAGCAGCAGAGAGGCAAAGTCGCGCAGCTCCTGTTCATGCGCCACCGCCAGGACTGCACCCAGCCGCTTCAGGTCAATGTCCTCGGCCCGAACATCATGATGCATCGGCATAACCATTTTGCGAGCGTCATTCAAGGCATTCGCGACAGGCTCTCTTGCAATGGTGAGCAACGCATCCTGCGCTCGCTCGGCGCGGGCGTCCACGAGGTTGAGAATCTCCCCAACAGGCTCGCCCACAATGGCTGTATGCGGCGCAGAGACGAAATTGCGTACCGTGGCTGAATGCCAGTGGTACCGCCGCGCCAGGTGGCTCTCAGGTTTCATCCCCTGTTGCACGACTGCCCATTCGCCGGATTTCGTGATCACGAAGGAATGGAGGTAGAGTTGAAAACCATCCGCAACGGCGTTGTTGTCTACACGCGCCGTAAGCCGGCTGGTGCGAGCCAGGGCATCGCCATCCAATCCGGTCTTCAATGAAAATGCGCGGAGTTCATCAGGCGTGCGTACTGAGTGCCGACCTCGGCCACCACAGAACATCAAGCCAAGTTCCGAAAAGCGTGGGTTCACTCCCCGCTTCAGCGCACCCAACACCGATGTTGTGATCCCTGACGAGTGCCAGTCCATCCCTATCACAGCCCCGTACGCCTGGAACCAGAACGGATCACTTAATCGCGTAAGAAATTCGGATTGACCGTAGTTCAGGATGACCTGTTCGGCGATGGCTGTCCCAAGCTCTGTCATCCGATTGGCGAGCCATGGAGGCACCCGTCCGCCGTGGAGTGGAAGATCGGCCGTGCCGGAGCGTTTCATCGTTTTCTATCCCGCCATCCTCCATATTCGCTCTTTATTCGCCTAGAATCAAGTTAAAGATGGCCGAATACCGGACTTGACCGAAAAGGCTTCCGATCTATGGCAGCAGAGGAAATCGCGGCCGCGAGAAAGATTGTCCATGTCGATATGAACGCCTTTTATGCCTCCGTCGAGCAGCGAGACAATCCCGCATTGCGCAGGAAGCCGGTCGTCGTGGCATGGGAGGGCAAGCGCTCCGTAGTCTGCGCCGCCTCCTATGAGGCGAGGCGATTTGGCGTACGTTCAGCGATGCCGGCGGTGACTGCGGAGCGAATGTGCCCAGATGCCATCTTTGTGCCGCCAGACTTCACTCGATATAAAGCCGTTTCGCTGGCAGTCCGTGAGATTTTTCAGCGCCATACCGACCTTATCGAACCGCTGTCTCTCGACGAAGCTTACCTGGATGTGACCGCGAACAAAATGCAGCTTCCAACAGCGACACGAGTTGCGAAGATGATCCGCGAACAGATACGCGAAGAGCTGAATCTGACAGCCTCCGCCGGCGTGGCCGAACAAGTTTCTGGCGAAGATCGCATCCGATTGGAAGAAGCCGAATGGTCTGTTCGTCATTCAACCGCACGAGGTACAAAGTTTTCTGCTGCCACTGCCGGTAGGTCGCATCCCTGGAGTTGGACAGGTAACCGAGGCCCGCATGAAAGGGGTGGGAGTCACTACAGTCGGTCACCTTTATGCAATGGAGATTTCCGCCTTGGAGCACCACTTCGGCAGATACGGCCATCGCCTGTACGAACTCGCGCGCGGCATCGACCATAATCCTGTCGTGCCGAACCGGTCGAGCAAATCCATCTCTGCGGAGGATACATTCGAGACCGATATTCCGCTGGCAGAGACAGAGCCGTTGCTCCGCAAACTCGCAGAAAAAGTCTGGGTCGCTTCACGGCAAAATGCCAGAATGGCGCGCACCGTTGTACTCAAGCTGAAGACCAAGCAGTTCGACACGCTGACCCGCAGTCTCACCCCGCCCGTGATGCCGGCTTCACTCGAAGAGTTCTCAAATGTCGCACTCTCTTTGCGCGAACCGAGTAAACCTCGGCCCTGGGCAGCTCTTCCGTCTGGTCGGTGTCGGCTTAAGCAATTTTCAGGTGGACGTTGAGTCAACTTCGCCGCTCTTTGAAGAGATTGCAAGCCGAGAGGTCGCGACCGTTTTGGCATCCAACGAATGAATCTATGTCCACAAAGAAGCACGGGAGGAAGTCATCAAGATAGCAAGCTGGAATGTCAACTCGATTCGCGCTCGTGCCGAACATGTAAAAGCCTAGTTGGGAACTAACCAACCAGACGTCCTATTGCTTCAAGCTAAAAGGTACGGAGTTTCCGTCGGCTTGGTTCAAAGAGCAGGGATACGACTCAGTCTCCGTCACCCAAAAGACCTACAATGGCGTCGCGATCCTTCTCGCAGTCCCATTGTGACGTCATCACGGGCTCCCAGGTGAACCAGAATTCCGGCCAGCCGTGTAGCAGAAGCAGCGGTTGCCCGTAACCACGTGAAAGCGGGTACCATTCGTCTCAATCATTGAGTGTTGAATCAATTGCGTTGCCTCCGATCTAATGAGTCACGCATATTTCGATGCCTTTGCATCGCACAGGGCAGGGAAGGTCAGATGAAAATATCAGGCCACGGCAGATCGAGTTGGCCGAGGCAATCATTGGTGCTTAGAGGTAATGTTGGTTTCCTCTGAAAGGGCTGGTCTTGTCGAATGCGCACGTGGGACCGCCATGCCCGTCTTTGCATTGTCCGCACACGGATGGCCATGGGTGGGATGGCCTCTGGCTGCCCTCCGCGTCCCTCGTGGTATCTGGGCGCTCTTGGGCGCATCATACACTGCATGAAGAGATCGTACGTAAGCATTGCCAAGCTTGTCGCCGCGGGTGCCACCGCGGGCTTTTTCGTAAGTCGTCTGCAGCCTAAGAGCCATTTGTCTGCAGGGCAGGTCGCGGTTATCACAGGCGGTTCAAGAGGGCTCGGTCTCGGTCTCGCCCATCGTTTCGGCAAGGCCGGATTGAGGCTGGTGCTGGCTGCTCCGGACAAAGATGAACTGGAATGCGCCTTAGAGGGCTTACTGGCGCAGGGTTCGGTTCTCCAACGCGACGATGTCCTGCTCTTCCAATGTGACCTTCGAAACCCGGCAGATGCCACCGGCCTCATCGGAGCAACGCTCGACAGATTTGGCCGCCTCGACGTTCTCATCAATAACGCTGGCATCATCGTCGTGGGACCAGCGGAGAATCAGCCGCTTGAGTCGTACAGAGATGCTATGGATGTCGATTTCTTCGCCGCTTTGCACTGCACCTATGCGGCTCTGCGTCAGTTTGTTCAACAGCGTTCGGGAGCGATCGTCAATATCGCCTCAATCGGCGGCAAGCTTGCGGTGCCCCATCTATTGCCTTATGTTGCAGCCAAATTTGCTTTGACTGGCTTTTCCGAAGGTCTGCATGCCGAGCTTCGAAATCGGGGGATTCGCGTGACTACCGTTTGCCCTGGGCTTATGCGCACAGGAGGCGAAACGCACGCTCAATTTCATGGGCAGATTCGGAAGGAAAAGATGTGGTTTCAACTCGGTGCGCGAACACCGTTGCTGGCGGCGAGCGTCGCGCAGGCGGCCGACAAGATCTTCCGTGCAGTAGACCAGGCTCGTGCTGAGATCACTATTACGCCGCAGGCATGGCTGGCCGCGCGCTTTGCTGGTTTAGCACCTGAGACCACGCAACGGATCGCCGCGCTGGTTCATGGGTACTTGTTGCCATCGCCGAATTAGGAGCAACACAGTCGACATTGATGGCTCGGTGGTTAAACGGGTTGAAACAGGGCAAGCAACTTGGGTTGCACTCGATGCTTCATACACAAAGTCGCTCGATCTGCGTACTTCAACTCCAGCCACAGGAAGATCTGCCATGACAATTGAGAAAAATCCCATTTCGCGCCGAAACCTTGTCACTACTCTAGGAGCGGGACTTGCTGGCTCTATACTCACATCGGCCATGCCGGATGCAGAGGGGCAGGCGTCGAAAGATGCGCCAGCCTCCGCGCGTTTGTCGATCCGACGACGAAGTATCCGAAGCCGCCGTATCCAGGCCAAAGCCAACCATGGCCTGGACTGGCCAGCAAAATGCCCCCCGTCCAGATCATGGAGAAACCAGCTATAAGGGGTCGGGCCGGCTGACCGGGCGTAAGGCGCTCATCACGGGTGGCGATTCCGGTATGGGCCGAGCGGCGGCAATAGCTTATGCACGCGAGGGTGCTGATGTTGCCATCAGCTACTATCCGAGTGAGGAACCGGACGCGCGCGAAGTGATTGAGCCGATCAAAGCTGAGGGACGGAAGGGGGTCGCGCTCCCTGGTGATTTGCGGCAGGAAAGTTACTGTAACGAACTAGTGGCGAAGGCGGTAGCTGCGTTGGGCGGACTCGATGTCGTTGTTTCGAACGCAGGGCGGCAGCAGCAGTGCGAGGACATTCTGCAGCTTACCAGCGAAGCTTTCGATGCGACAATCAAGACCAACATTTATGCGCCGTTCTGGATCATTAAGGCTGCTGTTCCGCACTTGCGGCCCGGTTCGTGCATCATTGGCACCACGTCTGAACAGGCTTATGACCCGGCAGCCAATCTATATGACTACGCCCAGACGAAGGCGGCGACAATGAATTATGTGAAGTCCCTTGCCAAGCAACTGGGCCCAAAGGGAATTCGCGTGAACGGGGTCGCACCGGGGCCCATATGGACACCTTTACAAGTGTCAGGCGGAGCGACCCAAGAGCACTTGATTCATTTCGGCGAAACGTACCCGCTGAAGCGCGCTGGACAGCCGGTAGAACTAGCGAGCATCTACGTGCAGCTCGCGGCGAATGACGGAAGTTACACGACAGGAAATATCTATGGAGCGGGCGGCGGAGGCGGTCAGCCGTAAGCTTTGTTCGGAGCGGGACTTGGATATTCATAAGCACGGATTTGTGAAGGTCCGCGGTGCACGCGAGCACAATCTGAAAAATATCGACGTCGACATTCCTCGCGATGCACTCGTTGTTTTCACCGGAGTTTCGGGGTCTGGAAAGTCATCTCTTGCCTTCGGCACGCTGTACGGCGAGGCACAAAGGCGTTATTTGGAGTCTGTCTCTCCCTATGCTCGCCGGCTATTTCACCAGATGCCTACTCCGGAAGTGGACTCCATTGAGGGTTTGCCGCCCGCTGTGGCGCTTCAACAGCAGCGTGGTTCGCCAACCACTCGATCAAGTGTTGGAAGTGTGACAACGTTGTCGAATTTGCTGCGAATGCTTTATTCCCGCGCGGGCGATTATCCAAAAGGCCAACCTCTTCTCTACGCTGAATCGTTTTCGGCGAACACCGCTGAAGGCGCGTGCCCCACCTGTCACGGAATGGGCCGCGTCTATGAGGTCACGGAAAAGTCGATGGTGCCGGATGACTCTCTGACGATTCGAGAGCGTGCAGTAGCTGCGTGGCCAACTGCGTGGCAGGGCCAGAACCTGCGCGACATCCTGGTGAGCCTTGGCTATGACGTGGATACACCATGGCGAAACCTCTCCAAGAAGACGCGTGATTGGATTCTATTCACGGAGGACCAGCCCACTGTGCCGGTATACGCCGGTTTCACTCCCGCAGAGACGCGCCATGCCTTAAAACGAAAGGAGGAGCCCAGCTATCAAGGAACCTTCACGGGTGCGAGACGTTACGTGCTTCAGACGTTCGCAACTACACAAAGTGCCATGATGAAGAGGCGCGTCGCTCAATACATGTTGATGAGCGACTGCCCGGAATGTCATGGCAAACGGCTGCGACGAGAATCGTTGTCAGTGAAGTTTGCGGGGTTTGATATCGCGGAAATAGCGCGCATTCCTCTGAAACAGTTGGCAGACGTGATGGACCCTTACGTTACCGGAGACCCATCGTCAAACCCAGAGCTGGCCAAGGAACACCCGGAGAAGCTGGAGGTGATTCACCGAATCACCGAAGATCTTTGCGGTCGCCTGAAGGTTTTGATGGATCTCGGCCTTGGATATCTTCATCTGGAGCGCAGCACGCCTACGCTATCGCCTGGGGAACTTCAGCGTCTGAGGCTCGCCACGCAGGTTCGATCCAATCTTTTTGGCGTGATTTACGTGCTGGATGAACCTTCGGCAGGATTGCATCCTGCGGATACCGAGGCACTGTTGCGAGCGTTGGATGGTTTGAAAGCGGGCGGCAACTCGCTGTTCGTGGTGGAGCACGAGATCGATGTGATCCGACACGCTGACTGGATCGTCGATGTGGGACCCGGCGCTGGGGAGAAGGGCGGGCAAGTGCTCTACAGCGGAACCCCCGACGGCCTCAAATCCGTCATGGAGTCGGAGACGGCGAAGTATCTCTTCGGCAGGAGCGAAGTTCAGTCGGACGCTATTCGTGAACCCAAAGGTTGGCTACATCTCGAAGGTGTTGTTCGTAACAATCTGAACGGCTTATCTATTGGTTTTCCGCTTGGTGTATTGACTTCGGTAACGGGTGTTTCCGGATCAGGAAAGTCCACCCTTGTCAGCCAGGCGCTGGCAGAACTTGTTGCAAGTGGCTTAGGGCAGGACGTCGTGAACGGGTCCACCGAGGACGACGATTTAGGGGCGAGTGATTCGGATACGACGAGTGGCCGTATCGCAAGCGGGATCAATCAAATCAGCCGCTTGGTACGCGTGGATCAAACGCCGATTGGGCGTACTCCCAGATCGAATCTGGCGACCTACACAGGTTTGTTCGATTCGGTGCGAAAGCTATTCGCATCTACCCCTGAGGCCCGCAAGAGACACTTCGACGCTGGCCAGTTTTCGTTCAACGTGGCGAAGGGCCGCTGTCCGCACTGCGAGGGAGAGGGAGTGGTCTGTGTTGAGCTTCTATTTCTGCCGAGCGTTTACGCGCCGTGTCCAACATGCCAAGGCACTCGCTACAATGCGAAGACCTTGCAGGTTAGGTATCGCGACAAGAACATTGCTGAAATACTGGGTCTGACTGTGGATGCAGCCTTTGAGTTCTTCGCAGAGGAAGCTGTAATCGCCCGCTCCCTGAGGGTGCTGCGAGAAGTTGGGCTTGGCTATTTGCGGCTAGGCCAACCAGCAACGGAACTCTCTGGCGGCGAAGCGCAGCGCATCAAGCTGGCCTCAGAACTGCAGCGTATCCAGCGCGGGCGCACGCTCTACATCCTGGACGAACCGACAACGGGCCTGCATCCGAGTGACGTTGAAAAACTGATGGCACAACTGGATGCCCTTGTAGTTGCCGGAAACACGGTGATAGTCGTGGAGCATGACATGCGTGTGGTCGCCGCGAGTGACTGGGTCATCGATATCGGACCGGGAGCCGGCGAAGAAGGCGGACGGCTAGTTGCTGAGGGCATCCCAAGTGTACTCTCCGGAAATAGGGCAAGCCGTACTGCGCCCTATCTGAAGCGATTCATGGAAAGCAGTCATTAACCGCGGGTATATGAGGCAATTCGATAAACCGGGCGATCGTCTTGAGGCCTCCAAAAGCCAATGGAAACGCTAAGGCAAGAAATACTCATCGTGGGCGCTGGAATGGCTGGTCTCTCTGCCGCAAGAAAGCTGGCCGAAGTCGGTGCACGCGTTACCGTGATTGAAGCGCGAAGCCGGATCGGCGGACGCATTTACAGCGAGCGCAACGGAGCTGAGGTTGTTGAACTTGGTGCTCAGTTCGTACATGGCAGGCCACCAGAGCTTTGGAATCTCATTGACGAAGCTGGATTGGCAACCTACGAACTGGACGGCGAGGAACTCTGTTGGGAGGATCGGCGCCTCTCCGCTTGCGGCGGGGCATTGGCAGACGACTTTAAGTGTATTGAAGCCTTGAAGGATAGACAAAATACCGACTGCAGTTTCGCTCAATATATGGATCAGGAGAACGTTCCAGAACAAAGTAGGAATCGCCTTGTTCGTTTCGTTGAAGGCTTTAACGCGGCTGATCATACGGTAATTGGCGTTGCATCCCTGGGTAAACAACAAGCTGCGGAGGATGCGATTCGAGGCGACCGTATGTTGCAGGTGCGAGGTGGATACCGCCAAATACCCGACTATTTGGCGAAACGGTTTCGTGACGCTGGTGGAAGACTTCTTCTTAGTGCCCGCGTTACTGCCGTCCGCTGGCGATCCGGACATGTCGAAATCGATTGTGCACAAGGTGGAAGGCCGTTCACGGTGGAAGCGTCGAAGGCCATCGTCACATTGCCGCTGGGTGTTCTGCAGAACGGCGACGTTCACTTTGATCCGGAACCGACAAATGTGATAAACGCAGCAGATCGGATGAGGATGGGGCAAGTACATCGGGTCGTGATGTTGTTTCGACAACGCTTCTGGACGGACCTCAACGAGAGCATAATCTCGAATCAAACCCTGAGCTTTCTCTACGCGTTTGCGAAAATCCCGCCCGTGTGGTAGACACAACATCCTGAGCCTAGCCCAATACTGGCAGGTTGGGTCGGCGGACCGCTCGCTGCGGCCCTGCAGCGCGACGGTACTGCCGAACGAGGCCTTGATTTGATGCGGGATCTCGCCGAGATATTTGGCATGACCGCGGCAAGATTGAAGACACTGCTGGTCGAGTCTTTGGCGCACGACTGGACTGCTGATCCATTCTCGCGCGGCGCTTATAGTTATGTACCGGTCGGCGCGATCAATGCTTCGGAAGAAATGACTCAACCCGTCGAAGACACCTTATATTTCGCGGGTGAACATACAGACACTACAGGTCACTGGGGCACTGTGCAGGGTGCGATGCGCAGCAGTCTGCGTGCCGCCACACAACTCCTCGAGCGGCCTTGAACGACCGCTCGAGGAGTTGATTTTGGATTAGAGAGACCCTTGCAACATGGGCAAGCTTTGGCCTACTGCTTAGGCGTCGCCATCTTCTCATGCATTGCAGCTTTGACTGTGCCGGGAATGAGGTTGGCGACCGCGCCTTCGAGCTTTGTCTTCAAGAATGCGGAGTAGACGTGGCCTTTGTCAGCGAAAAGGGCGTCGAGTCCCTGCTTGGCGACATCGTCCGGCTCGCTTTCCTCTTTGCCTTTTTGACCGACGGGAGTGTCGTCCATCCCTGCGCGGTGGAAGAAGTCGGTATTCGTCGGTCCTGGCTGCAAAGCGGTAACGACGATGCCTTCGTCTTTCAACTCCGCGCGAAGACTGTGCGCGAACGACAGCACAAAAGCTTTGGTAGCCGCATAAACGGCCTCGCGCGGCGCTACCATCTCACCGGCGATCGAAGCCGTGAAGAGAATCTTTCCACCCCCGTTTGCCTTCATCTGCCGAACAACATGCTTTGCCAGTTGCACGGTGCCGACGCAGTTGAGCTCGATCATGTTGATCTCTTCATCTTCGTCGGTTTCAGAGAAGAGACCACCAACTCCGACTCCGGCGTTAATGCAGGCTATTTCGACTACACCCGCGGTCTCAAGAGTCTCTGCCAGCTCGTCTACTCCCTCGCGGGTGGCGAGGTCCGTCTGCACTTCGCGAACTGTGGCGCCGGCGTTGCGAAAATCTTGGGCCGCCGAAGTGAGCCGGTCGCCGGCAGACGCCACGATGAGGTCATATCCGCGCTGTGCGAGATTGAGTGCGAGCGAATATCCGATACCGCTTGATGCGCCGGTGACTAATGCGAGTTTCCTACCCATGTCAACCTCCGAGGATGGGCTTCCGCCCTCTTTGCTTTTTGACCCGTTCAGACAAGAGCTTTTAGGCCCAAGGGTCGATCACGATCTTTGTGACGTTGTCTTTCTTGTCTCTCCAAACGTCGTACATGGCGGGAGCTTCGTCGAGTGTGATGCGATGCGAGATGATACGGCTCGGATCGATCTGTCCTTCCTCGATCCTTTCCAGCAGCGGCTTCATGTAGTTGTGCATGTTTGTCTGGCCCATCTTCATCGTGATGCCCTTGCCGAATGCTGCTCCGAACGGTACCTTATCGAGCAATCCCCCATAGACTCCGGGGATTGACAATGTGTCTCCCTTGCGTACCGCCTGCATCGCTTGACGCAATACCGCAGGGCGATCAGTCTCGAGCATCAACGCGACTTTGACCTGATCATAGACTCCTTGCAATTCCGCCGAGTGTGCTTCGAGCCCGACAGCATCAATGCAGGAATCTGGTCCCATTCCTCCGGTGAGGTCTTTGAGCGCGGTTAGTACACTTACATCATCTTCTGCATAGTCGACGGAAATGGCGCCGATTGAGCGAGCCATCGCAAGTCGCTCGGGCACACGATCTATCGCAATGACGCGGGCCGCTCCAAGCATGAACGCGCTCTCCATCGCAAATTGGCCGACTGGCCCGCAACCCCAAACCGCAACCGTATCTCCCTCTTGAATTTGTGCATTCTCTGCCGCCATATATATCCGGTTGGGAAGAAGTCCGATAGGAAAAGTACCTTCTCATCCGGCAGATCGCTCTCGATCTTGAGAGGCCCCACGTTTGCGAAGAGAACACGGACATACTGCGCTTGCCCACCCGCGTAGCCGCCCATCATGTGCGAATAGCCGAAAAGTCCCGATCCGGAGTATCCGTACGCTGTTTCCATAAGATGTGCATTGGGATTGGTGTTGTCGCACGCCGACCAGAGCTTCTTTTTGCAAAAGTGGCAACTGCCGCACGCGAATGTGAAAGGAACCACTACGCGGTCTCCGCGCTGCAGATTCGTTACCTCGCTTCCAACCTCTTCCACCAAACCCATGAACTCGTGGCCGAGGATATCTCCAGCCTCCATGGTCGGAATGAAGCCGTCATATAGATGCAAGTCAGAATCGCAGATTGCCGCACGCGTCACCTTGATGACGGCATCATGAGGATTCAATAGTGCAGGATCCGCGACACTAAGAGTTTCAACTTTGCCTTTGCCCCATCCAACATAACGCCTTCATTTGATCTCCAATCTTGCTATCTGCTTTGCTCGTCGAGTGTTGTGACCCTGGTCATCAATCCCTAGGAGGAGTTTCAACCGTCTCGCCGTATAGCGACTGCTTCATTTTGCCGACAGTGCCGCAGGGACCGCTGGCCTGGCCGGTAGTTCTGGGAATTTCTCCGGTCTCAATCAAGGCCTTGAAGTGACGAAGATTCTCAATCACAGCCTGCTTCGGATTTCTGCCCACAAATGTTTTCCGGGCGCTGGCCAGCTTGCCCATTCGGAACTCCTGCAGCACGGTGACCATAGTGCCGCGCCCGCTAGGAGTCGATTCAAAGATCACTTCTGCGGCGTTGTTGGATTCGCCTCCGATCGATCTCCACGCGATCCGTTTTCCGGGCTCGTCAGCTAAGATTTCAGAATCCCAGGCGATCGTGTCGTCGCCGGACTTCATCAGCCAGTGAGACGTTGTTTCGCTGGTCGCTGTGACACTGATGATTTCCGCCTGCCACAGCGGAATCGACTCGAGACTGCGCCAGGCTTGATACAGCTTCACTGGGGACGCCTGAATGATGGCGCTAGTTCTCACCCATAATTTTCCATCCCTGTCCTTTGGTGGGGGTAGATAACGTCCGTTCAGGATATTGCTTGCGCCTTCCGAATTGGGAAGCGGGTCAGCTGATCCGACTTCCACCGAACCTGTAGCCATGGATACCTCCCGAGAATTACGCTTGAGCGACAAATGGTTGGTGCCGTGCAACTCGCTAACTTCGATGCGCGGATATGGCCATTCGGGTTGCAGAGACGGCCTAACAATTTTGGGTGCGTCAACAATCCGAGGCGTCGATCGGCCTTGGGTGTGGACGCCATCGATTGGTCTACGCCAACCGGTGAAATCGAACGCTAACCAGTATGAACTCACCTCAAAGTGAAACTCGAGGTGCCTTGTGCCTCGAAGCATGCGCATGCAACCCGCTGCATTCGCTAACTTGGCCGTCGTGTCTTGAGTCGCTGATGTGCGAAAGGTGCTTTCCGAGCCGGCCTAGACTAGCGACTGCGAGGGCCTGTCGGAAAATCTTTCGATAGGTTTTGAATGATCTGATCGGGCAGCGTCCCCCCCTTGCATGACGGATGGCCGAAACCGCTGGCGCTATTGTTGTTTTGCCAATCGAGGATCATGTTGTCATTGTGGTCGGGACTCGGACCCATCGGCACCACATCGAGCGCGAGTTGATGGCGTACCTTCCAGGCGATGATGTGATCGGTACAGGATGTATCTCCGCTCAAGCCGAGACCACCGACTAGCTTGCCGTCTTTTGAATAGAGAGGCAGGCCGCCACCGAAGACGATGATGCCGCCGATTGCTTTTCCTACCATCGGATCATTGGCGGTTCCGAACGTCGCAGGATCGCCAAAAACGGCTGCAGCGTTTGGTGGCTGGCTGGTTGCCAGGCTGTAAAGACTCTGGCCCGGTTGCGAAGCTGCG
>Ga0302324_100015215_pt1 | contig 15437 bp, 14 predicted proteins | sample Palsa_T0_1_FD_201949 | JGI IMG/M metagenome (GOLD analysis project Ga0302324, IMG submission 201949) | Peat permafrost microbial communities from Stordalen Mire near Abisko, Sweden - Palsa_T0_1 | ecosystem: Environmental > Terrestrial > Soil > Palsa > Peat permafrost | place: Sweden: Abisko...
AACTGCACCCCTCAGGTTGGATTTGGTCGGATTTGGTTTGACTGGACTGTGAACTTTGAACTTTGAACTTTGAACTCGCCGTCGGTCCATTCCCTTTCCTGGGGGAGCGAATTCCCCGAAAAACAACGCGCATTGAACCCATGAACCCGCAATCGTCGCTCCATCTCCCTCTCCTCCACACACTTGTGGAGGAGAGGGTCGGGGTGAGGAGGCCTCTTTCTCGAGGGGGTTCATGGGGATGGCCAGGGTCAGAGCGAGCCTCACATCCAACGGTATGGATTCTGCTCCGCACTTTGACTCTCCTGCATAGGATGCATACGGTTCTGACCACTAACACTGTCCACCAACCACTCCATTCCCTCGCAGGTTGGATTTGGTCGGATTTGGTTGGATTTGGTTTGATTTAATCCAACCGCATATGTCGCATTCGTCCCATTCGTCCCATTCGACCCATGCCACCTTAATGGCCGCCTCAGCAGACGGTGCTTTTTGAGGCTCGCCAGGCAAGGCCCGCGCGCGACGCCTTTTTATAATTTTCATCACCCCATTATCTCACGATCCCCCCGTTTGAACAGTGGTGCCGCACCACCAATCGTTCCAATGCATCAAATGGCAGTATCAGATTTTTCTTTCGGTGTCAGTCACGTATGGTAGGGACGGCCCGCCGAGCCGTCCGGGCGCCTCGGCGAGGCGACCCTGCCATTCCCGGACCCGCCCTCACTGCCCCAATACCTCTTTCTGTCGGAATGGTTTCTCCCCGCCTTGTCCGCCATAGTCGTTAGCGAAGGCGAAAGCCTTGACATCGCCGGGCGTCCCAGCCCGCAAAGCGGGCCGCCCTTGTGTTGTTCCCCACTAACCACTATCCACTAACCACCATCCACTGCCCTTCACGGTGCCGCACCACCAATCGTTCAAATGCACCTTTCGGGTCAAGCCGCAAGCATATCGCTAATGATTGGGGTTTTGCCGGAGGAACGAGAAAGTTACGAGTGGTTGTCTTGCTAACACCGGCTTCATTGGTAGGGCCTCAAGGAGACGTAAGCAAGACGATGTTTATTGAAAATGGCGTGGCTGGACTTGGTCTCCGCCAGAGGATCCCCATACAACATATCCGTTGCTGTCTATTCCCATGCCTCCATCTCCGCCGCCAAAAAACTGGCCATAGAAAGAACTTCCTCTGTAAAAACAATTAGTTTTTGTCGCAATCGCGCATGTTCCATCAGGAAAGAAAAAAGTGCCAGAAATTGAGAACAAATTGGTCCTGCAAAATCGTATGGCTAAGGCTTCCACATTTTGGTTGTTTACAACTGTTAATGTGCTCTTGTCAGGACGGATTTCTCTGAAGAAATTAGCGCGGTTCAAAGTGAATTTATTACTCTCTATCGTAGCTACTACGTTCCTATTCGTGTCGAAAAACTCACCAGAAATAAACGCACCGGACGATGAAGCAGAGAGACGGATCATCACGCGATCATGGAATCGAACAATGGGTACAGAGGTTATTTTATCAAGCATGATGACATTGCCTCCAAACAGTAAGACATTTCCGTTCTGCGTCACATGGAATCTTGCCGCCCGGGCGTCGGAAATCCAGTTCGACACTATTTGCGGCATCGGGTCATTTGCGGGTCTCAACAGCCCGATTGGATTGCCGTCGGCGTCGGTTTCAGGCGGAGGCTTGTTGTAGGTATACGCAAAACTACACACCGCAACGGCAATCACAACGAGCGAGATGCAGACTGCATTTGGGAGCCATCCGGGCATTGGATGCTTCGCTCTTAATTTGATGAGTGTCAATCGAACGGCAAGAGCGGCAAAAACAGAGCCTGCAATGACCATCACCAGCGCCGACTCAAGAGGCACAGGATGAATTTTAAAGAGAACAGTGGCACCACTCGCGAACGCTGCCGCAAATGCACCGAAAATAATCACCCAGATAGTTCTGGAGAGCTTTTTGCGCTGGCTGCCCTGTTCTGTGCTGGCTGCCTCTACGGGTTCGCCATCGGCATCGTCATTTCCTTTCTTTTGAGCCATACTCGGTAAAGCAGACGTATTCAATCAGTTCATCTTTTGCCGGTCAACCCAAGTCTCAACGGGTTTCACGGCGAATGTTGGCGTCGATTTTCTGGCTTATCCCCAATCCTCAATAATAATCTTTCTCAGCGCAATGCCGCCGCGATGCTTGACCGCGCTGACGATTTAGAGAGAGACTTTCGGATATGGATTTTGTCAATGACCTATGGGCGGAAGTCAAGAGAAGCTGGGGAATTATAATGCGTGCTAAAGTCGCATTTTTTGGAATGGCTGTGCTTGGCGCGGTCACAGCTTGGGGAGTTTGTAGTTTTTACGACGGCAAAGTAGGGGATTTGAAAGCGGCTGCGGATGAGAGCGTTATTAAAGCCCAAAAAGGCATAATTGATGGAATCAAAGAAGAACGAGACAGGGCCAATCGAGACAACGAAAAACTCACGAAGCAGGTTGATGACCTGAAAATTTATCGCGGAAAGGACGCCCCGCCGCTCAAAAAAACAGCCCAGATTTTAGCAAGTCAAATACACGAGTTCATTGAGAAATGCAAAGACTGGAAAGGCAAGCCACAGGTTGACTCTGAATATGCTGAAAGATATCGGGACCGGTTTGGGAGGAGGGTAGTCTTAGTGCGGGACGACTTGGACCAAAATGGCGAACACTCAGACGTATTGGATGGATTGATACGTGATTGGGAATTAGGTCGTAAAGTTGGTCTTGATCAGGCGAAATCCATTGCCGATGAAATTGAAAACATGGCCAAAGTACTCCCAGATTAAACCATGAGCAAGGAATACATCGAACGTCTCCAATGGTCATCCGCCAGTTGCACGGGTGCGACGCCACGCAAGTCAAGTCGGTGCGGCCATATATACGCTGAAACACATGCTTTGAAATCCTCATGGGCGATACCGTTCATCTTGGGTGTTGCCGCTATTGCTGTCTGCGCTTGCGGGCCATCGAAAAAAGACCTGGCACGCATGGCGGCAGAACAAAACTTTAGGAAGCATATTGCCGAAATGAAACTGGCTGCGGTTAATCACTCGATTGATGACATGAACGAGGCCGCTAAGGTCGTTTATGTGTCATTTACAGCGAATCAGACCTTGCTTGAACCATTTTTGCCTCAAACCAAGCGCCTTGGCACGATTTGCACTGACATCTTAAACCATCGGGCCATGAGCGATGACGCTTCGCCAGAAGCCAAGCAAAATCTCCTCACTAGTTTCAATGCGCAAGAATCCGCTCGCAACGATATGTACAGCTTGCCGACGGATTTAAACAACCCCCAGTATGTCAATCCAGTGAAAAACGCTGCCTTTCAAGCAGCTGAAGCCCGTTTCGAGCAGGCTGCGGCTGTAGCCAATGCTCAACATGCCGCCAAAATGAAACAACGCTGGCAACAGTTGGAAGCAGCTTGTGATGGGCTTCTAACGGATTTGCATTGACCGTGCGGGCAAGGGATGGTTTTAGCCTTTGCTGACACCGGCTTCATTGCTTTGCTTGCACAAAATTGTTAAGGAAGAGTTAATTTTGCGGCTTTTTTCGCTCGGCGCGTTATCTTGTGGGCAATCGTCATGCCCGCGACAGCCACACATCAGTCCGACGCCGCCAAGAACAGCGGCACCCGCCTCTTGCTCATTGACGACGACCGCGCCCTCTGCCGCCTCATTCGGGAATACCTCGAACCGTTGGGCTACGAGGTCACCGCCGCGCATAACGGCCCCGACGGCCTGGAGCGCGGTTTGCATGAAACCTGGAGCGCCGTCATCCTCGACGTCATGCTCCCCGGCATGAACGGCTTCGAGGTGCTCAAACACCTGCGCGCCAAATCCAATGTCCCCGTCCTCATGCTCACGGCGCGCGGCGACGAAGCGGACCGCATCGCCGGCCTGGAGGTGGGGGCGGACGATTATCTGCCCAAGACCTTCTCCACGCGCGAACTTCTGGCCCGTTTGCGCGCGGTCACCCGCCGCGCCGCGCCCGGCGCCAGCAAGACGGAGGAGAAGGCCGAGGCCGAAATCGTGGTCGGCCCCTTGCGCCTGAATCCGGGCACGCGGCGCGCGGTCGTGGGAGACCAGCTTCTCGACTTGACAGCGCTGGAGTTTGACCTGCTGGCCTGTCTGGCGCGTTCGCGGGGCAGGGTCAAATCCCGCGAAGAATTGGTCGAGGCGGTGGCTGAGAGAAATTACGACGTCTTCGACCGCTCGGTCGATGTGCATATCTGGTCGTTGCGCAAAAAGCTGGGTGACGACCCGAAACGGCCGCGCTTTATCCGCACCTTCCGTTCCGTGGGCTACATGCTCATTAACCCCGATATGGAGTAAGGCCCCATGCCGCGCCGTTTTCCACTCTATGCCAAGATTCTGCTGCTGTTCTTGCTGAACCTGGCGCTGCTGGCCGTCATGTTTTGGATGCTCTTCCTGGCCCAATTCCGCAACGGGCCGGATTGGCTCCTGCCCAGCGACACCAGCGACCGCATCGAGGCCGAGAGCGACATCATTCTAACCGAATTGGGCCAGCAACCCCGGGCCAAATGGAACGAGACGCTGCATCGGTTTGACAGCGGCTATCATGATAAGGTGAGGTTTCTGGCCTTCGACGGCCGCGGTGAACAGTTGGCCGGCGCCTCGATTGTGCTGCCGCCCGAAATCCTCCAGCGCCTGCAAGGTCCGCACGGCCCGCCACACGGACCCGGACCGGTTTTCATTCCGCCGCCGCCAGACCGCGAGCGAAACGGTCCGCCGCCCCCAGACGGCGAGCGGGGCGGTCCGCCCCCCGAATTCCGGCACGAACCCATGCCCAAATTCATGAACCACACCAAGAACCCCTCGCGCTACTGGGTGATTGCCCGCGGCATGTTCCAAGGACAGGACCAGCGCTGGCCCGAGCCCCTGAACCTGGTCATGGTTTCCGACACCCTGGCCGCGGGCGGATTGTTCTTTGCCGTCGGGCCGTGGATCACCGCGGGCCTGGCGGCGGTGGCATTGTCGGCCGTGCTCTGGTTTCCGCTGGTGCGCGGCATCAACCGTTCCATCGCGCAGATGACCCAGGCCACGCGGCAAATCGCCGAGGGCCGCTTCGAGACGCGCGTGCCCGCCGGGCGCCGCGACGAACTGGGCGACCTGGGCCAATCTGTCAATCAAATGGCGGCGCGCCTGGCCGGATTGGTCGCCGGGCAAAAACGGTTCTTGGGCGACGTCGCCCACGAGTTGTGTTCGCCCCTGGCCAAACTGCGCGTCACACTCGGCATTCTCGATCATCGAGCTGGCGACGAGCACAAGGACTACATTGCCAGGGCCGAGGATGAGGCGGCGCACATCGCCGGTTTGGTCAATGAACTGCTTTCCTTTTCCAAGGCCTCTTTGGCCGCTCCCGCCGCGCCCTTGTGTCCCGTCAACGTCCGCCAAGCCGTCGATAAAGCCGTCCACCGCGAAGCGCCTGGCGACGCCCAGGTCAAGATGGAAGTCCCCGGCGAATTAGCGGTCAGGGCGGATGCCGAATTGTTGACACGCGCCCTGTCCAACTTGTTGCGCAACGCCGTGCGCTACGCCGGGGAGGCCGGCCCGATCACCGTCTGCGCGCAGCGCGAACAGGACCAAGTGAAAATCACCGTGGCCGATCGTGGTCCGGGCGTGCCCGCCAACGATCTGCCGCGCCTCTTCGATCCGTTCTATCGGGCCGATGCCTCCCGCGACCGCGAGACCGGGGGAGTCGGGTTGGGGTTGGCGATCGTGAAAACGTGCATCGAATCCTGCGGCGGCGCCGTGGCCTGCCGCAACCTCGAACCGGCCGGGCTGGAGGTCACCATCCGATTGCAGTCGGAAACCTTGGAGTGACCTTAATGCCATCGGCAACTTTCTGTTGGCGTTGGCCTGTTCTTTTGCTAGATTTGACTCATGGCTGCGACACTTGAAAAAAAGGCCAAACGTTGGACCTACGAGGACTACTACAAACTCCAGGACGACCAGCGTTATGAAATCATCGGCGGTCATCTTCTTATGACTCCTGCTCCCGATACCTGGCTTCAGGACTGGCTTGGCGATCTCTATACCCTGATCAGATTATTCGTCAAGATGAACAAACTGGGCCGCCTCTTTTTCGCCGCGGTGGACGTGGTTCTGGACCAGGAGAACACCGTTCAACCGGACCTTGTTTTCGTGTCCGCCCAAAACGCGGGCATCATCCAAACTCGCGCCATCTTCGGGACGCCGGATCTGCTGGTCGAAGTCGTCTCCCCATCCAGCGCCCGCCGCGACCGCTCCCAAAAGATGAAACTATACGCGCGTTTTGGGGTGAAGGAATACTGGATCGGCGATGCGGGCAAACGCTCGCTGGAAGTGCTTACTTTGCAAGAGGGCCGCTACGCGCTGTATTGCGCCGCTCAGGGCAGAGGCCAGGTCAGTTCCTTGGTTTTGACCGGCTTGAAGTTTGACGTGGCTGAAATCGAAACTTGACAAGATTTATTCTTGCCATCCATCAGGAAAAGACCGGCTTGCGGGCCATTATATTTGACGGCAGCCGCGGGGACTTTCGGCCTGCCGACGGAGGCGCGTCGAGGCGATCAAGCGGCGGCGTTGCCGAGGATCTCGTCGGCGTTGCCGCTGAATTCGGGGAAAGAATGGCGCGCGGCGTAATCATGCAGCCTCTGCGCGCGGTGGTCGGCTTCGATTTGAAAATCGGTTTGACGCGCCAGGCGGGACATGACCGCTTCGATCAGTTCGTCCGTCGTGAACGGTTTGACCAGGTAATCGTCGGCCCCGCAGACCATGCCGCGGCGAAAACCATCGCGGCTGACCGCACCGGTCATGAGGATGAAAGGGATGGGGGCGGTCGAGGAGGATTCGCGCACGGCGCCCAACGTTTCGTAACCGTCCATGCCGGGCATGTTGACGTCACAGACCACCAGGTCGGGCTTTTGCTCGCGCAACATCTGCACACCCGTCCGGCCGTTGTCGGCCTCAATGACCTGGAAGCCGTACTTGCTCAGCACCGCTTTGAGCAAATTGCGGATTTCTTCCTTATCGTCTATGACTAGTATGCGCTTCATTCATAGGATAGGCATAACAAGAACCATGCCAAGACCCTGGGGTGCTCGATCATGGCCTGCCCACGCGCCGGATAGACCCAAATCTGCCGCTTTGCCGCGGGAGAGGGCAAACTCTGCCGGGTTAGGAACAGGCCGTTAAGGTCTCGAAGACCATCTCCGCCAATTTGCGCGCGTGAAAGGGCTTTTGCACCAGCTTGAAGTGCGTGCCGGGCGGAAATTCCTTGGCCAGCCGTTCGGCGTTGTAACCGCTGGTGTAGAGGACTTTCAAGCCGGGCTTGGCCGCTTGCAAAATGCGGGCCAGTTCCGTCCCGGCCATGCCGTCGGGCAGGATCAGGTCTGTCAAGAGCAAATCAATCTTCTTGCGGTGTTCGCCCCAGATTTCCAGGGCCTGGCGTCCGTTGGCGCAGCCGAGCACTTTGTAGCCATGGCTCTCCAGGATGTGCTGCATGAGCTTGAGCAGCGGCCCCTCGTCTTCGACCGCCAGAATGGTTTCCGTGCCTCCGACGACGGTTTGTTCGGTGGGCCTCATTTGCAGCGTCCCGCTGCGGGCGGTGGAGGCGGGTAGGAAGATTCGGAAGGTTGTGCCCTCCCCCGGGCGGCTTTGCACGTCGATCCAGCCCAGATGCTGCTTGATGATGCCATAGACGGTGGCCAGGCCCAAGCCCGTGCCGCGGCCCTTCTCTTTGGTGGTGAAAAACGGCTCGAAAATCCGCCCCAGGTCCGCCGGCGCGATGCCGCAACCGCTGTCGCCAAAGGTCAGACAGACAAACCGGCCCGGCGCCGCCTCCGGGTTCTGCTGCGCGGCGGCGGCGTCGATGGCCACAACGGTTGTCCGGACGGTCAGTTGGCCGCCGCGCGGCATGGCGTCGCGGGAATTGACGGCCAGATTGAGCAGGACTTGTTCGATCATGCCCAAATCCGCCTTAATGGAGGGCAGCCCGGGGGAAAAATCGACCTGCAAGGCCACGTCCTCGCCCAGGATACGCCGCAGCATTTTGGTGATATTATTGACGACTTCGTTCAAATCAACCACCTGGGGATGAAACTGCTGTTTGCGGCTGAAGGTCATTAATTGCCGGGTCAGCGCGCCGGCCCGTTTGCCGGCTTCGACAATCTCTTTGAGCGACTCGGTCCCCTCGGGGCTCATCTTTTCCCCGGCCGTGAGCAGGCTGGCGTGGCCGTTGATGACGGTCAGCAGATTATTGAAATCATGGGCAATGCCCCCCGCCAATTGGCCGATGGACTCCATCTTCTGGGATTGGCGCAATTGCGCCTCCAGGCTCAATCGCTCCGTCACATCCATGGCCAGCGACAAAAAGATTTTCTGCGGCAGGATGTGGTGGGTGGTGATTTCCATCTCAATGAACTTGTCACTCTTGGTGCGATGGCGCCAGACGCCGGAGTTGCCTCCTCCAGGGGCCAGCTTGGAGAGCTTGTCCAGAAAGAGCGGCAGGTCTTCCGGCAGGGCCAGATCGCGCAAAGTCAGCTTGAGAAACTCCTCCTTGGCATAGCCGTAACGCTGGACGGCGGCCTCGTTGACGCTCAGAAAGGCCAGCGTGGTATCGTCATAGGTAAGAATCGGCGTGGGGTTGCTCTCGAAGAGGAGCCGGTACTGGTTTTCGGAGGCCTGGATGTGAGAAAGGGAATGTTGCAATTCGGCTGTGCGCGCCTTGACCAGCTCCTCCAGGCTGTCGAAATACGATTGGGCCTCGCGCGCCAGACGCCACTTTTCCGACAACGCCACCGCCAGTTGCTGCACCTCGATGTTGGCGAACGGCTTTTTGAGCACCAGCAATTGTTCCGCGCGCCGCAACTGACGCGTGATGTCGTGCAAGGAATAATCCGAAAACGCCGTGCAGAGCACGACCTCCAGGCCCGGGTCTGCTTCCCAGAGGTGACCGATGGTTTCGATGCCGTCCCAGCCGGGCGGCATGCGCCCATCGACAAAAGCCACCGAATAGGGCCGGCCGGCCTCGCGCGCGCGTGTGACCAGCGTCAAGCCATCCTGGCCTTGGTGGACGCAATCCACCTCGAAGCGCGGCATCAGCCGTCCACCGGGCGCGGTTGGACCCCGGACTTCCGTTTCGGCCCGCGCCGACTGGCGCGGCAGACTGTCATCGGCCGCCAGAATTTTGCGGATGACTTCGTGCATGTCCGGGCTGTCGTCGATCACCAGGACGCGATAGGTTTCATTGGTCTGCATTAAATGCTCTCTCTCATGGTGCCATGAGCGGTGGAATATTCACGGTAAATTCGCCAGATTGCACGGCGAATTTTAGGACAGATAAGAACGGAATCATTTACAAGGCAAGTCAAGGCCGCCGGGGGCAATTTTGCGCTAAAGTATTGCGCCCCTGCTCCGATAACTGGTTTGTCGCAAGACAATGGCGATTGGCAGCCAGTAAGGGCCAATCGGGAAACCGGTGGATGCCCGTCTCAAAATCCACCACACGACAAGGATGTCGTGCAATGAAACTCCCCGCAAGGGGTGGCTCAAGGAAAGAGTTAAATATATGGTAATCAGCAGTTTAAATACAAATATGGCGGCCATTTCGGCTGCCGGCAACCTAGACACGTCAACGAGCGAGCTGAACAATGCGTTAGCGGAACTATCCTCTGGTTCGAAAATTGTGACGCCAGCAGATGACCCGGCCGGTTTGGCCGAGTCCATCGCTTTGACGGCGCAAATCGGCCAGACCAATGCCGCTAATTCCAATGTCAGCAACGCTTTGAGCTTCAGCCAGACCCAAGATGGCTATCTGCAACAAGTGGGTGCGGCCCTGGATCAGATGAGCACCTTGGCCGTCGAGGCCCAGGACCCGACCAAGAGTTCCTCTCAGTTGTCCGACTATAACTCAGAGTTTCAGGCCTTGGCCAATTACATCACCAGCACCGCCAGCGCGACCTACAACGGCGTCAGCTTGTTCTCCGGAACCGACGGCACCACCACCGGCGGCCTGGCGATCACGATCGACAGCAGCGGCGACACCTTCTCGATGACGGCTGTCAACCTGACTGCGGCGGCTTACACCACCGCGACAGGATCGGACATCTCGACCTCGACCGGCGCAGCTACGGCTCTGACGGCGGTCACCAGCGCCATTACGGCCCTGGCCACGGATCGTGCCAATGTCGGCGCGAACGAAGAACGGTTGAACTTTTCCAGCGACGAGTTGGGTGTCCTCTCCGACAACCTGACCGCCGCCAACAGCAACCTGTCGGATGTGGACGTGGCGACGGAGAGCACCAAGTACGCTCAATACCAGATCCTCGTGCAATCCGGCACCGCTATGTTGGCCCAGGCGAATCAAAACCCTGCGAACATACTCAAGCTCCTCTCCTAAGGAGAGCAGGGCCTGATTCAGCAAAGTATCACTTGCGCGACTCGGGCGGCCTTGGGGCCGCCCGAGTCAACAACTTGAAAAGGGGATTGGCGGGACCAAAGCCTGCGACGCCGGCAAGGAAGTAAAGAAAGCGCAGCAAGTAAGCAAAGAAGAGAAAGAAGAAGATTATGGCAGCGGCAACGTCCAGCAGCAGCACCAGCCTCGCCTTGGCCGGTTTGGCCTCGGGTATCAATTGGACCAACATCATCAACGACGCGGCGGCCGCCGCCTCGGCCCCCATCACCCAGTGGAAAGCGGAGGAAACCACCGACAACTCGGAAAACACCGCCTACCAAACCATCGGCGCCGATCTGACCAATTTGCAAAACGATGTCACCACGCTCTCCTCGCCCGGTTTTTTCCAAAGCACCGCCGCCGCCAGTTCCGAACCCACCATCGCCACTGCCACCACCCAGACCGGAACTCCCGATGGCACCTACACTTTTTCGGTATCCCAACTGGCCACCGCCTCCGCCCAGAACGGCGCCACCGTCGCCGCCCAACCCATCAGCGCCACGGATGACGTCTCCAACGTTGATCTTAACAGCACCGCCTTCGCCGACCCTATTACCGGCGGCACTTTCACCGTGGACGGCCACACCATCACCGTCGCCACCACCGACACCTTGCAGTCGGTCTTCACCCAGATCAACACCGCCACCGGTGGCGCAGTCACGGCCAGTTACGATTCCGCGACCGACGAAATCACGCTCTCCAGCGCCGCACCCATTACGCTGGGCAGCTCCGCCGACACCAGCAATTTTCTCCAGGCCAACCAGCTCTACACCAACGGCGCGGCCGCCGTCAACGGCACCTACAGTGTGTCCAGCCTCAACGCCCTGGGCGGCATCAATATCAATGCCATGGCCAACCAGTCCAATTTGGGGACCACCATTTCCGACGGCGGCAACGGCCAGGGTGCCTTCGAGATCAACGGCGTGACCATTAATTTTGACGCTTCCACCGACAGCCTCAACGACATCTTGCAGGCGATCAACAGTTCCGCCGCAGGCGTGACGGCCACTTACGACGGAGCCAACAATCGATTCGTCCTGACCAACAACAACACGGGCGATCTGGGCATGACCCTGCAGGACGTGACGGGCAATTTTCTGGCTGCCACCGGGCTTTCCGGCGGCACCTTGCAAGATGGAGCCAATTTGCAGTACAGCCTGGACGGCAGCAAGACGCTGACCAGCGAAAGCAACACCATCGATGCTTCACCCCAGGGCTTGACCGGCTTGTCCATCACCGCGCTCGCCACCGGCGCGGCCAGCATCACCGTCAGCCCCGACACCAGCACCATCGCCACCGCCATCACCAGCTTTGTCAACGATTACAACACCGTCCAGAAGTACATCAGCTCCCAAACGACGATGTCCAGCAGCAGCGCCAGCGGCACCGGCGGGACAAGTTCCACCAGTTCGGGGTCAGGTACAGGCACTCCGGGATTATTGATGGGGGACATGGATGCGGAGGGCATCGCGACCGATCTGCGCCAACTGATGGATGCCTCGCCGCTTTCGGGCATTGTCGAAAATCTAAACGACATCGGCATCATCTCCAACGGCACCGATAACACCTTGTCCACCAATTCCCTGGTGTTGAACGATGCGCTCTCCAACAATCTGGATCAAGTGACTCAACTGTTCACCGATCCGACCTCCGGCCTGGCCGCCACCCTCGGCAGTTACCTGACCGATGCCCTGGCCAGCAGTGGCGTCATTGCCAGTAAAGAACAGAATTTTACCAACGAATCCGCCGGCCTGGCCACCAGCATCACCAACCTGCAGAGCCAGATCACCAGCCAGGAAAGCGAGATGGAGAGCCAATTCGTGGCCATGGAAGACGCCATCAGCTCCATCGATATTGACAAGCAATACTTGACCGCCTACTTCGACAGTCCGAACACGACCACCGACGCCCCGACGGCGGCCACCTCCACTGGCAGCGGCTAGTCGGGCGCCGCCGGCATCTAACGCCAGAAACGTGTCAATAAGCCCATAAAACCGGCTCAGGCGTTAAGAATGTTTTCGGGGTCTTCTGGCAAGCGAGTGGGTGATTTTGTGGCATTGGAGACCGTTTTTACGAGGTAAAACGGAGCTTTTAATGTCTTGCAGATCGGGTACGATTTCTCGATGGCAAGATCACGATCCATTCTGTTGCGCACTATCTTCCGAAGAAGGACTAGCGCGTGAATGTCGAGCAGTTCCGAGAATATGGCCGGTGGGCCTTCCGATTCCTGATTGAGCAATATGGGTTTCGCGAAGCTCCACTGCCCGAGGGCAAGTTCGTCAATGAGTATATGGTTTGCTTCAGCAACGGAGTAACTTGGGTGGGCGTCGAGGGCATCAACTATGGATTCGGTATCAGTGTGAGACTAGCAAGCCACGACGTAGTGCATATGCAATATCCGACGTACTGCTTTCAAGACCTGCTCGATCTCCGTTCGCCAGGCTTCCCGTTGCCCACGGCAACGCCGACCGACACGCCAGAGATCCAGAAGAAGCAGATGGATTGGTACGCGGCAGCGTTGAGGGTTCACGCCAAAGACGTGCTGCGGGGAGATTTCGCTGTTTTCCCCCAGCTTGCAGAAGCGATCACCAACCGGGGAGGTCAACCTAATGCCTAACGATTTGCCGGATCTGTTGGGCGCTTTCCATTCCGCTGTCGCGGTTTACGCCTCCCGTTGATGGTGGCAGAGATTTTGGCAAGCGAGTGGGTGATTTTGGAGCATTAGAGGCCGTTCTTACGAGGTAAAACGGAGCTTTTCATGTCTTGGAGATCGGGTACGATTTCTCGATGGCAAAATTACGACGGCGTCGAACCCTCCGGGATGCGTATCGCTTCCCTGGGTTTGTGCCGGCGATGATCGTTCACGGGGTCTTCGGCAGTCCGCGCACCCGAGTTGTGAGCCTCCAGCGCCGTCAAAAAAAACAGCCTGCGGCATCTGTGGCCGCTGGCATCGCAGCTACTACGACCGAAAGCTTCAGGTGGTGCGAGACCTATCTTGTGGTGGCCTGGACATCTACCTGGAGTTGGAAGTGCGGCGGGTGGACTGTGGAAGATGCGGCAAAGTGAAACGGGAGCGGTTGATTTGGCTGGCCGATAATCCGTTTTACACCAAACGCTTTGCGTTTTTTGTGGGGCGCCGCTGTCGCGCCTCGACGATCAAGGACGTGGCCAAGGAAGTTCATTTGAACTGGGATTCGGTCAAAGAACTGGAGAAGCAATACATGCGGGAACAGTTGCGCCGAGTGGGCACGCCTGGTCCCAAGGTGATCGGCATCGACGAGATTTCCATTCGCAAGGGGCACACCTACCGCATTGTGGTGAGCGACCTGTTGCGGCGGTGACCGATTTGGTTTGGCGGCACGGATCGCTCGGAGGCGAGCCTGGCGTTGTTCTTCCAGGAGCTGGGAATCAAGAAATGCCAGGGCATCTATTTGGCGGTCATGGACATGTGGAAACCCTTTCGCAACGCCACGATCCAGCATGTGCCCAAGGTCGGCATCCTCTTCGACAAATTCCATGTGATCGGCCATTTGGGGGAGGCGTTAGATCAGGTTCGCAAGAGTGAATATGCCCGGCTGACGGGCAAGAACCGCCAGTTCATCAAAGGCCAGAAATACACGCTGCTTTCCAATCACGCCAATCTCACCCTGAGTGGTCGCCGCTCGCTGGCCAAGCTCCTCCAGGCCAACCGGCGATTGAACATCGCGTATTTGCTCAAGGAATCATTTGGTCAATTATGGACCTACCAGAGCGAGGCGTGGGCGCGGCGCTTTTTCGAGAACTGGAAACAAACGCTAAAGTGGCAACGTTTGAAGCCTTACGAGAAATTTTCTCGTATGATTGACTCACACTGGGAGGGCATCGCCTCCTACTGCCAACCCCAAAACAAAGTGCCGCTGGGATTTGTGGAGGGGTTGAACAACAAGATCCGCGTCCTGCAACGCCGTGCGTACGGTCTGCGTGATGAGGAGTATCTTCGACTGAAAGTCCTAACGTGCATGTTGCCAGAAATCTAACCTCCTGAATCCAGGAAAAAGCAACCGGAGGTCACACGAACCTTTGGCCGCAGGGGGCCGCGAGCTAAGGCTCGCAGCTCGTCCCCCTGCTCGTTTAATTTCGCGACGGAGCCCTAAAAAAGCCCCAAAATCACCCACTCGAGTTCCAGTTGCCCCTGTTTTCGATGCCGGTGTAGAACTGCGCCAGGAACGCGGCTGCGGCCGTTTTCTCGCGCACCGTCGGCTCACGAGCGGCGACGTCTCGGCGCAAAGCCTCGAGTTCGTTGACCACCTGCTGCAACAGGTCAAGCTCGATCGCGATTTCGGCTTTGAGTTCGTCAACGGTCGCAAGAGCGCGCGGGCCCGCTTTTCGATGAGCCGCGTGAAGGGTGTCGGGGCATCGAGCAGCACCAAGTCCAGCGGGACGCCCAGAGTTTCTTCCAGGGCGGACGACAATTCGAAGAGCTTCCAGCCGGGAACCCCCGCACATGCCAAATCAAGATCGCGCGCCGCCGGATTTTCCAGCGCGCTTCCAAAAAGCAAGAGCCGCTTGGCCCCAAAGCACCCGGCCACAAGCACGGCCTGCCTCAGAATCCCATCCATGTCCTTCATTGCCCTTAGACTACCACTGCGCCTCGGCTCCGACAATCGCAACGTTTTCCACCAGAAACGAGGGTTCGATTCCCTTCACCCGCTCCATTGATAATCAATGACTTGCAAACGAGTGCAAGTAAAGTGCAAGTCAATTTTGTTCCCTGTTCGGATTTTCCGGCGATTTGTTTCGCAGATTCTGGGGACTTGAATCGCAAGCCGCCTCTGTTAGTCTGGCTGCTCGATTGATCGATGCAGGTTTATTTCTGACGGTCGGGTACACTGTGCCCGATTACGAGTTGCTGCGGTGCATTGGCCGGGGGGCGTACGGCGAGGTTTGGCTGGCCCGCAGCAATGCCACAGGTGTCCTTCGAG
>Ga0302324_100015217_pt1 | contig 15435 bp, 9 predicted proteins | sample Palsa_T0_1_FD_201949 | JGI IMG/M metagenome (GOLD analysis project Ga0302324, IMG submission 201949) | Peat permafrost microbial communities from Stordalen Mire near Abisko, Sweden - Palsa_T0_1 | ecosystem: Environmental > Terrestrial > Soil > Palsa > Peat permafrost | place: Sweden: Abisko...
GTTCTCAAGCGTGGCTTTGTCGAGCGCGCCCGGGCCTGGAGCCGCCCAGGTAAGTTGCGAAGCGTAGAGCAAAATGACAGCGAGCATCTTCATGGTGGCGTGATCTAATTGGTGGCGTGATCTAATTGGTGGCGTGATCTAATTGGTGGCGTGATCTAATTCTATTACGAGCCACGCCTGAGAAGATTAGTTGGATAACCGGCGCCACCCGCGATGATCGCCCCCAGGATAAGCAGAGATCAGCGCGTCCGCTTCCACCGGTCCTTCCGAGCCAGCGGCGTAATTGGGGAAGGCGGGGGCCGGCAGTTGCGCCCAGGCCTGTTCGATGGGCGTGATGATTCGCCATTCGGCCTCCACTTCGTCACGGCGCGTGAACAGAGTAGCGTCGCCGCGCATGGAATCGAGCAAAAGCGTCTCATAGGCAGGCGGGCCCTTCGCGCCGAACGCTGTTTCATAGGAGAAGTTCGCATTCACGGTAAGCGCTCGCATATGAGTGCCGGGCTGTTTTACGTCGAAGGCGATGCTGATTCCGTCGTCGGGCTGGATGCGCAGCGTGATCACATTCGGACCTAGCTGCTCGTAAGGCGTACTGGCGAAGAGCGCTTGCGGCGTGCGTTTGAAGTGAACGCGAATTTCGGAGGACGGCCGGGCCAGATGTTTCCCGGTACGAATATAGAACGGCACTCCCGCCCAGCGCCAGTTATCCACGTAAAACTCAACGGCTGCGTAGGTCTCCGTCACGGAATCTTTCTTCACGCCCTGCTCTTCGCGATAGCCGGGAACTGGTTGGCCCGCGATCTCGCCGGGGCCGTACTGTCCGCGAACCGTTCGCTTCGCCACTTCCTCCACCGTCATGGGACGGATGGACTTCAGCACCTGCACCTTTTGCCCGCGTACCGAATCGGCCTCAAACTCAATGGGCGGTTCCATGGCCGTGAGTGCCAGCAATTGAAGCAGGTGATTGGCCACCATGTCCCGCAGGGCGCCGGTCTCCTCATAGAACCCGGCGCGGCTTTCCACGCCCACCGTTTCGGCCGCCGAGATTTCCACGTGGTCGATGTAGTTGCGGTTCCAGACCGGCTCAAACAGCGAATTCCCGAAGCGGAACACCAAAATGTTCTGGACGGTTTCCTTGCCCAGGTAGTGATCGATGCGGAACACATCTTTCTCGTCAAACGATTTGTGAACGATCGCGTTCAACTCTTGCGCCGACTTCAGATCGTGGCCGAAGGGTTTTTCCAAAATAATCCGCGCCCATCCGCCGTCCCCGCCATGGCTCATTCCAGAGCGCGCCAAACCCTCGACGATGGGACCGGCCACCGAAGCTGGAGTGGAAACGTAGAACAGGCGATTTGGCGGGGACACGGACTTTTGCATTTCACCCAGGCGCTGCCCCAGGCGGGCGTAGAACTGTTCGTCGCCAATGTCGCCGGCGAAGTAATGCAAGCGCTGCTCGAATTCCTTCCACTGAGATTCGCTGAAATCGCGTGTATCGCTCGATTCGGATGCGCTTTCCTTCAGCTTGGCGCGGAACTCCTCGGAGCTCATCTCGGTTCGCCCCACGCCCAGTACTTCAAACTGCGGGTTCATGCAGCCCACGCAGGCAAGGTTGTAAAGGCTCGGGATCAACTTGCGGCGCGTGAGGTCGCCGGATGCTCCAAAAATGACCAGCAGACACGAATCGGCCGTCGGCAGCGGTTCGAGTGAAAACTTTTCGAGCGGGTTTACATCAATGACAGCAGACAAGTTCGTCCTCCTGAGCAGGGGTCACATAAAAGTAGATGCCGCCGGCAGGCACTAAGCTTCGCGCCATTTCATCGTAAACCGGATGGCCGCGCATGGGCGGATGGCCCGTAGCGCGCCCGCGACGGGATTCTGTCAATTCTAGGGAACAGCGCTTGGATAGGAAGAATCCACGGTGATTCGCGTCGCCGTTACGATTCCCGCGAGGTGGTCGACCTGGTTTCCCTTGGGGTCGTAGATGTTCTCGGTAAAAGTGCCAGTGTAGCTGTCTCCGCTGGGAGATAGCGTGACCTGCTCACGGATGTTGATATAGTTGGCAACTGCTCCGGTAGTCGCGTTGAACGCGATCGGAAAATGGTTGAGCTCGAATGTGAGAAACCCAGTCTGCCCCCATACGCCCAGACAGAAGCCGCCCCCCGGGACGCCGGCGGAATTTTGTATTTCTGTGCCATCGCTGTGCCATTGTGTGAATCCGAAGTCGATCAGCGCGCCGTCCGGGATGGAAGGATTGTGGCCCGTGTTGCCCTTGGATATCAATTGGAACTCCCACATCCCAAAGATCGATGCGCCCGATCCACCGCGCGCCGACGCGTTTTCTGCTTCCGCCAACGGCCCGAGTGGACGAGCGTCCGTGCTTGGGCGCGCAAACTCAAAGGGGCCTTCGAAGCTGGACAGATCTCCACAACCCGCGAAGGCGCTGGAGACAAACAACGCGCTGAAGATCCCCGTACCGAGAGTCATGGTAATTGCTCGAGAAATCGCTTTCATTGAAGTTCCTCTTTCTGCCGCGGGAAGTCCGCGTGCACTCCCTAAGGCGCAATTGGGAATGAAAAACTGGGACGGCGCGAAAATATTTTTTTTGCCGGCTGCTTAAGCCCCGCTGTTCAGCTCGGTTAAGAGCCAGGCTCGGGCCAGTTTCCAGTCGCGCATCACGGTGTCGGAAGAGACTTTTACCACCTCAGCAGTCTCTTGGACGCTCAGCCCGCCAAAAAACCGCAATTCGACGATCCGGGCTTTTCGCGGGTCCACTTCGGCCAGCGCATTCAGTGCGTCATCCAGAGCCACCACCTCGCGGGCCTGAGCCTGAGCCATGTCGATGGTCTTATCCAGGTCCAAGGCCTGCGCTTTGCCTCCGCGCTTGGCCGCTGCCTTCCTGCGGGCCCGATCCAGCAGTATCCGTCGCATCAAGGTGGCCGACACGGCGAAGAAGTGCGCGCGATGCCGCCAGTCCACTTCCTGGGCGTTCACCAGGCGCAGGTAGACCTCGTGAACCAAATCCGTGCTTTGCAGGGTGTGTCCTGGACGCTCATTCTGCAGTAAGCGCCCGGCCATGCGCCGCAGTTCGCGGTAGACGCGTGGAGTCAGCTGCCGAAGCGCCTGAGAATCGCCGTCCGCCCACGCGCGCAGAAGCTCGGTGGTGTCGGCACTGGGTGATTCTGGCATAGAGCCCGTCTTGGTGAGTATAGAATATGTGAGAATAACCTGGTATTAGGTGGGAATGACACCGGAGCGCTGGCGCCAGATCGAAGATCTTTATCACGTGGCGCAGGAGTGTAGCCCCGCCGATCGCGCTGCTTTGCTGGAGTGCACGGATCCGGACATCCGCGCGCGCGTGGAGCGCATGCTCGCGCTCAATTCCGGTGGCCAGATTCTCGACCGATCGGCTGGCGACTTGTTAGCCGACCCTACAAAAACCGTGATTGCCACCGGGACCCAACTGGGCCTTACCGGATCGAAGCTCAGATCGGCGCCGGCGGCATGGGAACCGTTTATCGCGCCGTCGATACGCGGCTGGGGCGCGTGGTTGCCATTAAGATCGCGGCCGAACGTTACAGTGAACGATTTCAACTCGAAGCGCGTGCAATTTCCACCCTGAACCATCCCCACGTTTGTACGCTCTACGACGTCGGCCCGAACTACCTGGTGATGGAGTTCATCGAAGGCTCCACGCTGGCCGGGGAGATCAAGAAAGGTCCGTTGGCGCCCGAGATGGCGGCGCGTTACGGCGCACAAATCGCGGGCGCACTGGCGGAGGCGCACGCGCTCGGAATCGTGCATCGGGATTTGAAGCCTTCCAATATCATGCTCACCCGACACGGCGTGAAGGTGCTGGATTTCGGGCTGGCGAAGATGCTCTCCCAAACCGGCATCACTGAGACCGACGCCATCATGGGCACGCCCGCCTATATGGCGCCCGAACAGGTGGAAGGGCGGGAGCCAGGGAGCGCCGCAGACTTGTTCTCGCTCGGCCTGGTGTTGTATGAGATGGCCGTCGGGAAATTGCCGTTCCCCGGCGCATCCTTGGGACAGATGCTTTCCAGCGGCGCGCATACGCCTGTGCCAGCGCCATCGCGGGAGCGCGTGGGAGTTCCAGCCAGCCTGGATGGCTTGGTCGCGAAGCTTCTCGACAAGGATCCAGCCAAGCGCCCGCAATCCGCCTCCGAAGTAGCCCGCGAGTTGTCGGCGATTGCGGAGCCGCTGACTGCTCCTCCTCCGCGATCGCGATTGCGCCCGGTCTTGGCGATTCCCGCGATTGTCTTATTGCTCCTGATTGCGGCGGGAGCAGCATGGCTCTATCAGCGTTCCGAGCAGCGGCATTGGGCGCGCGAGCAGGCTATTCCTGAAATCAACAGGCTGGCCGGCGGCACGCCTTTGGCTGCGTTTCTCCTGTTGCAGAAGGCCGAGAAGATTCTGCCTGGCGATCCGCAACTGGCTTCCATCGCGAAGGCGCTGACACGCCGCGTCTCCATCCAATCGTCGCCGCCGGGCGCCAACGTGGAGATCCAGGATTACATGTCCGCCAACAGCGCTTGGCTTTCCTTGGGCGCTACTCCGCTCTCGGGCGTTGTAATTCCCAGCGGCTATTTTCGTTGGAGAGTTTCCAAGCCAGGGGAAGGGCGGATTCTTGTCGCACCCTTCACCGACGACAAAATGGAGTTCGACTTAACGCCTGCTGGAACCCCGGCGGGAATGGTTCATGTTCCTGAAGGCAGAGGCGCTGAGTTTATCGATTTTGTCGGATTTGTGGGCTACGAACTGCCGGCCCACGATATCGACCAGTTTGAAGTGACGAACCGTCAATACCAGGAATTTGTGGACCAAGGCGGCTATCACAAGGGCCAGTATTGGAAACAGAAGTTCATCAAAGACGGCCAGGAGATCGCGTGGAACCAGGCCATGGATCTGTTTCGCGATCCCACGGGCCGGCCTGGTCCCGCCACGTGGGAAGGGGGTCATTTTCCGCAAGGCCAGGCCGATTATCCCGTTTCGGGCGTGAGCTGGTATGAGGCGGCTGCGTATGCCGAATTTGCAGGTAAGAGCTTGCCCACCGTCACACAGTGGTATCGAGCCGCTCCAAGCGCCGCGGCGGTCGACAGCGTCAAGCAGAGCAATTTCTCCGGACGCGGCCCGTGGCGCGTCGGGAGTTTTCCGAACGTCGGGCCTTTCGGGACGTACGACATGAGCGGCAATGTGAGGGAATGGAGTTTCAACACCGTTGAGAAGGACCGGCGCTTTATTCTGGGCGGCGCCTGGCGAACTCAGACCTATCAGGCCATGGATCCTGAGGCCCTTCCTCCGTTTGACCGGTCCGGGCTGAATGGCTTTCGCTGCGTTCGTAACAGCCAGCCGCTTCCGGCAAACGCGACAGCTCCGCTGGTGGGGTCCGCGAGGGATTTTGCCAAGGCCAAGCCGGTGTCCGACGAAATTTTTCAGGCCTACCAGACCATGTACGCCTACGATCGGAATCCTTTGAACGCCCAGAGCGAAGGAATCGTGGAGAATGGCGCGGACTGGACCAAAGAAAAAATAACGATCGACGCGGGTTACGGAGGCGAGCGCCTTCCGCTCTTTCTCTTCCTGCCGAAGAACGTTCACCCGCCGTTCCAGACCGTTCTGTTCTTCCCGAGCGCCCGGGTGAACCTGATGCCCACGAGTCGCGATCTTGGCGATCTGCAATTCGTCGATTACATCATTCAAAGCGGCCGAGCGCTGGTTTACCCAATCTACAAAGGCACCTACGAGCGTGTGGAGCAGCGCCTGGCGCCCGGAGCTTACGGGGATCTGGATCGAACCATCCAGGAATCCAAGGAGGTGAGACGTTCGGTCGATTACCTGGAGACCCGGCCTGATATCGACAAGTCGAAAATCGGGTACCTGGGGGTCAGCCAGGGGACGGCATACGGCGTGATCTTCACGGCGCTGGAACCCCGCTTTAAGACCATCGTCTTCCTGGACGGAGGATTCTTCTTAAACCCCACCTTGCCGCCCAGGGACCAGGTGAATTACGCGCCGCGCATCAAGCAGCCGGTGTTGATGGTGAACGGCCGCTTCGACTTCACGTTCTCCGTCGAACGGGCTCAGAATCCGCTGTTCCGCTTGCTCGGAACTCGGCAGGCGGACAAACGCCACGCCATTTTCGACACTCCTCACGACATCAGCCAAAAGAAGGCCGATCTGTCGAGGGAAGTGCTCGCCTGGCTGGATGAGTATCTGGGCAGGGTCCAGTAAGGCAGCGCCTACGCTTCACGAAGAGCATTCATCGGATCGAGGCGCGAAGCGCGAATGGCTGGGATCAGGCTGGCCGGCAGCGCGACCAATGCCAGCAGCTTTCCGCACTCGCTTCCGATCAACTGAAGCACTCGGGCCAGCTTCCAGTCGCGCATCACGGTGTCGGACGAGACTTTTACCACCTCGGCAGTCTCTTGGACGCTCAGCCCGCCGAAAAACCGCAGTTCGACGATGCGAGCCTTGCGCGGGTCCACTTCGGCCAGCGCGTTCAGTGCGTCATCCAGAGCCACCACTTCGCGCGCCTGAGCCTGAGCCATGTCGATGGTCTTATCCAGGTCCAAGGCCTGCGCTTTGCCTCCGCGCTTGACCGCTGCCTTCCTGCGGGCCCGATCCAGCAGTATCCGTCGCATCAAGGTGGCCGATACGGCGAAGAAGTGCGCGCGATGCCGCCAGTCCACTTCCTGGGCGTTCACCAGGCGCAGGTAGACCTCGTGAACCAAATCCGTGCTTTGCAGGGTGTGTCCTGGACGCTCATTCTGCAACAAGCGCCCGGCCATGCGCCGCAGTTCGCGGTAGACACGCGGAGTCAGTTGCCGGAGTGCCTCGGAATCGCCGTCCGCCCACGCGCGCAGAAGCTCGGTGGTGTCGGCACTGGGTGATTCTGGCATAGAGTCCGTCTTGGAGAGTATAGAATATGTGAGAATAACCTGGTATTAGGTGGGAATGACACCGGAGCGCTGGCGCCAGATCGAAGATCTTTATCACGTGGCGCAGGAGTGTAGCCCCGCCGATCGCGCTGCTTTGCTGGAGTGCACGGATCCGGACATCCGCGCGCGCGTGGAGCGCATGCTCGCGCTCAATTCCGGTGGCCAGATTCTCGACCGATCGGCTGGCGACTTGTTAGCCGACCCTACAAAAACCGTGATTGCCACCGGGACCCAACTGGGCCTTACCGGATCGAAGCTCAGATCGGCGCCGGCGGCATGGGAACCGTTTATCGCGCCGTCGATACGCGGCTGGGGCGCGTGGTTGCCATTAAGATCGCGGCCGAACGTTACAGTGAACGATTTCAACTCGAAGCGCGTGCAATTTCCACCCTGAACCATCCCCACGTTTGTACGCTCTACGACGTCGGCCCGAACTACCTGGTGATGGAGTTCATCGAAGGCTCCACGCTGGCCGGGGAGATCAAGAAAGGTCCGTTGGCGCCCGAGATGGCGGCGCGTTACGGCGCACAAATCGCGGGCGCACTGGCGGAGGCGCACGCGCTCGGAATCGTGCATCGGGATTTGAAGCCTTCCAATATCATGCTCACCCGACACGGCGTGAAGGTGCTGGATTTCGGGCTGGCGAAGATGCTCTCCCAAACCGGCATCACTGAGACCGACGCCATCATGGGCACGCCCGCCTATATGGCGCCCGAACAGGTGGAAGGGCGGGAGCCAGGGAGCGCCGCAGACTTGTTCTCGCTCGGCCTGGTGTTGTATGAGATGGCCGTCGGGAAATTGCCGTTCCCCGGCGCATCCTTGGGACAGATGCTTTCCAGCGGCGCGCATACGCCTGTGCCAGCGCCATCGCGGGAGCGCGTGGGAGTGCCGGCCAGCCTGGATGGCTTGGTCGCGAAGCTTCTCGACAAGGATCCAGCCAAGCGCCCGCAGTCGGCGTCCGAAGTAGCCCGCGAGTTGTCCGCACTCGCCGATCGGCTGGCCGCTCCACCCCGGCGGTCCCGCGTTCGTCTTCTTTACGCCATCCCCGCGTTTGCATTGCTCCTCGGGCTCGCGGCATGGTTCTACCTCCGATCCAAAGTGCCTGGAAGCCAACCCCCAATCCCTACTAACCCATCCGCCTACACCCAGCTCACCAGCTTTACAGACGCAGCCGTGGGACCCACGCTTTCGCCCGATGGACGTATGCTTGCCTTTTATCGCAGCGATCATTCATTCGGCACGTTGGATCAGATTTGGATCAAACTGCTTCCCAATGGCGAGCCGGTTCAAGTGACGCACGATCCCCGTCCGAAATACAACATCGCGTTTTCCCCGGATGGCTCCGAGATTGCGTACACCGTGTTCGGATTCGAAACCTATACCGTCTCCACGCTCGGCGGCGATTCCAAACTGTTCCTCCCGAATTCGGCGGGACTGAGCTGGCTGGACGATGGCCACGTGCTGTTCTCACAAATCAAGACCGGAATCCACATGGGGATCGTGACATCGAAGCCCGACCGGTCCGACCCGCGCGAGATCTATTTCCCCGCGCACGAGCGCGGCATGGCGCATTACTCGTATCTTTCGCCAGATAAAAAATGGGTCTTGCTAGCGGAGATGGTTTCCGAATTCCGTGCCTGCCGCGTGGTGCCTTTTTCCGGCGGCTCGCCGGGAAGGCAGGTGGGACCCGATGGCGCTTGCACCTCTGCCGCCTGGTCTCCGGACGGAAAGTGGATGTACCTGACAGTCCAGGTCGACGGCCGAAACCACTTGTGGCGTCAGCGTTTTCCCGATGGCCCCCCGGAGCAAATCACGTTCGGTTCCACGGAAGAAGGCGGCACCGCCGTGGCTCCGGACGGCCGCTCTCTGATCACTTCGGTATTCACGCGGCAGAATGTGGTCTGGCTTCACGATGCCAGCGGTGACCGCGCCCTTTCCGCCGAAGGGTACGCGGATGGAGCACCTCCCGTGTTCTCTTCGGACGGAAAACGTTTTTACTATTTGCTTCATCGCGACTCGCCAGAGTCGCCCGCCGAACTGGTGCGCGCCGATCTCGCCTCCGGCAAGAGTGAAGTGGTCATACCCGGCGTGTCGATGCACGAGTATGATATCTCCCCGGATGAAAGAGAGGTGGTCTATTCGACCGACCCCACTGGACAACCTTCCCAGATCTGGATCGCGCCTTTAGACCGGAGCGCTCCCCCGCGCAGGATTGCGGCGAACGGGGAAAGTGTTCCGCAGTTCGGTCCGGACAACGAAGTGCTTTTTCGTTTGACCGATGGCAAAGCCTACTATCTCGCCGCGATGTCGCGCGATGGATCCGGGCGTCGAAAGGTGTTTCCGGATGCAATGATCGAGATAAATGGCATGTCACCAGATCGCCGTCGCATCAGCCTCGTTGTTGCGAACCCACGCGCTGATCGTCCGTATGGGGCTGTTTATTCGCTCGACGGCCGCCCTGCGCAACAGGTCTGCGATGTTCCTTGTACGGTCGTCTGGTCTCCGGACGGGCACTACATTTATATCTATATCGCGCCGGCTTCTCGGGAAAATCTTGGAAGGACAGCGGCGATTCCAGTACCTACTGGCGAGTCCTTACCGCCCATTCCTCCGGTAGCGGTTCACCAGCCGGCGGAATGGGCGAAGGTTGCCGGAGTCAAGATCGTGGAACACGGCAACATTGCGCCAGGGCCGGATCCATCCACGTACGCGTACATCAAACCATCCCTTCACGCAAATCTTTTTCGAATACCGCTGCATTAGCCGTACAGTCACTACTCTTCACGAAGAGCATTCATCGGATCCAGGCGCGAAGCGCGAATGGCTGGGATCAGGCTGGCCGGCAGCGCGACCAATGCCAGCAGGAGCGCCGAGAGGCCGATGGTAAGCGGATCGCTGGGGCTCAGGCCGTAGAGCAGCTTGGCGACGGCTTGGGAGGCGGCCAGCGATAGAACAATCCCCAGCAGCAAACCCGCGGCCAGCAGCTTTCCGCACTCGCTTCCTATCAGCTGAAGCACGTTCGTACGATCGGCGCCCAGCGCCATGCGGATGCCGATTTCACTGCGGCGCTTCGCCACGATGTACGCCATCACGCCGTATAATCCGATGGACGCCAGCAGCGCGGCCAGGAACCCGAAGAAGCCCGAGAGCGTGGCCATCAGGCGCTGGCGCAGCAGGGAATCGGCGATCTCAGAATGGAGCGTATAAAAGTTGAGAGCCATGGCCGGGCTAACGGCAGCCATTTCGCGCTTGATGGCGGCCAGCTGGGAGGCAAGACCTACTTGTGAGCGGGTGAAGATTTCGGCGCCTGGCGCCGGTCTCTCGTCCTGTGCCATCGCCGTAAACACTGTGGGACTGAACGGATCACTCAGACGGCGGTATTTTGCGTCCTTAGTTACGCCGACTATTTCGTAGACGGGCTCAGGTTCGCCGGGGCCAGCTTCAATCCGGATGCGCGTGCCCATTGGACTGGCGCCATTCAGGAATTGCTTGAGGAACGACTCATTGACGATCGCGACTTTGGGAGATTTCAACGTGGCGTCTCGCTCATCGAAGTCGCGGCCGGCTAGCAGCGGAGTGCCGAGCGTCCGGAAGTATCCTGGACTAACGCCGCTGAAGTTGGATATAAAGTGGCCGGCCGGCTTGCCGCCGACGAATTGGAAGCGATCGTTCCAAAGGTCGCCGCTGATGGGTACCACGTACGCCGCTGCAGCCTGTTCCACACCTGGCAGCAGGCGAACGCGGCGGAGGATTTCGCTTTGCACTTCCGGCCACCGCTCCGGCGGGTACTTGAGAGTGGAGAAGTTCACCTCGGTGACCAAGACGCCGCTTTCCTGAAATCCGGCATCCAGCGTCAGCAGCTTGTGCAGGCTGCGAACGAATAGCAGCGCGCCGACCAGAAGCACCAATGAGAGGGCGACTTGCGCGACTACCAGGATGCGGCGCATACCGAAACGCTCGCGAGCGCCGGTGAGGCCGCGGCCGCCGGCTTTCATCAGCGTGCCGGGGTTTGCGCCGGTGGCGCGGAGAGCGGGCATCAATCCAAACAGCAGACAGGTGAGGACGGCCAGAGCGGCGGTGAAGCCGAAGATCCGCCAATCGGTGCCCAGGTCGAGGTAGAGCGGGTTGTCGGTAGTAGTGAGAAATCGGACCAGGTAGCCGCTCAGGAACTGCGCAAACAAAGCTCCACAAGCTGCTCCAATGGCCGCCAGCAGAAGGCTCTCTGCCAGCATCTGCCGCATAAGGCGCGGACGCGATGCGCCGATCGCAAGCCGGACGGCGAGTTCTCGTTCGCGGGCGCTGGCGCGGGCCAGCATAAGACTTGCGAGATTGGCGCAAGCGATCGCCAGCACCAGCGCGGCGATCCCCAGCAGGATTAAGAGCGGACCTTGATAATCCTCTCGCAAGTCCGATACGCCGGATGCCGCGGGATCGGCCGTTAATTTCAGTCCGAGATAGTCTTTCGCCGTGTCCGGAGTGAAGTTCGGCGGCAGCGTCGCCGCGAACAGGCCAGGAGAAATCGCCCGTACGTGGGCGCGCGCTTGGGCCAGGGTCCAGCCCGGCTTCAGCCGGCCGATCACCGCGAGCCACCAGTGATGGCGCTTGGGAGTATGTGAGTTTTCGCCGTTGACGATGGGCTCGGCGCACACGGGAACGGCAACATCGAATGACCGGCCCACCTCGACGCCAAAGAAGCCGGCTTGCGCGACGCCGACAATCTCAAAAGGTTTGCCGTCGAGCAAAATTTTGCGGCCTAGCGCAGATGTCTGACCGCCGTATTCGCGCTGCCAGAACGAATGGCCGAGTACCACGCCAGGCGCGCCGCAGCCCGGCCGGTCGTCCGCGATGGAGAAGACACGGCCCAAAGCCGGATTCACGCCGAGAGTCCTGAAAAAATCGCCGCTGACATAGATCCCTTCGACAGAGCGCACCTCGCCGCCCGCGGCGGTATTAAAGCGGTGCTCTGACCAGGCGAAGAGGCTGGAGAACGCCTGCTGGCGAGATCGAAGCTCATCCCAAAGAGCATACGTGAAGTTGGAACGGCGGCTGCTGAAGTTGCCGGTGCAGCATTTCTGACCGGGGGCGATCTGAATTTCGGCCAGCTCTTGCGCGCTGGTTACCGGCAAGGCGCGCAAACGGACCGCGTCCAGCAGATGGAAGATAGCGGTGTTGGCGCCGATGCCCAGCGCCAGGCACAGAATCGCGACCGTGAAAAAGCCCGGTTCCAGCCGGAAAAGGCGCGCGGCATAGCGCAGATCCTGACCGATGGTTTCCAGAAAGCCGATGGTATTCATGCGGTGCGCGGTCTCCTTGGCGCGCGTGATGTTGCCAAATTTGCGCCGCGCTGCAAAGGCGGCATCGCGCGGATTCATGCCGTGCGCGATGTTCTCGTCCATTTCATGCTGCAGGTAGGTTTCGATTTCGACGGCGAAGTCTTCCTTGCGGCGCGTTCTTCGGAAATATCGAAGCCAGCTCATGATCGCTCCTCATTCCGTCGCGGGACCTAGCACGCGCGCAATCGCGTTCACCATCTGGTCCCAGCGGCTGCGCTCCCTGGCCAGATGCCTTCGGCCGGCCGGCGTGATGCGGTAATACTTCGCCTTGCGGTTGTTCTCCGACGTGCCCCAGAACGACGCGATCAGGCCGCGTTCCTCCAGGCGGTGCAGCGCGGGGTACAGAGATCCGTGCTCTACCTGAAGGATGTCTTCTGAAGTACGCTCAATCGCGTAGGCTATGGTGTGGCCGTGCGCAGGGGCCAGCAGCAGGGTGCGTAAAACCAGCATAGCAAGCGTGCCTTGCAGCATGTCGCCCCGGTCGTCTTTCTGTTTAGGTTGGGCCATGCCCAATAGTCTACCAGAAGATAATCTAGTGGAGCTATTTGATGGCGAGAACGGCGTCCAGGTACGCGCCCGTAACGCGGCTGTCGACCGCCGAAAATCCCGCCGAGCGCAGCAACGCTTCGTATTCGGTGGCGGATCGCTCGCGTCCCTCGGTCGCGATCAGCATATTCAGCGATTGCGTGTGCGCCGCGACATAGCCGGGTTCCAGCAGCTTTTCGGCAATCAGCAGCCCTCCGCTTTCGGGCAGCGCCGCGTAAATTTTAGACAGCAGCCGGTAAATCTTTTCGTCAGACCAATCGTGCAGTATCCTTCCCACAGCGTAGAGGTCGGCTTCTGGCAGCGGATCGTTGAAGAAGTCGCCGGCCATGGTGCCGGGGTAAAGCTTCGCCACCTCCGGAAGATCGAATACCTGCGCCTGCATTTGCGGATAGCGCTCGCGAACCGCTTCCGCCAAATGACCGCTGGCCCCGCCCAGGTCGACCAATCGATGAAAACGGCTGAGATCGAACGCCGCCGCGACGGCGGGCGAACTGATGCGGCCCAGGCCGTGCATGCCCTTGAGGAACTCGCGCTTGGCTTGCTCGGTGCGGAAGAAGCCCGAAAAGATTCCGCCTTCGGTCCCGAAGGTCTGATTCCAGCGCGGCGTGCCCTCGCGGACCGCGTCTTCCAGATGGGCCCACATGGGATAGAGCGCTTCGTTGGAGTAATGAATGTAGCCGCTGAGCGAGTCGGGGCTGTCGGATCGCAGATACTTATCGGACTGCGGCGTGTTGAGGTAAGCTCCGTCGCGTTTTTCTAGCAATCCCAGTGCCACCAAGGCATCGAGCAACCGGTCGAGCGCCTTGTAATCCGGGGGCCGCGCGCCATCGAAGATGCCGAGCTTCACGGCCGCGAACATGGTCTTGGACCGGCGGAACGCGTCCATCAGTTCAAGAATGTTGTCTGCCTTGCATGCGTTTTGCATGGTCATAGCCGATCGGCTCCAGCACCTTCCCCGAATAACGCACCGTACCCGGCTTGCCTTTGGTGATACTGCCGATCCGAAAGCCCGGAGCTTTCATTCGCGGCGGCGCGGTGAAGAGCAGTTCGTAGTCTTCGCCGTCGTGCAGCGCCTGGTCGAGCGTAGCGCCTTTGAGCAACGGCAGGTGGTCCAATTGCGCTGAGACGCCGGAGGCTTTTGAGAGCCGGTGGAGATCGAGCGCCAGCCCGTCGCTGATGTCCATGCAGGCCGTCGCCACTCCCAGCAGCTTGCGGCCGAACTCGAGGCGAGGCGTGATTGAGCGCTTGTTGCGCCATCCGCCCAGGGGCCCGGAAACATACAGGGCATCGCCTGCCCGCGCCCCGGAGCGCAGCAGTGCCCGGCCCTTGGCCACCGAACCGCATATAATTACGTCGCAGAAGAATCGGCCGGAGTGCGAGATATCGCCGCCGGCCAGCGACGTTTTCGCTTTTCGCAGCAACTTGTAGATGCCGCGATAAAAGCCGTCAATCCATTGCTCGTCCGTCCAGGGCGCCAGCGCCATCGACACCAGGCAGTACAGCGGCGTTCCACCCGTGGCCGCGATGTCGCTCAAGCTGCGTGCAACCGCTCGCGCGCCAATCTCTTCAGCGCTCCTCTCGCGCGTGAAATGGACGCCTTCGATACTGAGATCCGCCTTAAGCAGCAGGTCCTGGCCGGCGGGCGAGGGGATCACGGCGCAATCGTCGCCGATCAGCGGAGAACGGCGGCGAAGCTTTCCGATGATGCTGTCTTCTGTCACTGTGCTTTTGTCAGGGCGCCGCGGCTACCAAACCGGACGGCAGTTCTTCGCCAAATACTTTGCCGAGATCCTCTTCCACTTCGCCTTCGAGCGCGGGCAGAAGCGCCTCGGGAATTCGTTTGCGGATGTTCTCGATGGTCGCCGGGTTCAGATCGCGCGTGGAATCGCCGGTGCGCCGGGCGATTGAGACCACGGCGTCCTCGGTCTTCGGTATCTTGATCAGAGCTTCGATCCAACGCGTCGCCGCCGGCACGGGCAGCACCTGATTGATCGGACCATAGAACAGCTTTCGCGCGCCGAGCCGGGACAAGCACCAGAGCCCGGTCTCCACCATCTCGCCCTTCTTCACTTGCGCGATGAGCGCGTCGCCCAGTTGGGTCTTGGTTTGCAATGGCAGCAACTCCAGGCTGGAACCGGTACGCCACATTTCGCGCAGCAGGCTGTTGTTGATCCGCGGGCGCTTGGAGCCACGCGGCAACAGGAGCGGAGAAAGGCGCTGGAAGATGTCCACCTGCTGGTTCTTGTTAAGACCACCCGCGACGCGCCCCCAAAAGATCCACCAATCAATCTCGTTCTGCACTTGATTGGCGAACTGAATGCCGCCCGCATAAATGCGCCGGGCCTGCTCGATGCGGAATTCGTCGCCGGGAAATCCGAAGCCGGGACGCAGCATGAAGCCGGTCAGATTCAACCAGCGCAGCTCGAGGGCAGGGGATTTGCGGCGGCACTCGGCCAGTTCCAGCAATCGATCACTTAATCTTCGGATCGCGCTGATAGGCCAAGAGTTGCGCCCCAGCGCCAAGGTCTGTTCCAGCTTGGACGGCAGTTCCTCCGGAGTTAGAGTTCCAGTGCGGAACGCGGCTTCGAGTAAAGCTT